>ERZ1023830.106-NODE-106-length-30068-cov-53.581915_pt1 | contig 30068 bp, 27 predicted proteins | sample MGYA00380381_ERZ1023830 | MGnify/ENA primary metagenome ERZ1023830 (study PRJEB33179, sample SAMN07449067) | human gut metagenome | biome: Human-gut; feature: Human associated habitat; material: Faeces | host: Homo sapiens | place: India:Kasaragod | collected... | reverse complement strand
GGACGAGTTTCAAGCATAGAATCTACTGATTTGGATGATTGCGGATATTCATATTAAATAAAGCACAAACGCTGGGGGGGGTATGCAAAACCATCGTTTTGAACGTCAAAGATATAGACGACTTCGACAGCAAGATTAAAGCTGCTTCTGAACTTTTCGGGCCTATAGATATCTTAGTCTGTTGCCACGGTATTCATACCAAAAGGCAGGGATTTGATTTCCTTTCAACTACTGAAGATGAGTTCAACTCGGTAATGGACGTAAACCTAAAAGGGACTTATTTCCTTTGTCAGGCGGTGTCAAAGAAGATGATAGACCAAAAGGTAAAAGGACATATTCTCATCATATCTTCTGAACGAGCTCTTGAGCCGTCACGGTCTGCTTATAGAATATCAAAAAGAGGTTTAGCGGAATTAACGGAAGGGATGGCTCAGATACTAAGTAATTATGGGATTACAGTTAATGCAATAGGTCCGGGTTCAACAGCAACGACAATGGTTGCCCCATTAGTAGAAGGCAGCATTTTTACATGTGATAATCCTTTGGGAAGATATGTTACTCCAGAAGAGATTGCTGAAGTTGCCAAATATCTTGTGAGCGAATATGGATCTGCTATTAATGGAAAAACAATATATATGTCAGGAGGAAGTGGTATCATTACAAAAATGTAAATATCTACAATGGGAAGTATAAAAGATAAGATAAAAGGATTGATCTTCACCTATGAGAAGGCCCACAAGTGGCAGAAAGATATTCCTATATTTCATATCAAGGAAGACGGGCAGCTTCTAGATGGTAAGACTGCTTTAATAACAGGAGCCTCTGGTGGTATCGGCTTTGCCATAGCTAAGAAGTTTATTGACTGTGGATGTAATGTGATTATAGCAGGAACAAACCAAGCCAAATTAATCCAGAAGTGCAAGATATTAGGAGAAAAAAGTAAGTCTATTGCAATTGACGTATCCGATGTTTCCTCCTTTGATGAGAAAATAAAGCAAGCTTCCGCTTTTTGGGGAGCTATAGATATCCTTGTTTGTAGTCACGGGATACATACGAAAAGGGAGAATTTCGACTTCCTTACTGTAACTAAGGATGAATATGATTCTGTTATGAATGTCAACCTAAAAGGGACATATTTTCTCTGTCAATCAATGGCAAAGAAGATGATAACGGATAAGATACATGGACATATATTAATAGTGTCCTCACAGAGTGCTTTAGAACCATCATGGTCTCCTTATAGATTATCAAAGCGAGGTATTGAAGGGATTATAGAAGGAATGGCACAAAGACTATTAGAACATCAGATTGTTGTTAATGGACTCGGACCGGGACCAACAGCTACAACGATGCAAGATGATTTAATAGATGGCAGTATTTATACGGCTGATAATCCCATTGGAAGATATACGATGCCGGAAGAGGTCGCTGAATTTGCAAAGATGTTAGTGAGCGATTTGGGTAACACGATTATTGGACAGACTCTCTATATGTCAGGAGGGCGCGGTGTCATTGACAAAAGGTGAACATCTAGAGAATTCACAAAAATAAAATTGACATCAGAAATGCCAATACTTACATTCCTACTCAAGGTCATCAATAAGTTGTTTTCTTTCCTTTACCTGCCAAAGAACAAGGCCAGCAAAGACTTGTTTGCTATGATATATACGCGGATAGAGGTGAGTGACACTGTTTGTCCATTGCCCATTAACATTACAACAGAGGACTTAACTTATAAGGATTATAAATAAATATATGAGACCACTACATATTATAATGCCAATGGCTGGTGAAGGCAGCCGATTCAAGAAAGAAGGATGGACGACACCCAAGCCATTGATTTTGCTTCATGACAAGCCGTTATTCTTACATGCCATCAGCAGCGTAAAGATGGATGATGTAGAGATGAAGTATTCATTCATCGTAAGGCAGGAACACATAGATGAGTATCAACTTGACAAGAAGACAAAATCTATACTTCCTGAAGCTGAAGTCTATGCAGTTCAACACACGACGAGAGGAGCTGTTGAAACCTGTCTGATTGCAGAACCCACCATAGACGAAGAAGATGGAATCATCGTCATGGACTGCGATCTGGAATTCAGAAGCAAGGCATTTGTCGATGGCATTCGGCAGATACTTAAGCAACCAATAGATAAAGCGGACGGGGGGATGCTGGTATCTTTCGACTCGGACAATCCAAGATACAGCTATGCTAAGACAGATGATGAGAATAAAGTCATCCGAACAGCGGAGAAACAAGTGATTTCCCACCATGCACTCTGTGGGGCCTACTTCTTCTCTACTGGCAAAGGCTTCCTTCATGCAGCCCACCAGTTAATGAATGAGCCACATTTCGATAAGCCAGAGTATTACGTGTCATTGCTTTACAACTATCTCCTCAAAGACGGAGAGACTGTGAAACTTGCGCCGATGGAGGAATACTATTCCTACGGGACGCCTGAAGAACTGAAACGTTACTTATGATTACGACGATTATCACAGACTTCGACGGAACGCTCGTTGATACCTTTGGGGCCAATCTCAGAGCATATCAGAGTGCGTTCAACAGTGTTGGCAAGGAGTTGCCTGCGGATAAGTACAGGCAGTGCTTCGGATTGAGATTTGACGCATTCATGTCCCATATGGGAATATTTGACGAAAAGGAAGTCCATCAGATAAGAGAAACGAAAGCTAAATGTTATCCAACGTATTTTGATTATCTTCGTCCGAACAAAGCCCTCATTGACTTGATCGACTCCTTCCATAGAATGGGTGGAAAGACCGCAATAGCATCGACTGCCCGGAAAGAGAATTTGATGAATGTCGTTAACTTCCTCAAAATTGCAGAAACATTCGACAATATTCTCGCTGGTATAGATGTCAAAAAAGGGAAACCAAGCCCCGAAATCTACATCAAAGCGATGGAGGCACTAAACTCCTCTCCATCAGAAACCTTGATCTTTGAGGACTCAGAGGTGGGATTGGAGGCTGCGAAGGCAAGTGGTGCCAAATATATAAAAATTACAATATAAATAGAATGGAAATAGAGGTAAAAGGTCATTCTGGATGTTCTGTTAAGATCCTGTCGGCTGGGGGGGGCAAAGAACTTCTCATAGATAAATCCACAGAAGACAGGTCTTATTTCAAAAGGCTTTTGTTGCAGGCAAAAAAACAGCAGACAGCCGGAGAGCAAGAATATCAGCACATCAGAATACCAAGTATAGAAAGAATTGTCCAGGATGAAAATCACGTATCCGTCATTATGGAGTACGTGTATTCCCGCAACTTCATCGAGTATTTTGAATCTGCAGGATTTGAGCAGATTGTCTATTTTATCAAGGCATTAAAGCTCTTTATCGACAGAGAGATTAAGGCAAGCCCAGTTAAGGAGGTGGATTCCTCTATTTTGCTGGACAAACTAAAAAGCGTAGAAGAGAAGGTAGCAGACAACCCTCACTTAAGAGACGACGAAGTCAAGCTGTTGATGGAGAAGTCTCATGAGGAGTTCTATGCAACCATAACAGAAAAGACAATTTCCCTCCCTGTTGGAGTCTGTCATGGAGACCTTACCTTTTCCAATATCCTATTTAATGGTAACAACTATTATCTGATAGATTTCCTTGACTCGTTTATCGAGTCACCATTAATGGATATTGTGAAAATCAGACAGGATAGTGCTTACGGATGGTCGCAACTCATGTACATACACGATTTCGACAAGATACGTTTAAAATTGATATGCCGAAAGATTGACAAGGAGATAGATGACTACTTCTGCCGATACGAATGGTACCGAAAGTATTACAAAATCATGCAGCTGATGAACTTCCTGCGTGTTCTCCAGTATGCCAAGGAGAAGAAAGTAATTGATTATTTGAAAAAGGTTATAGGAGGGCTGTTGTATGAAATTTAGTTTGATTATCCCCATCGCCGCTTATCGGTCAGAATATGAAAAGACCATGCCTTATGTGTTTTCTCTCAACAAGGATGGATATAGTCTCTGCGTTGAAGCTGCCCGTCGCTTAGACGTGTCAAAGTTTGATGCAGTTTACTTTACCACACTAAAGGAATACGACAACAAATATTGTGTCAGCGACTTCCTACGGCTGCAATTCAAAAGATTGAAATGGTCAAACGCAAAAGTAGTTTTGCTTGAGAATAGAACTTCATCCCAACCTGAGACCATCTTTGAGACAATAAAATTGGAGGACATCACCGGAAGTATTTATATCAAGGATGCTGATTGCTCGTTTGTCTCAGAGGTAAGTCCGCAAAACTTGATAGCGACCTATCAGTTGGAAAAGCTCCAGTGGGTTGACCCGCAGAACAAGAGCTATGTAGATGTTGATGATGGCTACTATGTGACCAATATCATAGAGAAGCGAATTATAAGCCATAACTTTTGTGCAGGTGGCTACAGCTTTGAGAATGTGGATGACTTTACACATTATTATAATATGTTGAAGGACGAGCAAGGACTATATCTCTCACATATCATCTATGCCATGCTTCTTGACCGTCACATCTTCCGTCCAGAATACGTAAACGATTATAAAGATTTCTCCAATGAACAACGATAAACCCATCATAACGATTACGGGCATGCCCCGATGGAACTATTTCCAGTGGCTTCTTCTTGGCTTCTACCTGCTTGAGAAAGAAGGTAAGGTAGAACTTCGCTTCAAGACTGATTTCATGACCAAGGTGTCTACTTTGACCAATTCGAAGTACGTAATGGGCTGGCATCGCTATCTTCATGCAGCAGACAACTACAATCTTGATGGTTACATAGACTGGAAAGGCAAGCGGAAGTACTTCACCATTGACAGTGCAGACGCTCCATTCCTCTTCGATTCACAAAAGCTCAACGATGTGGACACCTATTTCAAGATGCAATGTCCAAAAGAGTATAACGAGCGAGGATTCCGCCTGACGGATGAGGTTTGGATCCCATGGTGTGACCATGCGCATGTAGATTCATATATGACGTTGACACAACGAGGTGAGAGAAAGTTATGTTCCAACCTTGAGCAGTATCTTGATAAGGTAAAACCGCTCATGGTCGGTCCTCGTCGCCTTGCACGAGGCAATTCCAAGGCAGCTCTGATAGCTGCCTACAAGAATTATTTAAGTTCGCAGGCAAATGAGAAGACCAAGAAGATGATGTGCTACTTCGGAAATTCCGCGGGTCCTGTGCCATCAAAGAACGTAACGAAGTCAGACTGGGATTGGGAGGCAGACATCATTGGCTATTACGCTGATAAACTGGACCATCCAAATGAGAAGCGTTACCGTGCAACAAAGATACTTCAGTCATTAGGTTCGGACTATGATGGTCGGCTCATCACTGAAGGCTATTCGGATACAGGCAATCCCGTGCAGCATGCCGAGCTTGTTGTGCCCCTACCCGCTTTCTGTGACCACGTATCTCATTTCCAGTACAACCTCAACATATCAGGTTACAGGATGAGTATTCCTAACCGCTTTATCGAAAGCTTCCTTGTCGGCACAGCCATCATGACTGATAAGCTCGCAGTGAAATGGTATAAGCCTTTCGGCAAGGAGGTCGTGGAAACGGTGCCTATGGGTTATCTGCCAAACGATAAAGTTGACTGGCCACAATTCGAGACCGATATACAGAATCTCCCTACTGTCTCAAAAGAGGATGTCATTAAGGAATACAAAGATAAGTGGGAACCGCGGGTGGTAGCGAAGTATATTATTGATAGCGTGATGGGAGATTAAGTCGGGTGACGGAAAAGCATTTTCAGATTGCGAAAATTTAAATAGATTATGACACGTGTACAATATATTGACAGACTCAAGGGATTGGCGATTATACTCGTAGTGATGGGACATATTTTTGGCTTTAGTCAGCCAGAAGATGGCGTAAACACTTTTATATATACATTCCATATGCCACTGTTCATGTTCCTGAGTGGCTTGGTAATCAGTGCCCCCCATCTCAAGAAGGTATTTACTAAATGGAGAAGATTTTTAGTACCCTTCTTTGTCGTGGGTTTTGCGTGTACTTTCTATCGACACTCTACATTGAATGAATTTTTTCAGTCAGGAAGTAAAGGAGGATATTGGTACCTTCGGGTTCTTGCAGTATTCTATTTGCTGTTATCCTTATTTACATATTGCAGTGGTAGAAGAGAGCAATAGTTCGGTAACTTTTTAGTTAAAATCGTTAACAAATGAGGCTTATCTCAAATGAAAACAAAGTATTTTTTATTACATATTATTAATTGATAAAAAATTGGCTAATTCGCTGATTATTAGTAACTTTACAAAGTGTTCCATCACCAAAGTAATAGTTAAAAATGTCAGACATAATTAGCCAAATGGGAGACCTGACAGCAAGTCTGCTGTCTAAGTGCCCTACAAAGATACGCAAAAGTTTTAAGAGTTTCTTCATGGAGACGCTAATTCTTTATGTTGTTATGAATAAAGTCAATTTCACTCAGCTCGGCAGGTTCGGCAATCATACCGAAAAGACCTACCGCCAGCATTTCGAGAAGAGCCAGGTGGGTATATTCAAACTCAACTCCGAGCTGGCTCAGCGGTACTTTGGTGATAGCGTTGGGGTCAAGGCTATTGCCATAGACCCAAGTTATATCCCTAAGGCCGGCAAGCATACTCCGTTTACCGGATACTTCTGGTCTGGTGCAGCTGCCAGAGCCAAGTGGGGACTTGAGATTCTTGGTATGGGTATCGTTGATTCGCGCCGTCATGAGTGCATCATGCTTGGTGCATACCAGACTCCAAATGCGGATGCCCTGTCGTCTAAGGATATTTGCAAGGACGGTGACCCTACAAAACACATTGTCGGAAAGGAGGCGGTTACTGACCTTGAGCGTATTGAGAAGTATGTAAAGAACATCCAACTTCCACGCCCTTACCACAAGAAGGCTGACGCCGAGGTCGTTGAAGCAACCAACAAGAAAGAATTGGCCAACAAATTCACACAGGTTGACTGGTATCTGCTTGCTCTGAGTACACTTCCCGAGGAGGTGAGAGAATATACCAATCTGGTTGTTGCGGATGCATTCTTTTCCAAGTACAATTTCATCTATGGCCTTAACAAACTGGGGCTTAAGCTCGTTAGCCGTTTGCGTGATGATGCGGCTCTTTGGTACATAAACAGAGAGCCCCATACAGGTAAGGCTGGAAGGCCGAAGAAATATCTCGGCAAGGTTGATATCGACAGTCTTGACCGTAAGGTGTTTCATGAGATGGACTATGACCTTGACAACGGGAAGTGCTTTGTCGGACAGGTATATAGCAAGGCGCTCAAGACGGAAATCAAGATTGTTATCTGGTTCTCCGAGGATGGGAAAAGACACAAGATCTTTTTCTCCAACGACCTCTCTTTGTCTGGGGTTGATATCGTCAGAGTGTACCGCACACGTTTTCAGATTGAGTTTGAGTTCCGCAACGCAAAGGGATACGCCTCGCTTAATAGATGCCAGGCAAGAAGCGCCAATAAACTCAGGACACACTTCAATATGTCCTTCACCTCTATGAACTGCCTTAAGATGGCAGCCAGGGAGATGGAACTGGACTATTCTGTAAGCAATCTGAAGACTATGGCACATGGTCAATATCTGATGAAAAGGTTTATTTGCGTGTCTGGCATTAAGCCGGACAGCAATTTAATCTCTAAACTCCAAAATGAGGTAATCTCGCTAACGTCGCTTGCACAAAGGGATGCGGCGTAATAAGGGTATCAACTCTGTTAAAACAGTTAAAAATTAAATTACCGAAGTATTGAGAGAGATAATAAAGGAAATTCTTTTGGCATCGATAATTTACATTGTATTTAAGATGCTAATAAGAGTCTTTAATATTCCTGGTGAACATGATATTTTTAGTGTTGGCCGATGTCTCGAAATGTGGCCTTATTTTATGTTAGGCTTCTTCACAAGAAAATACAATCTTCTTACATATATTCATCGGTATCATGCAATAGCATCTGTTTCCGCAATCGCATTCATAATAACATTCTTTGGAGTAATAGAATATTGCGGATATAATTTAGGAAGTTTCTACAAATTAGCAAGCGCTACCATGCTCGTATTCCTGCTTTATGTATTCTCGTCCCGTGAAAATATGAAAACAAAATTAGAGAATCAACTTGCATTAATCGGAAGATACTCATTGGAAGTTTATATTTTCCATTACTTCTTCCTTGTTAATACGAACATAAGTTTTATCCAGTCTTGGACAATGACAACTCACAATGGGCTTATAGAACTGTTGCTTCTTGCGGTAATATCCGTAATCATTGCATATCTTAGTATGTTTATCGGTTGGCTTTTTCATCAAGAAAAGTTGTTGTCAAGGATTGTATACGGAGGATAATATATGACAGGCTACCGCAGCAATCGATATGAATATTTGGCAGCGTGTTAACATTGATGTGGGATGAAGTCGATATATGGAGTCTCTTGCCTCAGGTTCGTATGAAATACATGCGCATCAGCACACTCCACGACTCATCCATCGACCGCCACGTCTTTGCCGCCACCTGCCGTGCCAAACGTCAATACTTCCCTAACGGGCATACCACAGACTTACACCTTATACCTATCGAGCAAGCACTTGACGAGCATGACTTCGGGAAGTAAAGAGTGCTGTACAGCATCTGAAAATTGAAAATATCTTTGATTGGGTTGTGAAGAGTTTTAAAGGGGATAAGTAAAGAGCATTCGAAACAAGTTTAGAGAAATTTGTGATTTAATGATTTCTACAGGTAGCCAACATAATAGTTCTTTATCTCTATGGACAATATTGCTGTCAATTATGGCGATATTGTTTAACGAACCACTGTACACGTCACTGACGAGTATAAAGTGGATTAAGACTGTGTATAAGGAACTGATACCGAGCTTGAATTCTGATTTTCTTGTATTAGTTGCTCTTGTTACTTCATTGTTAATTTGTGACAATGCGGTACAGCGGTTAAGAGGTAATGCTGCTGTTAAGTCAATTGCCGTGCTTGTACCTGTACTCGTTACAGTGATTTGTTTCCGCGTGTTTCATGGCGCAGAATACACCCCATTCTACCTCCTTCCAGAGATAAAATACGCGGACGTACCGGCTGTAGTAATAATGTTATGTCTTTATGAGAGTCTAGCAAATATTGGAAAGTCTGACACAGCTGAACAAATAACTTATGATGGAAATAAACAGCAGAAAAGTCCTGGGCTATTGTTTGATGGTAACAAAGCTAAGGACATTCTCGGAAGAATGGCTTCTGTAAGGCAACATGCGGATCTTCTTATAAGAGATAATAACAAGGACGGCGCATTTGGTGTTGCTGTAACTGGAGGATGGGGGACTGGCAAGAGTTGGTATATGTCAGCATTAAAGAGTGAATTGGAAAAACAAAATGCTACTTGCATAAGCTTCAAGCCTTGGTTATATAGTGAGAAAGAACTTACACCAACATTCTGTAAGTTGTTGGACAAGACTCTTCGTGGCAATGACATTGACATCAGCGATTTGAAAGCCTTGGCTGGTGATTTGCTTAGGGAGACTGGCAGTATTGGTAAATTGTCGTCATATTTTCTTAGGCTGCATACAAGTACAACAAGGGAAGAACTCATTGAAAATATAAAGAGCGAGCTAATTAGGCACAAAAAGCCTGTATTCGTGTTCATGGACGAGTGTGACAGACTAAGCAAGAATGAACTGCTAAAAGTATTCAGCCTAATACGAAATATCTGTGATTTTCCATATATATGCTATATCCTGTCTTATGACAAGCAGAAGATAGATGTAATTCTTAAAGACGCTGGTGGCTTGGAATACGCGGCCAAGATGATAGATATTACAATAAATTTGAGGAATATATCCAACACTGTTATAAAGGACAAGTTATCGAAGGAGTTTAATAGTAAACTCAATGAAGAAAACATCGCAGAATCTTTTGAGTCAATAGACTTTTCGAAGTATCTGCCTACACTAAGACAATTTAAGCGATTTTGGAATCAATTATTCCGGGATTACAAGGATCAGCAAGTCATCTTTGATAAGTTATTCTTGTGTACTTCAGATTGGATAATACTTGAGCTAATAAAATATAGGAATATTAAACTTTACTCCATTCTTAGGGATGAGCCTGGTAAAATATTGTCAACAGCGAATGATTCATGGAACTCTCCATCATGGGCGTATGAGGATAAAGTTGATTCTGATTTCTCTGAATATAAACCTCTTTTAAAATTTCTCTTCCCTAAGGAAGTTGAGTTAAGCAACAATGAAAAAGTATATGGAGTAGCAAACAAAAGTTGGAAACAGGCTTATTTTGTTAATACACTGCCTAAGGGGTTTCATGATTGTCATGAATATGTGATTTGTCACGAAAATAAGACTTTTTCCGCCAATGTACTTTCATGGACAAAGAGAAAAGATAATGGACTGATCTATGTCATAGCTGGAAGTTTAGAATATCTTAGTTACCCGGATATTTTAAAATGTTTAGTTGATTATATCTGGGCTTCATGCGACACAGCCTCATTTATGCAATCATTAGGAAACCAATATCACAAGGATGATATACCACATTCATATTGGTTCATACAAAACTTTGTTACAAGAAATCCGTTGCTGACAATGGCACTTTCTCAACAAGTTCCTCCTTCTGAAAAAGAAGATGAAAAAATATTGGATGATTTTGTTGACAAGACTGAAAGAACATTAGAGATAACAGCATTGATGCTATCTCTTCTCAGAACTTCCACTAATAGTGATGACGTGGAATATTGGTATATTAAGGCTTACATTCCCATTCTTTTCAAGCGGATTTTATCCAACGACAAAAAGAGCAAAAAAGATACTCTTGATATATTGGAAATTCTTTTTGATTGCACTTTAGAAACTACTTTTGAAGATTTAGTGCTGCCACTTGTAAAGAAAGATCCTAAAAGGTGGTTGGGTGCAACGATAACAATTGATAGAGTTAGGGATGACAAAGAGTTACTGTTATTAAACAGCAGATATTCTCATGCATTATTTGGCCAAAAGGATAATTGCATCACATTTTTAGATAAAGTTCTGAATGTAAGTGAAGAAGAAAATAAGCCATTCGTAGAAGATTATATCTCACTATTCAAAAATTTGAGGGAGAACATACAACTTGCCTATGACCAGCGGGGTATTCCCAATTTCTATATCAAGCCCTGTTTGCTTAATAAAGATAATTACCCTAATCTGATCTCAGCACTTTATGAACCTAATTTTGCATTTGTTCCGATTGGTCCTGCCATTGCTCAACTTGCTGGCACTCCATTTTGGAAGGGAGATGATTTAAGAATTGTGAGAAAAGAATCTGGCTTTTATTTTTCTACTGAACTATAAATAATAGTACGACAGTTATTATGATGAAATCAATTTTGAACAGGCTAAAATCTGAAGGATAAAGTGATAAAGGTATGCTTAGACACTCTTTTAAAGAATTGGTAGAACTAATATCTAATAGGCTAGACCTCATTGAGGTTGACCGTGACAAGTTCACGTGTGAATCCAAATACAACGAAGAAGAACTCATCGGATGGATTTATGTACGCTATAATGGCAAGACATTCGTGACTTTCCAGTTTATAGTCACCAATCTTTATAAAGGCGGTTCGTTTAATGTAAGAGGAAACTTTACTGTAAAATATAGAAGGCATTCAAAATGGTTTCAAGATTATTTGGAAAATGGTAGAAATGACATTGTTCATGTGGATGAGTTCTTTAATGCTCATTTCTTATCAAATGACAGATTTGATATTACCTACTTCCTTGATAAATATATTCCTATAGGAAATGAAGAAGGGAAGACTAAGATAGCGGAAGTGTTTGACGATTACGATATAGACAAGGATAAGATTGTATTTGACACTCATAAGAAAGCATATACGGTGGAGTTGGACTTGTCGCAGTATTTGCAACAAGAAGATATAGAAGAAGATCCTAATAGTATTACGATTTTACTTTATAAGTATATGTCCCTTGACACATATTTGTGTATGCTTAACAACCAGACATTCCGTATGAATTCCATTATTTCTATGAATGACCTATATGAGGGCGAATGGATTAACCATTTACTTTATGGCTCTGACAAGATGGATGACAATAGACTTCGTGTAGACAATATTGAGCACAAGAATATATTGGTTACGTCTCTAACAGGCCACAAAGATGATGGTTCTATGTGGAGACTCTATGGAGGCAATGGTTTGGGTGTCTGCATGGGTTTTGACATTCGTAAAAGGGATGCCTTGAAAGTCATCTATATAGAAGAAAAAGATGGGAACTTTTGTAAACTACGTGAAAGGTTGTCAACTCTGAATCAAGAAGGTATCTCTTTAACTTTCAAGAATGCGCAAGACATGCAATATATTGTGAAGAGCTCAACTTTTAAAGTAGAGAACGAGTATTGCTTCATTTTCGATGCTTCATTTGAGACATTAAAAGTAACCAACTACAATGGTCTACTTTCTACATATAAGGACTTCCCTATTGATTCAAAGAATGGAGAAATAGTAGGATTGCCATTTGGTATAAAAAGTATTATCATTGGCCATTCTATTCCTAACTATAATACTAATATCTCCATTCTCATGTCACAGACTCACGAAGTTTTTCCTTCTGTATCTATATATGAGAGCGAAGTTAAGGAGATACGTTAGGACAAATAAAGGCTAATACAATGCTGTCATTACAAGAGGTTATAACAGATATTGAGGTATCAAAGAAAAAGCGAGACGCGGCTGGTATTATGTCCAATATAAACAAGGTCATATACAAGAAGATGACAGAAGGTCATTTTGAGGCGGTTTTGATGGGCATTGGTGACGAGAAGTGTCTCATACCAGAAGAATGTTTCCCTTTCTACTTATATCGCGGTCAGAATGAAGAGTTTATACCTTGTGTCCCATCACTATACCGCGGAAATCCAACGGAATCGGATATATTCCTTAATAGAATGCGATTGGTAGAATTCAAGCATCTTCTTGACTCCTATCCAATTGTTGATGGGTTCTTTAAGAAAAATCATTTTGTAGTTGATGTAGAAGGCTTAGCGCAACACTATGGACTTAAGACTTCAGTACTTGATTTAACAAGAAATCTTGATATTGCCATATTCTTTGCAGTTTGCAAATATAACAGTAACACAGACTCTTACGAATATTTCAATGATAATAAACCTCATACTGGAATAATATACATTTTCGATCCTATCTTTGACAACGAGCCGATACCTAACCATGACGCTGACATATATAATGGAAATATTCGGCCTATAGGACTGCAACCTTTCCGTCGTTCAGCTGCTCAGAAAGGATTTTCCGTTCATATCAAAAGGGGCGAGAGTATTAAGTGCTATATTTACAAGTTTACATTTACTTGTGAGGAATCCAAGCGATATTACGATATGTTTGAACAAGGAAACAGACTGTGGATTAAGGATGAACTTGTTGATAAAGCTAAGACCATCTCAAATGAAATGGATTTTTCGTTTAAGACATTTAACGAGGCTTACCTTTACTTTAAACCTAAGGGGTATTCCAAAAAGAAATTGATGAAGCAGTTAAAAGATGATGGCATAACATTTAGTTCAAAAGCGACAAAAGTACGTTTCTCATTGGAAGAAAAAGAGGATATTATAACAAGATGGAATAGAAGTAGCGGCAAGGAGTTTGCTGACAGTATTGTAAGGAAGCCATCATTTGAACACGAAGGAGTTAACAAAGATGGAGAAATTAAAGGAATCAAGAATAGAAAAGATTTCAGAAATCTCCATATGATTTCCCTTGGATACATTCTTATCCATATTGCAAGTCCGGATAAACCGATGGATTCAGAATGGGTAAACTACATGAATACACCTGCACCAAAAAGAAAGTCAAAAGGACATGGAGAAATGATACCCGCTCATTTCACAGATTTATTTGGAAAGACTTATCTAACTGAAGATGATTGGAAAATTAAAATATAAGCATGATAAAAAACTATTATTGACATAATACTATTCCCTTATGACCAATCACATCTACTACGGCGAATACTCGCTTCAACACTGGATACATCTTCTACTTTCCAAGAACATAGTATTGCCTGAATACCAGCGAGACTTTGTATGGAGAGCAGGAGATATAAAGAGACTCATTCGTTCTCTAAAAGAAAGACAATTCGTGCAACCAGTTACAATTGCTCTTTACAAGTCAGAACAGACTGGAGAAAATAAAAATCTCATCATAGATGGTCAACAAAGACTGACTTCAATATTATTGGCCAGATTAGGTTTACTTCCTGATAAAACGAAATTTGAAAAGGCTGAAGTTTTTGCCAATGGTGACGACAGTGACGAAGATTCAAGTTTGGGTACAGAACCCATTAGATGGACATATAATGAGCTATTGAGAGATGCCATACATGATAATACTCTGGAATTGGTAAGGAAGAGAGCAATAAATGATGGCAGGTATGTAGAGCTTATAGACAAAGATTTGGACGACAATTTCTTTGAAGATACATTTTTAGGATTTTCATATATTGTTCCAGATAGTAATGATAAAGATGAAATTCAACATAGTTTTACAAAACTGTTTCGGAATATCAATTACTTCGGAATGCGATTGTCTCCGCAAGAGAGCCGTAAGTCTCTATACTTTATGAATCAAGATTTAAAACAGTTTTTCGAAGGCCGGCTTGAAGATGGACGTTATGTTCTTGGAAATATTAAAATAATGGAGAATATGAAGACTGTCAATATTGATTTTGTTCGCTATTTGTCCATTCTTTCTCAGTATAAAATTAACAAAAGTAGTTCTAAAGTTCTTCTTGGATATTCTGCATATAAGTCTCGTGAGTCTTATTATGCCGATTACGTTTCTTTCTTGCTTAATATAGAGCAGGAGGATCGGGATGACAAGTTTAATGGATTTAAATTTAACGAAACCTTTGGTAATAATTGTTGGAAACAGCGATATAATAAACTTTATCAAGCATTAGAACTACTCAAAAGCCATTTTGACCTAAACGACAGACATGCCTTTAAGTCATGGATTGATGCTGATTACTGGTTGTTCGGTCTAATTTACCATATACTTTTTAGGGATAAGAATCTTGACGCTAATTTAACAAGCCTTTGTTCTGGTATCAGGGACAAGATAGATGCAAAGAAGAATGATCTGCTGTATAAAAGAACACCCAATGGATTAGGGAATATACGCCAAAGAATTGCAGAATCTATTAATGCATACAGCAAACATGTTCATTAAGGTCCACACTAAATTTATACTCACTCCATTATTGGACATTCTTCGAGATGGAGTGACAGCTTGCAGCACCCTTAACAAGGGAATAGAGAGCTATCCTTTAGGTGAATACTATCTCCAGTCTCTCTTCCTAAGGATGACTGGAGCACAAGAGCAAAAAATGAAATGTATTTGTTGGGAGATAGCAACCAATGATTATACCTATAGATACAACTATCTGAAAGGACATCACTCTGAATACTCGTCATATAGTGAGAAAAATGAGGTCTTTGTTGCAATGGTAAACGCCATAAAGTCATTAGATACATCTTTTGAACCGGAATCCCTATTTACGCTGATAAACATAAAGCCATCTATTGAGCAACATTATAAAATGTGTAAAGCTCAAGCTATGATTAAGATTCAAAATGATAAAAAAAGACGAAAGAATAAACCTCCATTGTCATCAGAATCAAAAACGAAGATGGTGGAAGTCTTTATGCGCAAATCTCTATCGGATAAAGAAAGATTTGCAGCATTGGTTATCGGCCATATGTATGAATCGTTGAGCGGATCGATACTGTCAAGCTTTGCTGAAAAGGATTTGTACAACTTCAAAGTACATTCAAGTGAATTGTTTCAGGAAAACAATATTGCTATCTCCGATAATGACTTCTTTTCAAATGTGCTACAAGGTATTTATACTAGCGTAGTGTGGAATCATCGAAACCGCTGTGCACATAATATTACCTCATATCAGCACAATCTGCCGACACTTGATTCTCTGGCTGATACCAAGCAGAAGTACAACAGCTATTTCTTTCGCTATGCAATACTCATAATGATTGACGAAATATTCAGACTTATTTATCAGAAGTATGTCTTTGTTATGGAGCATAAAAATTTGGAATCCTTTTAGTTAGACCACATGGAATACAAGAAAGACATATTCGATAACATCATTGTCTCTTACTTCAAGGTGTATACCGGTAAGGAATGTCTTGAGATTCCTGTGTCTAGTATACTGTGTGGCATAAAGTCGGATTATTTCAAGCCCACTGTTGAGAATGTCCGTAAATATAGAGATTCCAATATTCCATTGTCAAAGCAGTACAAGACACAGCTTCATGCCGTAACTTTCAGTGGATTGTTCCCTTGTAACAGAAAACAGGAAGAATGTACTCAGTACAACAATCTATTGGTTATAGATATTGACCATATTGAGGCAGAAAAACTTTATGATGTTCATGAATATTTGAATAACGAACCTTATGTTGCAGCCTTCTGGGTTTCACCATCGGGAAGAGGATACAAAGGATTGGTTCATTTACATTATGATAATTCGTTTAGTAATATTGATATGGTCACAAAACACAAAGTAGCTTTCCGGCAATTGTATATGTATCTATTATCTAATTATGGTATAGAATTAGACAGAAGTGGATCTGATATTTCAAGGCTCTGCTTCTTAAGTTGGGATCCATATCTTGTGTTAAAAGATACAAGTTCTGTATTTGAGGTTAAATATGATGATTTAAGTGTCCCTCAAGACAAAAAAAACAATAAAGAAGGAAAAGCTGTTGCCCTAAAAAAGTTAGATTGGAATCACGTTTACGGGATGTCTGACTTCCCTCATAATAGTGAAAACAGGTTTAAGTTAAACACTATATACAAGAAGTTATTGAAGAAAAAAGTATCAATAACAGATACTTATGAGAACTGGGTAAAAGTTGCTTTTGCAATAGCAACATCAATCCATCCGATAAAAGGTAGAGAAATGTTCTTAAAACTCTGCCGTTTAGATGGAGTAAATCACGATGAGACAAAAAGTAATCATTTGATATTTGATGCTTATTCCAGAAACACCCGTAAGGTTGGATTTGGATCAATCATATACTTAGCTAAGCAGAAAGGACTAAATTTAAATTCATAGGACCGCCTTTTCGGAGGTGGTGAGTATTGGCTCATAGATTGAATAGAGACAGCACCGTCAGTGGGTTGTATGGGACAAATTAATTCTCTGAATCGTGTATTTTATTGAACGTGAATATTAATGAATACTTTCGCTTATGCTAAGTTCTTTTATAAACAGAGACATGGTAGTCAGACGACTTATAAAAGTTCGCTGCAAACTTGCTGACAAGGAGGCTGATGACAAACAACTTAAGGATTTCGTTATGTTCAAAGCGGATGAGAAGAGCACCAAGATTAGCAAATCCAATAAGTTCATATACAGCCTTTTCCCTCCACGCTCTAAATGGTGTCATTTAGGTAGAAAGAGGCAGGAACTAGATTCTATAAAGAGAAATGAACGTAAGTTATATTACACGTATCTAAAAGCAGTAAAAGGAGAATCAAAAGAGAAATGGTATGCGAACCTATGTAATGAGGCAGATACCATTGTAAGAATGGCTCTTGATCCAACTGAAAAAATACCATCTCCGACAGTTCATGTGATAGAAAAGAAGAGAAAAGATAATATTATAATATGTCGTCCTGTTTGTAGTTTTGATGTAGAAATAAAAATCGTCCTGTCACTTTATAACAAAATGTTATCGACATTGCTCGACAAATATTTTCTTCCTTGCTCTTATGCTTTTCGTACGCCTAAAGAAACGTCTTTGCCTTTCCAACATATGAATGCTGTAAAGGATATACAAGCATACCGTATAAAGCATATTGACAGCCCTATATATGTTGCTGAATGTGACATGCAAAAGTTTTATGATACTATAGACCACAAAGTCATTAAAGGTAGATTCAATATGTTTTTTTCAAAAATAAAGAGGGATCTTGCTTTAACGCCGAGGGAATATAGGCCAATCAAGAGCTGGTTTTATAGCTATGTTGATTGCTTCGGATTTGCAGAGCAAGTCCTTATTTACAACAATAAGCCAAATCACAAAATATGGGATGCAATCAAAGGTAAACAAGGATTTGAATGTCGTATTGAATGGATTAACGAATTACTCAAAGGAACAAATAAGAAGGCACGTTCCAAGAGGCAGAGTTTAGGTGTACCTCAAGGAGGAGCATTGTCTGGTCTAATTGCTAATATAGTTATGCATTATGTTGACCTGGCTGTAGAAAATTATATTGTAGATAAAGACATACTATATCTCCGTTTCTGTGATGATATGATTCTGTTAGGTGCAAATAAAAATGAAGTAGAAGAAGCATTATCGGTTTACAATAAAGCGATTAAAAGCGCGAAACTTTTCCCTCATGAGTCAATGCCCATGAATTATACGCATGCAAGAGAGTTTTGGGACGGCAAAACTCGTGGACCTTATGAATGGGGCGGAAAAGGGAAAAATACATTTCCTTGGATAACTTTTGTCGGCTTTGACATTAATTGGAAAGGTAATTTAAGAATAAGGAAAAAGTCCATAGAGAAGCATTTGGCTAAGCAGCACGATACAATTTGGAGTTTACTAAACCATTATAATAACCATAATCCAAGGTACCAACAATATTCCATTCTGTCAAGTCTTAAAAGTAGGATGATAGCAATGAGTGTAGGAAGGGTCGGGCTATGGAATTATAAAGAAAATACCAATATTCATAGTTGGGCTGCTGTATTTTCTATCTTAGATAAAAATCCGTGGTCTGTTAGCCAAATGAAGTTCTTAGATAGGCATAGGAACTTAGAACTGCGCCATGCATCACAATACCTATGGAAATTGACTTGCCCGGATAAGAAGATGACGGGAGATCATGCTCGTAGAGGGCAATTCTATTTGGGAAAACCTTTCAGTTACTATGGGCAGATTTTCAAAGAATGGACATAAATGACTCAAAACAACATATTTATCTTATGATACCCAAGATTATACATTACTGTTGGTTCGGTGGCAATCCGCTGCCAGAGAGTGCGAAAAAGTGCATAGCATCATGGCGAAAGTTCCTGCCAGACTATGAAATCAAGGAGTGGAACGAAAGTAACTTTGACGTGAATAGCATAACTTATACACGAGAAGCATACAAGCTGAAGAAATATGCTTTTGTTAGTGACTATGCGCGGATGTGGATACTATATAATTATGGCGGTCTGTACTTTGATACAGACGTGGAACTTATCAAGCCTATAGATGACATCATTGCCAGAGGTAACTTTATGGGTCGTGAAGCACAGATGGATGATAAGGATCATTGGATGGATATGCCTGACTATGACAAAATTCCAGGCTATGGTCCAGGAGTGAATCCTGGTGTAGGCTTAGGTATGTCAGCTCAACATCCTTTATTAAAAGAGATTCTGAAGTGGTATAGTTCACAGCATTTTGTATCTAGATGTGGAAAAATTATAACGCCAACGATCGTAGAGATAGTTTCAGAAATCTTAAAAAGCAAACCTTTTACTCGCATGGAAAATGGTATCATCTTTATTGATAATGTATACATTTATCCCTCTGAGTATTTTAGTCCTAAGAATTTTGCGAATGATAAAGTGACGTTGACAGATAATACTCGTTCCATACACCATTTTGCTTTTACTTGGAAAAAGAGTGAGAATTTATGTCAGAAGTTACTTAGGAGATTTCGAGGAATCTATTCATATTATTGTTAAATAATAAGACATATTCATTTCAATTAATAGATTAATCTATAAAGCTAAGAGAAATTATGCAATTTTCGAGCTTTGAGCATATAACATTATATTGTTTTACATTCTTGCTGTTATACTTATATGATATCATGTATAATAGCAAAAGAATAGATTGTGCACGAGCTACCAAATTGGGTTATCCAACTTCAGGAAGCATTAGTGCGTACTTATTTCTAGTCTTAGGAATAGGTCTCTCTGTTTTAACAGAAGGGTTTCGATATGACAGAGGAGTAGACCAACTTGGAGTTTATGCTCCTTATTATATTCATTGCAATAGTGGCTTAATTTTCTCTCATGATTTTGAACCTCTATTTGTATGGCTAAATCAGACTTGGAATAGAATAGATCCATTTCTAACATATATTCCATTTGGATCAATTTTTGTAGTCTATTCGCTTCTCGAATGGATTATGATGCTAATCATCTATAACAATTACAAGAATGAAAGTCGCTTTTTCTTGTTATTAGGCCTAATATCGGTTTTTGTAACATTTGAAAATTTTATACGTCAAGGGCTTGCAATTAGTATGACATTTGCTGCGATAGGATTGTATAATAACAGAAAAAGGATACCTGCATTGCTCTTAGCTTTTGCAAGTATTTTCATTCATAGTGGAAATTTGGCTTTTGTCGCAATATTAATTGTGTTTATATTTGTATTTAAGAAAAAGCCTTTAAGTATAAAAATAACCATTCCGTTATTTATATTTTTCGAATTCTTCGTAGGATTGGATAGCGTGTTTAATATCCTTGTAAATGTTACGTCAAAGCTAAACATCTCTGATAGTTCGCAATTCAGTGGCTATGTCAATAATACGGACTATATTCAGTCGGAGATGGATTTAGCCGAGGAATGGCAAAGAGGACCTGTGACTGAGATAATGACGGCATTAAGGTACATAGCATTATTTTATATAGGCTGGTATTTGTGTAAAAGATTGCCAAAGTTATCATACGTTTATAACACGTTTGTAGTTTGCTCATTACTGTTTGAGCCATTTAGACTTTATGGAACATTGAGCCGGGCTTTTATTGGTGGCAGTCTTTTATGGTTTATTCCTTTGTCAATCTCTTTATTCTATTGGAATAAAATTAAAGATAAAGTAGTACGGTATTCTATAGTTTACGTTATTCTGTTTACTATATTACTCACAGGAAAGTTAGTATTCTTAAATCCAGATGCCAAGTACGTGTGGGACTTCTTTATTTCATAATTATCATTATTGATGTATACTATTTATATTTCTACCTTCAATAAGAAGGTAATTAATGTTAAGCATGGCATACCAATAGAAGTTGGTGCTGCACAGAGAGATAAATTCCTCTATTCGTTAAAGGATAGTACCGGAGACAATATATCCTTGGAAAACCCCTTCTATGGTGAGCTTACAGGTCTATATTGGGTATGGAAAAACGCAAGAATCAATGACGAAGATATAATAGGCTTTTGCCATTATAACAAATGCTTAGGGATTGGGGGGAAAAAAGCTGAAAAGTGGCTTTCAGCTAATCCAGATGGTATAATTACTTTACAGCCTGGCAAAATTAGAAATCATCCTGTACCAAAAGAATGTAAGGCATTATTTACGGTTCTAAAAAAAAGCGATATAAAATACTATAATGCCTGCACAAAACTTTTTGATGATGAATTGGGGAGCAGATACCCAAATAACCGCGGTGGTAACATGATGCTTTGTCATGGGAAAACATTCAAGGCATATTGTTCTTGGCTATTCCCTGTATTAAGGGGGGTTAGAGATATTGTTGGTGATAAGGCCAGCTCGGATATTTATTGGAAAAGATATTGTGCATATATAGCTGAGCGCCTACTATCAGTTTATATTGAGGCTAACCAACTTCCAACTTTAGGAGTCAATATGAGGCTTAAGAATTGGTGGATTCCAATTCTCGGGAAGTTACGCAAGACTATTGGGATATCTACAAAGAATAAGCTATATCAAATACTTTACAACAAGTTTGGTTATCACTCATCCTACAAGAAGAATGGCAAATAGCATATTAAAACAAATAAAAGAGGATTACAGATTTACACCAAATAAGGGAAGTATTCTCCATACTTATTGGTCAAGTAAATCATTTAGAATAATTTGTTGGTTTCGGCTTGGGGGGGGCATCAACAAATTACTATCTAAGTTTGCGAGGACGATACTGCATCGAATAATTCTTGGTGATAATGTTTTAGAACTGCATACAAAGATAGGCAAAGGATTTTTCCTCGCTCATCCTATAGGAATCGTAATAAATGACGAAGCAATCATTGGCGACTACGTATGGATTTATCAAAATGTGACAATAGCTAAAATGTATGGCAAAGGAAGCCCTGTTATTGGTAACAACGTATTATTGTTTGCAGGAGCTAAAATCATAGGGAATGTAAAGATAGGAAATAATGTGGTAGTTGGAGCAAATGCTGTGGTAACTCATGATGTCCCTGATAATGCTGTGGTGGTAGGCATACCAGCAAAAGTGATAAATTATAATGGCAAGGAAATTAATAAGATGTATAAGCCTTTCCTAAAAGATTGATATATTCCATAGATCTTATTGCCATTTTGAAATATACAGGGTATGATGAATTGTTCCGTTTTTGTGTATAGTGAGGCGGTGCCCACTGTAGAGGACATGTGATTACATGGTTTATTAGGACGAAGTTCTAATAAAGATAGAGATTATGAACAAGTGGTCCCATAAGATAGAAGTCAATGTGGAAAAGAGTAAAGCTCTCATCCATACCAACGGGTATGCTCTATGGTGCATGGTGTTAATAGCGTGCATCTATGGCGCATGCTCAGATGATATAAATGGGGCCATTGATTCTGTTGCCGGTAAGGGTATCAATTACGTGTATAATCTCTTCAAATTTTGGTATATAGGCCTCTTTATCTTTGGCACTCTTGTCTATGGCGTAGCAAGGGAAATGAAGGCTATCTGGAAAGACAAAATTTTCTCAACTACAAGGTGTGCATTTTTGTTTCTGCTGTGTTTCCTTTTGTGTTATAACAATCAGAGGCCATTTGCCTACTTCTTGTTTATATCATATAAGATTTGGCTACTCTCGCTTACTGGCCTGTTGATTGCTGAGGAGATTATTAAATTCCTTCTCGTCCTATTTGCAAAAACGAATCAAGTTGAAGATGTGGCTCATAAATTTGCAGTCGATAATGTTGATGATACTGTAGCGAAGGAATCCACTCGCATTACGCTTGCAAAGGAGACCATAGAAACAGTTCTGAAAACGGATCTAACTAAGGAATCCTTTACTGTTGGCGTTATTGGGGAATGGGGTTCGGGAAAAACCGTCTTCCTTCATTGTCTTTGCAATGAGGCAAAAGATAAGTCTTATGTTGTTGAGTTTAAGCCTTGGAGTTGCTCGTCACCAGATCAGATTGTAGACGATTTCTTTAAAACGTTGAGAAAGAAGTTGGAGTCCAATCTCAGTACTCTGTCTAGTAAAATAGCAGATTATGCAAGAACTTTAAGAGATGTAGCCGCAGAAAACATCTCAGATAAATTTAGCAGGACTTTGATAAGCAGAATTCCTATTTCAGTTCAACGTAAAAAATTAGAGGGTGAGATAGTCAAGTTGGATAAACCTGTGGTCGTCTTTATTGATGATCTTGACAGGCTAAGTACGGATGAAATATTCGAGGTGTTCCGACTAATCCGTAATACGGCAGCTTTCCCGAATTTGGTATATTTCGTGGCCTTTGACAGAAACTACACTGTAAAGATGCTTAGTGAGAATTACCATGATGCAGACAAATACATAGATAAGATTTTTCAATTGGAGATACCTTTGCCTTTTCCTGATGCTGGCATGATCTACTCTGTGTTTATAAACGATCTGAAAACTATGTTCCCTAAACGTGAGGAGCGTGCAATGCTGGGAATACGGTATATCACTTATTCTGATCTAATTATTCTGACTAAGATATTGCCAAACTTTAGGGAGGTACGACGATTAGCAAGAATATTCGCATTAGAACTATTACATTACCAGAGTCAAATAAAAAATGGGCGCCTTGAAGTCTTCTCTGTAGACGTACTCTGGTTGACTGCGCTAATGATGGTTGATTATAATACATACGGAAGACTCTTCTACCAGATGGAGGACTTCTTCGAAAATTGCGATTGTAAGGTTACGGAAACACTAAAACTAAAGAAATTAGATGATATAGATCCTAAATTAAGTAATATTGTTTATCAAATTTTGCAGCAACTGTTTGTTGCGAAAAATCGTTTCAGTAATGGCTATTCTATGCGTATTAAAGGCAATTATAATAATTACTTTTATATCGGATATTCTAGTGATTTTGTTACTAGCATAGATTTCATGGATATCCTATCGCAACCGGATAATATAGAAGAAATCTTGAAAACAAAATATAGCAAAAGAAGCAATGAGTCCTTTTTTATGCGCTTAAATGATTACGTTTTCTTGAATCATGATCTTGAGACCAATGAAGGCTATTTCAAGACTTTCTGGTTATGGATTAACATTTTGAGGCCATCAAATGCACATGAATTAATACTGAGTAAGTTTTGGAAAGATAGTGTACCAGAAGAGCAATGTGATCAACTTGAATCAACTATTGATAGTATAGTGCAGGAAGATATAAAAGATCTTTCTACACAAGGCGATTTCGAATACTATGCTGCACTTTTAAGTAATTGCTACGAGATTCGTTATTATGATTACTATGACGAAGATGAGGGACAAGTATCAAATTATCTTATAGATGTAACAATGCTGTTCAATTGGCTTGACATGCTTTTTATAAGGTATCTTACATTGTTCAACCCTGATGCTTATGATATCTTAAATAAAAACTCGCCACTTTATCGAGTTTATCAGAAAGGTATTGTTGTTTTCTATGCCTCAGAAGACGAGAATGTTTACGACCATCTTTTCTACAAAGAACTTATTGATTATTTTTCGAAACAAGAACACAAGAGTAGTAAGTTGAAAGAGGCAAAGGCCCGTTTAAATGGCTATGATGACCGTGGCTTTTTTCAACCAGAAATGGAAGAAAATGCCAGGCATGATAAGGTTTACCTTTTTGGAGGAGAGGAACATTATAAAGAGTACTTGCAAAAGTGTTTTTTAGACTCATAATTTTTCCCGCTCTAAAGGATTAATGTATGCAATATTCCATTGACATTATTAATGGAACTAAAGCCATTGTAAAGTATCGGCGATATCGATTGCTTCACAATAAGATTTTTATCGGATTCACCGCATTATGGTTTGCGCTTACATTAATCTGCATTGTTTCAATCTTGGAATTAGGAGTTCATTATGTACTTGTTACCATTTTCTTGTGTTTGGTATCTTATATTGTTCCTTGTTGGTTGTGGAGTAGTTATGTTGACAGACGAAACAGAAAAATAGAAGAGAGTATTGTCTTTCCAATACTTGACAAAAAACTTAATGCTCTTGCAGAAAAGTACCCTTCTATTTGTACGGTATCGAAAAGAAAGATAATAAAAGAGCCTGTCGAGAGATCCATGTATGAACCCGAGAATGAAACGGTGATAGTTGCCTATACAAATGGAGATATATGTGAGTTCCCACTTAAGTATAAAGATATGGAAGACCATGATAATGTAATGGTCAGAGAGCTTTCACTAAATAGTTATGTTTGCTATGACGAAAGGAAAATCGCTAAAGCTAAAGGATGGATACCCAGCTTGAGCCTTCATGCCAAATTAAATTTAGTATCGGCCCTATTTCTTGCTATAAGTTTGGCAGTTGTCCTTCCATTTTTCCATTATGTGACAACGGCGGAAGGAAGTAAGAACTTTCCTTGGCTACTTTTAAAGGGCTTGATTATCTTAGCCATAAGCTCAGCCATAAGTGCAGCTCTATCTAAACATCAACGAACAAAAAGATTGTCTGTCATATTTGCGTTGCCATTGTCAATAGTCTTCTTTTTGTTGAATATGGGAATGCCTATAATGGCGATTTTTGTGGATTTGCTTGCTATTATAGCCTCAACTGCATTACCTACAATGGCAATAATGTTATTCTTAACAAAGGTTCTGAACTTTGAGATTGCCAATTCTACAATGTTGTTTGTCACTCTTGTTATAAGTTCATTTCTTTCGGTATATGCTCCATCATATATAAAAGGCGTTATCAATCTCGTTCCTTTCGTTAACCATACAGAGGGTAGCAAAGGAAAAGAAAGTATTGCGGATTTCATGAAATACGTTTATGATTCTAACCTCGTAAACTTTTTGACTAATTGTATATATGTTGTGCTTTTTGGCATTGTCTGCCTAAAGAAGTACCAGGGTATGGGTCCTCTTATAAACACAGCCATCGACGATGCCATCATGAATGCCTTTGTCGTGTTCCTTGCTTTAGAAGGAGTCAAGAGTTCTTATAAGAAGATAAGATTGCGTTCAGGCGCTTTCTTGGACAAACTGTTGAGGATAATTTGTGAAGGAGAAAAGATCAATAATGCTTGAATTGCACTATGTGATTTAAGCATCGTATCTGTAACTAATAAAGAATAGTGATGGAAAATCCTAAAGTATCAATTATAGTACCCATTTACAACGTTGAGAAGTACCTCGACCGTTGTATGGAGTCTTTGCTCAATCAGACAATAAAAGACATTGAGATTCTCATGGTGGATGATGGCTCACCGGATAACTGTCCGAAAATGTGTGACGAATACGCAAAGAAAGACGAGAGAGTGAAAGTAATCCACAAAAAAAATGGTGGATTGGCTGATGCTCGGAATGCAGGCCTCGATGTAGCGACAGGCAAATATGTAGCCTTTGTTGACAGTGATGACTTCGTCAGAACGGAGATGTACGAGCAACTCTATGACCAAGCAGAAAAAGCTAAAGCTGATACAATCTATTGTGGATTCTATAAGTATTGGTCAGCTGATCATATCAAAGAATTCAAGAATGTCCAAAGAACAACAATCTTTGAAGGAGACGGCGTGACAGAGTTAGCTCTTGACTTTGTCGGTTCACCTGTCAATGAGAAGAAAGACTGGAAGTATGAGATGTCAGTCTGGCATAGCTTATACTCTAACAAAATTATTCAGAAATATCATATTCGCTTCCGATCAGAACGTGAAATTCTCTCAGAAGACATTGTCTTTCAGGAGTTGTATTTGCCACATGCGAAGAAGGTGGTATATTTGTCTGCCCCATATTATTACTATTGCTTCAATAATGGCGGTTCATTAACTCATGCAAAGTATGATTCCAGCAAATCTACAAGGATGATTTCATTGTATCATTGCTTATGTGACTTGACACGAGACAGCGATCCGAAATGCCTGAGATCGCAACGATTTTTGATTGCCTATATGAGAGCAAACGTCATGGGCTTGATAGAATCACGTTATTCCTGCCGACAAACTAAAGAGTACTTAAAAGAACTCTGTGACAGAGAAGTTTGGGACCAAATCACATATCCTATAAATAGATTGGCCATACATTCATTTATTATAGCTTTCTTTCAGAAACACAGAATGTACAACAGCCTAATTGCTTTCACAAAAAGTGTATCGTGGTTGAAAGGGAAGCTTTGATCGTTGCTTGGTAATGAAATGTTGTGATTAGCGACTGTTTTAGCTCATATGGAATTCACCGTTAATCTATAGGGCTTAAATATTTTTAGAGTAGACTTTATAATGGCCGTGTCTTTATTATCATTATGGTATAGATTTGTAGAACCTTTTACTGACTGGTCTCAGGTGTTTTCTTTTGTTGCTTCGTTAATTACGATAGTTTGCTTTGTGATTACACTTTATCAGTTGTGGAAAGTTAAGAATACTAATGTGCAGATAAAAGAAGCTCTTGATTCAAATAAAAAAAGTATTTCATATGCTTTATCTGTGATAAAGATTACTGATGCCTTAAGACTTTCGGATATGGTTCTCACGCTGATAAGAAACGAGAAGTATGAACAAGCTGCTTTACGTTTACATGATTTGAATAATGCATCTATAGAGATAGCTTCTAACCATACATCCTTAAAGAAATATCAGTTGACTCTTCCTTCTGAAATTAACCACCTATTTGAATTGACAAAAGATAACAACTCGAATTATAGACCCGAATATATTCTTCAAAGTCTACAAAAATTGAATGATGAATTAATGCTCATAGAAGCAGAAGTTCAAAGTAATGTAATAAAAAATTAAATTATGGATAGATATTTAGAAAAAATAATGCCTACAATAAATGGCTTGAATTCTCTGACTTTGGCAAAGAAAATAAAATGGACAAAGGTTGGGGATAATGCATTCCGATGCATTGATGAGAAAAACAATTTGAGTATTGAAATCTCAAAAATATCTCCACTTAACAAGGTAAATATTAAGCTTTTCAACCAAAGTGATCTTGAATTCGAATACAAGGCAACTTTACTGAACAGTGATGCTTCATTTGATAATGCACTCGTTGTACTGTACAATACAGTAGATACACAATATCTTGAGAAAATAACTTCACATTTCAAAGACATACTGAACTCTTTTTCTTAAAGTCTTTTGTTGTTTCATATCAATAGTGCTTTGTTTTAGAATATTTTTAAGATGAATAATCCTACTTATAAACGTGATATTAGTATCGACATCCTTAAGTTTTTAGCGGTTTTCTTGATTATCAACAGTCACATGGATGTTTGTTATCCTCCCGAATATAGTGTTTTGGCTACTGGCGGAGCAATTGGAGATGTACTCTTTTTGTTTGCCTCAGGTTTTACTTTATTTATGGGAAGAATGGATGATTTTGCAAATTGGTACAAAAGAAGAATTAATAGAATTTTTCCATCTGCATTTGTTTGTGGAATGATGGCTTCTTTGCTTACTTGGTCAAGTAGCATCACCATAGAAAAAGTGTGGGGGGGGCAGTTCGTGATTGCGATAATGGTGTACTACGTAATTATATACTTCATTCATAAGTATTTTATAAAGATTATACCAGTAATTTTGGCTTTAGTTGGTATCATATCCCTAATTGTATATTGCTTCTTTTTCCCCTATAAGTTTGAAACTGGCGAAAAAGGTCTCTATGGCATTACAACTCTATATAGGTGGATACCTTATTTTGGATTTATGCTATTCGGTGCTTGGTTAGGTATAAATCGAGAAAGGTTGCGATTTCAGCCTGTTTTTGACTGCATCATGTTTGCCATCTCCTTGTTACTATTTTATGGTATTCAATTAGTTTCTAAACATGAAGCATCTATTGCACCTTTTCAAATTGTGACTCTTGTTCCGTTAATGGGTGTTGTCTATTATTTCTATAAATTATGTAACATGAGATGGCTTAAAAAAATATATGTAAATCATTACGGACATTCGATCATTATGACAGTTTCAGGACTTTGCTTAGAATCTTATCTCATACAATCTTGTGTTTTTACTAACCGATTTAATTTTCTTTTTCCTCTTAACTTGCCTATTATCATTGTAGCAGTATTAATCGTTTCTTATTGCTGCAAAGTCCTTTCCAGATTTTTTGTCCAGACTTTTAAGGATGTGACTTATAACTGGAAGGATATGATTAAGGCATATTGAAAATTTCACGCAAATGAGAATATTCTTTTATTTTGGCGAGCTACAGACTCCCATGTATCAATGGCAGCGGAGAAATCATATTGATGAACTTCAATGCAATGGACATGAAGTCATAACATTCAATCCATATGATTATGCGTCTATGGATGAGGCGAATGAGAAAGCCATTTTAGAACTGGATAAAGCAGGACGCATCGATTTGTTTCTTGCATGTGATGACCAGACCGTTATTTATCCAGAATTAGGGCTACTGCTACAACAATTTATAGATGAAATGAGCTATGAAATTTCAAACATGAACATATTGGTTAGCAGGCTATAAAAAAAAGAGCAAAAACAAATAAATCTTGTGTTGGTCTGGAAAGCATAAAAGCACAATATAAAGACCGTGTTTATCACTTAATGACAAGGATGACTGCAATTATACTTACATAGAGCACAATAAGTGTCTTGATGAGCTGCAGCAGACAAGTCTTCGGAAAATACCAGTCGGAATAACAAGCCAGATAGAAAAGGTAAATATAATACACTATAAATTATGAGTTAGAGAAACAATGGAAGATAATGTATTATGAATATCCGCAATCATCCAAATTAGCAAAGTTTATACAGCCTGGACAATCC
>ERZ1023830.104-NODE-104-length-30527-cov-52.854785_pt1 | contig 30527 bp, 18 predicted proteins | sample MGYA00380381_ERZ1023830 | MGnify/ENA primary metagenome ERZ1023830 (study PRJEB33179, sample SAMN07449067) | human gut metagenome | biome: Human-gut; feature: Human associated habitat; material: Faeces | host: Homo sapiens | place: India:Kasaragod | collected... | reverse complement strand
AACACGAAAGTAGGAGATAAGCACCTATGATTAGTGTTTACCTCCTACTCGATTTATGCACTCTTTTCTGCTTTTCTCAGAAATCAGATAGAGGTGTTATGCTTCTTCGCGCTTCTCGATGTCTTGCATCAGCTTCACGGCGTCGACATACTGCTCGATGCCCTGCGCCACCTCTTGCGCGGCTTTCATGGCGAGCACGACGGTCTGTGGGCGGTGCACCACGTCGCCGCCGGCAAAAACGCCACGGCGTGTGGTCATGCCAAAGGGACGTTCCAAGATCTTGACATATCCTTTCTCGTCGACCTCTATACCTTCCGTGGTCGACACGATACGGTTGGCAGGACGTGAGCCGATGGCCAGGAAGATGCGGTCGAAAGGTTCCTTGCGGTCTCCGTCCTCAGTATGCACGGTCACGCTGCTGAGTCGTCCGGGCTCACCGGCAATAAACTCCGTGACGCTGGACTTCCACCAGAACTTTACGCCCTCGTTGACGGCTTCGTCAAATTCGCTCTTGATGGCGGGCATCTCCTCCTGGGTGCGTCGGTAGATCACCGTCACGTCAGCACCCAGGCGAATGGCGGTGCGGGCAGCATCCATGGCTACGTTGCCGCCGCCGATGACGCCGACACGCTCTCCGGTACGCAGCGGCACCATGTTGCGGGCGATGGCACCTTCCTGGTAAGCGTTGAACTGATGGAGCAGGTAGGTTGACTGGCTCACGCCGTGGAGTTTGGCGCCCGGCACGTCGTCCATATTCTGTGGTACTGCCGTACCCGTTCCCATGAAGATAGCGTCGAAGCCATGCTGGAAGAGATAGTCGACAGTGATACCGTTCTCGCCCACCATGGTGTTGGTGATGAAGTTGACGCCGAGCTCCGCAATCTTTTCGATCTCGGCTCTGACCACCGTCTTTGGCAGGCGGTATTCGGGAATGCCGAACATCAGTACGCCGCCGGGCTCTTCAAGCCCTTCGTAGATCGTCACGGCAAAGCCCTTGCGGGCCAGGTTACCGGCAACGGTGAGTCCGGCAGGTCCTGATCCGATGACAGCGATGTTGCCGCGTGTCTTCTGCGGCAGCATCTCACGTTGTAGGCGCATCTGTGTGTCGAAGTCAGCGATGAAAGCCTCCAGGCTACCGATCTTCACGGGGTTGCCTTTCTTGTTGAGCACGCAGTGACCCTGACATTGCTTCTCATGTGGACAGACACGTCCGCAGATTGCCGGTAGGTTCGATGTCTCGTTGATGATGGCCATAGCGTCTCCGAGGTTGCCTTTGGAGAGTTGATGGATAAATGAGGGAATATCATTACCGATGGGGCATCCCTTGCGGCAGAGTGGTACCTTGCAGTGCAGGCAGCGTTTGGCTTCCGTGATAGCTTCCTGCATCGACAGGGGCTGCGGTGTGCTATAGTCGATTTGTTCTTTCTTCATGTTGCTACGGTATTTGTAGTGTTCGGTTGTTGGTGATTAAAAGTTTGTTTTGTTATATGGACTTTACAAAAGTACGTATTATATCCTTACGTTTCGTTATATTCAGTAAAAAATTAAATAAGATTAACCTCAAGGCGAGATGAAATCTCTATTCAGCGAATATATTTCTCACACAGAGACATAGATGAAATACCAGACTTAAAAAGGGACTTGCCAATTGACAAGCCCCTTATATGATAGTAAAAACGTTTTGTCCACGGGTGTTTTACTTGACTTTGAAGTGGAACCAATCGATGTCTGCCTTTCCACCAGGCTGTTTGGTGGCGAAGTTGTAGATGCCGAAGCGGGTACCCATGAAGAAGCGGCGGTAGTCGAAGACGAGTTTGAAGTCGGTCAAAACCGTTGTCCAGTGCTTGCCGTCAAGGCTGTAGGCCAACGAGGCCATGTCTTTGTGAAGACGGAAATCGGCACTTACCCTTAAGTAGACGATGTTCTGTGACAAAGCCTTGCGGTAGACTTCGTGGCGATGATCGGCAAGGACGTGGTGGTCCTTCGGCTCCATCTCCATGGAGTCTGTCGAGGCTACGATATATTTCTTACCCTTTTCCTTCACCACGGAGAGCAGGGCGGCATCGTTCTGAAAGGCACAGAGTCCGGCCACGTCGCCATCGTGCATCTGACTGACATCCATGCGGATGATGCCCTCGTTCTGTGGTCCCATCATGCGTGTGGTCAGCGTGTTGCGAGCCAAGAAGATGTTGGGAGCCGCGGCAGCCGTGTGCAGGCGCAACCAACCACGGCGCTTGGTGAGCGACCAGGCGTTGTCCACGGGGTTGTGGTTCCATTCCCAGTCGAGACTGAGCGTAGGCTTGTTGAACTCATCGCTGTTGACGATACTCGTCTTCTTGCCGCCCTTAAAGGGCACCTCCATCGTAGCGGGCACATCGTCCACCTTTGGCCAGCCGTCGACCCAGCGGACGGGAGAGAGCGTCGGCACGCGTCCCACGCCGCCACGGTCCTGGAAGATCAGCGCAAACCAACGGCCGTCGGGTGTGTCGACAATCGTACCCTGACCGACACCGCCGAAGCCTCCGAACTCCGTCTCGAGCATTACGCGCTTGGTATACGGACCCTGGATGTTGTCCGCACGGTAGACGACTTCGCGGCGCGGATGGCCGTTGGTCCATGAAATCATCTGAAGATAGTAATGCCCGTCATGTTTGATGACACGTGAACCTTCGAGAAGTCCCTTCTCCTCACTGTCGCGCTGGAAGAGCTGGCGGTGAGAGCCGTCCACGACCTGCTTGAGATCACTGCTGAGTTCCGCCATCTCGCCCGTACCATAGAAGACATACGCACGGTCGTCATCATCAAAGAAGAGCGTGGCATCATGGAAATGAGGTAACCGGCTGACGAGTGTCCATGGACCTTCCGCCTTTTGGGCGGTCATGATATAGGTCTCTCCGCCGGGATGATCATTCGGGGCGAAGAGCGCATAGAACCGTCCTTTGTGATACTTCAGCGAGGTTGCCCACTGCCCACGGCCGTAGACGGTGCCCTGCTCCATATTATATTTAGGCGAGTCGGTGAGCTTGTCGAAGAGATAGCCCACTGTCTGCCAGTTGACCAAGTCACGCGAGTGCATGATCGGACCGCCCGGCATGAGGTGCATCGTCGTCGAGACCATGTAGTAGTCGTTACCCACACGGATCACATCCATGTCGGGTACATCCGACCAGATGACAGGGTTGGTGAACATGTTGGTCTGCGCTGCTTGTTGCTTTACTGCTTTGCCCATGGGCTTCTTCACCGTTCCGGTCGCCATCATGGGCAGTGCCAGACCGGCAAGAAGCAGGAGGGCTGGGATAGTTCTTTCTTTCATTTGATTTGTCTTTCGTAGTGTTATTTAGTTTTTATCGTGATTTTCTCCAGCACAACTCCCGGGTCGAGCGGCTCGAAGACGAGTTTGTGGATGCCGTCGGCCAGCTGTTGCAGCGGTAGTGTGGTCTGCTTTTCTACGACGCGGCGGGCCACCGTGGGGTAGTAGATGCTGTAGATATTCTCCGGCTTCTCGTTGAGATTGGCGTTGAAGTTCACCGTCTCGCCCTTACCATCGAGGCTCACACGATAGCGCAGTCCACCTTGGTTGAGGAAGTCGAGCGTGCATTTCGTTGTCACGGTGACGGTTACGCTGTCGGTGGAATTCATGCCGCGGAAGCGATACTCCAGTTGTGCGCCTTTGACCGAAGCCGTTGTCGGCCGCAACGTCATGGCACCGAGTGACGGTCCCATGAACGGGATGTCGATCCAATGGGCACCTTCGCCGTCGCGTTTGCTAAAGTAGTGCTCAGCCTCCAACACTACTTTTCCGCCCTCGGCATCAATGATCCAGCCGTCGGTACGCGGCTTGACGGTGTAGAGCTTCGGCAGCATGTCGTGTGGGAAGTTGTCGTTCCATATCGTATATCCAATATGTTTCTGGATCATCATGCCGTTCCATTTTCCTCCCGCGATGTCGTGGTTATAGGCAGCACAGAGCAGCGAGTCACGACGGAAGTCCTGACGGCAGCGCTCCGCCCACGTGTTGGCATCGGGATTGCCCTGCTCGTAGAGCTGGTGGTTCATGGCCTGGGCATAGTACATGTCGTAGAGATTGGCCATCGCCTGCACGGGGAAGAGGATGAGTTCCTGATAAACATCGCGGCAGCTCTCGGGCAGAGACGTGTATTGGCGCAGGGCGTCACGCTCCAGCGCAGCGTAGTCGCTGACCACTTTCTGCCATTCGCCGTCCTTCAGACTGTAGGTCTTGGCGTCGAGCATCTCGGCCGTGCAGCGTCCGGCGTACTTGCATTGCAGGTTGAGGATACGCGTTGCCTCCGTAGCCTGATCCTCGCCGAAGGCCGCAGCGCAGAAGCGGCGGGCGTGGTCGAGCAGGTTCTCTGTGGTGTAGGCTGTCGGGTTCCATGCCATGTCGATGAAGAGTTGGATGGGATATTCCATCGGCTTGAGGTCGCCGACATTGAGGATCCACAGTCGGTCTATGCCGTTTTCGGCAGCCAATGTCAACTGTTCCCACATGTTCTGAATAGGCGTGACGTTGAGCCACTTCGAGTTTCTCGGAGCACCAACATAGTCGACATGATAGTAGAGTCCCCATCCGCCTTTGCGGTTGCGCTCCTTTGGCGTGGGCACACGACGACGTACGTCGCCCCAGTTGTCATCGCAGAGCAGCAATGTCACATCGTCGGGCACACGCAGTCCGGCGTCGTAGTAGTCCATCACCTCTTTGTAAAGCGCCCATACCTGCGGCACTTCGCTGGCCTTCTTTCCACGCACTTTCTCGATGATGCGTCGCTGGTTGTGGATGATCTTTTCCATGAGTTGTATGTTTGTATCTTCGCTCATGGCCATGTCGCCGTCGCCACGCATGCCGATGGTGACGATGTCCTCTGTGCCTTTGTTGCGTCGCACGCCCCCGGCCCAAAAGTTGTCCAAGGCCTTCTGGTTCGTGGCGTAGTTCCACTGTCCGCCCGCAGCCTCACGTGAGGCACGGTCCTGAGCTTCCACATTCGGGTCGTCGGTGTGACCGTGCCATTCCTTTTGTGATCGGCACATCGGCTCGTGATGTGAGGTGCCGATGATGATGCCGCGGTCGTCAGCCGTCTTGCTGTTCAGTGGGTCGTCGGCGTAGAAAGCCCAGCCCCACATGGCCGGCCACATGAAATTCGCCTTTAGTCTCAGCAACAGTTCGAAGACGCGGTCGTAGAAACGGTGCCCGCCGTAGTTCGTGCCATAGGTGTTTTTCACCCATGTGGTCAGGCAGGGCGCCTCGTCGTTGAGGAAGATGCCACGATATTTTACCCGTGGAGAAGGTTGATACTGGCGGCCGTTGCTATATATAATATGGTCTTGGTGCTTCACGGGAACGTCAGCCCACCAGTACCACGGCGACACGCCCATCTCACGGCTGAGCTCATAGATGCCGTAGATCGTGCCGCGCTTGTCCGAGCCGACGACGACAAGATTGCCGTCGACAACGTTGATGAGATAGCTCTCCCATTGTCCGCGCAGTTTTCTGGCGTCGATCTTATGGGCTTTGACGATGTTGTCAATGATCTTACTCTTGCCGAGTGTACCGGCGATGATGCGTCCTTGTCCCGACTGATTGGCTGCCGTGGTGACAAGGACGGGCGCTGCTTTGCCGCAGACTCGACGGATGTCAGCGCTGAGATCGCGGGCCGCGAACCTTACTCCAGTCCAGTCTACGGTGTCCACGACGATGGTGGCAGGCTGCTGCCCGGGTTTGGCGATGTCAAAATCAGCGGCATTTGCCAGTAAGGGAAACAGTGATAATAAGAATAGGATAATCTTGTTCATATCATTATTCTTTGTTTATTTCATACTAAAGACCATGTACGACTTCCCGGGTTGGGTGTCGATGTCATATTCATATACTTTCGGGATTGTTACCTCTTCGGGTTTCTCTGTGTGGATGAGTGGGCTTTTGACTACAGCCGGAGCCAACAGATCATTGGGGCAAGCGCCTTTGGCAGGCCGCAGTCCCTGGCCTTTCAGAGGCTGATAGGAGCGCAGACGCAGCACGCCGCCGATGGTGGAGGTGATCGTGGCTTGTTTTAACTTGTTGTCACTCCATTGCTCATTGATGACGAAACCGCCACGGGCGCGCAGTCCTTTCACGCTTCCCTCATGCCAGACAGCAGGAAGAGCAGGCAGAAGATGCACGGCGCCGTCGTGGCTCTGAACGAGCATCTCAGCGATGCCAGCTGTGAAACCAAAGTTACCGTCAATCTGGAAGGGTGGATGCGCATCGAAGAGATTGGAATAGATACGTCCGTTGGGATACTGCCATTGCAGTGAGTCGCAAGGCAGCAGATGCAGCATGTTGTTGATGATATGCAGGGCGTGATTGCCGTCGAGCATGCGTGCCCAGAAGTTGATCTTCCATCCTAAGCTCCATCCCGTAGCCATGTCGCCACGCTGGAGCAGGGTGGTGTGGGCGGCACTAAAAAGCTCGGGATGAGTGAAAGGCGAGATCTGATTGCTCGGATACAGTCCGTAGAGATGTGAGATATGGCGGTGGTCGTCTTTCGGATTGTCGCCGTCTTGCAGCCATTCTTGCAGTTGGCCGTAGCGTCCGACCTGCATCGGTGGCAACAAAGCGAGTTTTTGCTGTGCTTCGTGACGGAAGGCCGTGTCAACACCGAGGATTTCTGATGCACGGATCACTGAGGACAGCGCGTCGAAAGTAATCTGGTTGTCCATCGTGCAACCCGCTGTCACAGATGTGCGCTTGCCCATCGGACCATGCTCGGGACTGACGGAGGGAGAGAGGATGAACGCTTCGCGAATGTTGAATGATGAATGATGAGTATTGAATGGTACGCTGTAAGAGTCGAGAGAAGCGCTACCAGAGTTGAATGTTGAAAGTTGAGGGTTGAACTGATAGAGCGAGTCTTTTGGTACGATCTGACCATAGTCCATCAAGAAGCGGGCGGCGGAGCGGAGAACAGGATACCACTGACGCAGGAAGGTCTTGTCGCCCGTGAAGAGATAGTGCTGCCACAGATGCGTGGTCAGCCACGCGCCGCCACAGGGAAACATGCCCCAGTAAGCACCATCGATCGGTCCGGCAACACGCCAGATGTCGGTGTTGTGATGAGCCACGAAGCCACGGCAGCCATACATCGTCTGTGCAGTGCGGGCACCGGTCTGGCTGAGATCGCTGATCAAAGAGAAGAGTGGGGGTAGGGTAGAAGTGAGATTGGTCACCTCTGCCGGCCAGTAGTTCATCTCAGTATTGATGTTGATTGTGTACTTACTGTCCCACGGCGCATTGCGCTCCTTGTTCCAGATGCCTTGCAGATTGGCAGCCTGACCGCCCTGACGTGATGAGGAGAACAGGAGATAGCGGCCATATTGAAACATCAGCGTCACAAGACGGGGATCTTGCTGCTGCGGATATTGCTGGAGCAAAACGTCTGTCGGAAGAACCCGACTTTGCGATTTTGCGGGATTGATGCTTAAGTCCACCGTGTTGAAAAGTGGCTGATAGGTTGCTACGTGCGCCCGGAGTTGCTGAGCATAGTTGCCAGCGAGGGCCTGCTCCAACGCCTGCTGCGCCTTACCTTCAGCGTTGCCACTGATGTCGTGATAGTTGACGAAATTCGTGGCAGCGGTGAGATAGATCGTTGCGGAGGTAGCGCCGGAGATGCACAACCGGTTGTCTTTGCACAGCAGTTTGCCGTCGCTCTTCACAGCTACCTTGGTCACGGCATGCAGTCCGGCCTTTACGCCTTCCTGGTCCACGCCTTGGCAGACCATTGTGAGTTGCCGGTTTTGCGCTTTCACCTGATGGTTGAGAATCGAGGAAAGCGAAACATGGAACTGCAAGGCTCCTTTTCGGGAAGCCTGAAGATGCACCGCCATGAAGCGCCCGGCGAAAGAAGTGAAGGCAGTACGCTCGATCTTCACGCCGTCCTGATAGAAAGTGGTGGTGTTGACAGCCTCGTTCAGAGACAGTGAGCGATGGTAGTTGTTGCTCCCCGTTTGCTTTGCAGTCTCAGCGTGCTGGCGCATTGCTGCCTGCGCGTCCGTCGGCATGTCGATGAGCAACGAGCCCAACGGCAGGAAGCGCATGCCGTTCCTGCCGGTGAAGAAGTTGCGGTTGATGACGCCCTCGGCCTGATCCTCTCTGCCGTGGCGAATGAGTTCACGCACCCATTGCAGGGAGTCTTTGGCACGTGGCGCGTCGTTGTTGTAAGGCGATCCCGACCAGAACGTCGTCTCATTGAGGTCGATACGCTCGTGCGTAGTACCGCCATAGGCCAGCGCTCCGATGAAGCCGTTGCCCAAAGGCAGCGCTTCCCACCAGTTGCGTGCGGGTTGCTGATATTCCAAGCATAGTCTGTCGTGGACAGCAGTGTTCTTCCCCCAACTCTGTAGACTGAAGAGCAGGAGTGAACACAGTATCAGCATCAATCCTCCGTTTATGCTTGGTCGATCATGGAGAGAATGAGATTGTTTTTGCGTCATGATTGTTTTCAGTTATTTGTTTTTTGTGAATCAGTGTGCAGTTTTGCGTTTCTGCTTGTTGCTTTTTGCAAAGTTACGCATTTTATCTCAATGTTGTTTTGCCAAACGTCTCATTTTCCATGCTATTTGTTGCAACTGGCATATATTTGCCCTTTTGTTAGTTTCCTTTGTCAATATCCGAACATCTTTTTGCTTATTCATTATTTTTGTGTTACTTTGCAGCAGGAAATTCAATCAAAGAGTTAAAGCATAGATGAAAGCAGTACTCACCATCACGGGTTCGGACAGTTGTGGCGGAGCAGGCATACAAGCCGATATCAAGACGATCAGTCAGTTGGGTGGCTATGCCCTCACAGCCATTACGTCCATCACGGTTCAGAATACGTTGGGTATTCAGAACTACTACGACCTGCCCCCGGAGACTGTCCGGGGACAGGTGGAGGCTGTTATCAACGATGTGGAACCCAATGTGGTGAAGGTGGGACTGATTCGCACGCTTGCCACGCTCAATGTCATCGTCGACTTGTTGCAGAAGTATCGCCCTGCCTGCATCATCTATGATGCCGTCGTGCGCACGACGCAGGGCGAACAGTTGATCCCCGATGATGTTCACAACATGATCGCCCGGCGCCTGCTGCCCCTGTGCACGGTGGTGATCATCGGTAAGGATCAGCCTACCGGCAAGCTGCCCGATTCGGTACATGCTATCGCGATCGACGACAACCCTCAGCACGGTTATGCCAATGGCTTCTCCTCGGCTTTGGCTTGTTTCGTCAGTCTGGGACTCTCACTTCAGGACGCTGAGAGCAAGGCACGGGCCTATGTCAATGCGCAGTCGGCCACGGCCTCCGATGCTACGGGGCGCTGTGGCGAGCTCTATCGGCTCTTTCTCGATGCCATCGAGGAGCGGGGTGATGCGTATCACGACATCAACTACTATGCTGATCACCTCAACGTCAGTGCACGCTACCTGGCGCAGGTCACCCATCGGGCTGTGGGACTCACCCCCAAGCAGATCGTTGACAAGGAGATGACACATATCCTCCAGTCAGCACTGCTCTCGTCGACACAACCACTCCAGCAGTTGGCCTACGATCACGGCTTCACTTCCCAGCAGCATTTCACCAAGTTCTTTAAGAAACAAACGGGACTGACGCCCAGCCAATACCGCGCGGAGGTCAAGCGGAAAGGAAGAGAGAGATAAAAAGCGAGTTAATATTGAACAGTTAGAAAATCAGGATAAGAAAAACAACTAAAAGACAGAAACAATGGAAAACGAAAGGCAGACATTGAACCGCAACTTGGCACAGATGCTCAAGGGCGGTGTGATCATGGACGTGACAACACCCGAACAGGCAGAGATCGCGGAAGAAGCAGGAGCCTGTGCCGTTATGGCTTTGGAGCGCATTCCGGCAGACATCCGTGCTGCCGGCGGTGTAGCACGCATGAGTGACCCGAAAATGATCAAGGGCATACAAGCCGCAGTAAGCATCCCCGTGATGGCCAAGTGCCGTATCGGACACATCGCAGAGGCGCAGATCCTGCAGGCTATTGACATCGACTACATCGACGAGAGTGAAGTGCTCTCTCCCGCCGATGATGTCTATCACATCGACAAGACGCAGTTCCGAGTGCCCTTCGTCTGTGGCGCCCGCAACTTGAGCGAAGCCCTGCGCCGTATTGCTGAGGGTGCGACGATGATCCGCACCAAAGGTGAGCCCGGTACCGGTGATGTGGTTCAGGCCGTCCATCACATGCGGCTGATGCAGCGTCAGATCCGCGACCTTGTCGCCAAGCGTCCCGACGAGCTCTTTGAGGCAGCCAAGGAGCTGCAGGCACCTTACGACTTAGTGAAGTATGTCCATGACCATGGCAAGCTGCCGGTGGTGAACTTCGCGGCCGGCGGTGTCGCTACGCCGGCAGACGCCGCTCTGATGATGGAGCTGGGCGCAGAAGGCGTGTTCGTGGGCAGTGGCATCTTCAAGAGTGGCAATCCCCGCAAACGTGCGGCAGCCATTGTCAAGGCCGTCACCAACTACAACGATCCTAAGGTGCTGGCAGAAATCAGCGAGGATCTTGGCGAGGCCATGGTGGGCATCAACGCCGACGAGATACAGCTGCTCATGGCTGAGAGAGGTAAATAAGCGAGAGGAGACAGCGTCTATGAAAAAACGTATTGCTGTGTTGGCGCTGCAAGGTGCCTTCATTGAGCATGAGAAGATGCTGCAGCGGCTCGGTGCTGATGTCTTTGAGGTCAGAGAGAAAACCGACTGGCAACAGCCTAAGGACGGCCTCGTCATCCCCGGCGGTGAGAGTACGGTAATGGCCAAACTGCTTGTGGAGTCAGGTCTTCACGACGAGATTCGTAACGACATCGTCGCCGGTCTTCCTGTCTTCGGCACCTGTGCCGGACTGATTCTCCTGTCAGGACGTGTGCGCCAGCATGCCGGCGGCGAGGCTGCATCCATGCCCGGAGCCATTGCGACGATGGACATCACCACGTGTCGCAATGCCTACGGGCGGCAGTTGGGCAGCTTTGCCACGGAAGCAGACTTCAAAGATGCCGGTAAGGTGCCGATGACTTTTATCCGTGCGCCTTTCATCGAGACAGTAGGGCCAGAGGTGGAAGTCCTCGCACGTGTAGGCGGACGTATTGTCGCGGCACGGCAAGGCAATCAGCTCGTCACTGCTTTCCATCCCGAACTCAGCGACGACATGCGGGTAGCCAAGTACTTCCTGACCTTTCTTCCTTCCAGGAAATAACCGCGCGGAGCGGTCGCCGTGGCGGGCATGCGCCGTAAACCAATTAAGCCGAAAAGAGGCAGATGCTGTTGGATCTCCAGCATCTGCCTCTTTTTCTATTTGCTAACGGCTATTCCCCGCCCTTAGTCTTCCCAATCCCATTGGTTGTTTTTCTTGGCTCCGGACACACCGGGACCGTCACCATAGTCGTCGTTAATCTCACCCGACTTAGGCCATTGGGAACCACTTCCACCAATATTATACTTGTCTTTGGCCGAACCGACCATCAAATGACAGACGTCGAATCTGACGTTTTCTGTCTCCGGACGTTGATATATACGTTTCATGTCTGCTCTTTTTTATTTTACAATCAGTTTCTTCCCGTTTACGATATAGATGCCGGACGGGAGGCCGGCGGTGTCTGTCGTTCCACGGCGAACCACCTGGCCATATATATTATACACATCCTTTCCAGCCAAAGATGCTTTCCGGGAGTCGGAGCCGTTGGCAGAAATGTTGTCGATACCGGTCGTTGTCCCTCCGAAGCTGTTCGAGAAATAAGCAGTCTTTGCGCCGCTGATTCCGTTGTCCTTGTCAAGCCGGACGATTGCCGTACCGGGAGTGAACACCGCATCGGTGCGCATAGCCTTGTAGAAACCATTGGCCCACTTGGACTCGTTGCCGGAATAATAGTAGTAGCTGTACTTGGGGATCTTTGCACCCGTAGTGTAATTGCCGATGAAGGTATAGGTCACACCGTTCACGGTATAAGATACCGACTGAGCTTTCAACTTCTTGGCGAAGTTGTCGCCATCGGTGTCTGTGTCATCCGTGACGTCCACGATCGTGTTGTAAGCAGCTCCGTGAAGTCCCGGGTGAATCATATAAGGATGGTGGGCCTTCATCTCAGTCACAGGTTTCTTGAAGTTCAGGACGATGTACTTGCGGTTGGGCACATTGGGATCATCGAGCGACTCCACGCCGCTGAACTCGCACACTTCCGTAGCGGAACCGAACGCATTGCCTATCTGCTTGGCACTTAAGTCAAATGGGAAGCAGACCGAATACCACTTGCCTTCAACGAGGCGCTTGTCCTCATGGGTGTTCTTCAGTTTGCCCACCAACATGAACTCATTCCATCCGGCATAGTCGCCTGACGAACTGCTGAAATAGCCGTAATCATCCACGGGCAGTTTGTTGCCGTCTTCGTCAAACACCCATTTATTATCCCAGCTGGCGTAGGTTGACTGATTGCCGTATTCCGGCGTGCCAATCAGCTGTATGTATTTGTTCACATAGTTGGAATAGGCAGCCTCCGGATAATGCAGAATGGTGTAAACGCCGGTCGTGGTATTATAGTCCGTAATCTTGACCGTCCCGCCGTTTGTATAGGATAACAGGCTGTAGCCATAGGTGTAGGAAGTGGGTTGGAAAGCCTGCGACGCGCACTTGGTGTTTGTCCCCAACACATACACGTCGGTCAGTTTGTCGATATTTCCGAAAGCCTGATTCTCTATGGTCTCCACACTTGCGGGAATGACGACTTTCGTGATTCCGGTATTGTCAAAAGCCTGATTCTTGATGGTCTTCAGCGAATAGGGCAGGCGGACGGTCGTGATGTTCTTGCATCCTTGAAAGGCTCCAACACCAATCGTCTCCAAGCTTCCCGGAAGAATCAGTGAGGTCAGTCCCGTGCAGTTGGCAAAAGCCTGGGTGCTGATCTTTTTCAATCCGTAGAGGTATTCCACGTTCGTCAGGTTGGAACAGTCGACAAAAGCCTGTGACTTAATGGACTTCACGCTTGTGCCGATAACAAGGCTCTTCAAGTATGTGTCACCGGAAAAAGTACTTTTGCTGATGACAGTCGTCGCCAAGTTTTCAGATTTTGTGGCGTTGGGGAATACCACTCTTGTCCACTTGCTTTTGTTGTCATCGAACGAGAACGCCGTGCTGGTAAGGCATTCCGGCAGGACAAGCGTTCCCAACTCATTGCCTCCGTTCAGGAATTTGGAATTATATCCTAATGGTGTGATTACGTTGTCACTTGCGAGTTCTGCCAGCCCCATGTCCAGATCCGTGATCTTTGAGAAAGGCGGCGTGGTGTAGCTGGTACCGAAGAAATCGGTAAAATCGCTGGCTGACAGCGTCACGCCGTCGGCCGTCACAATCTTGACATTCGTTGATGCCAACTCGGCGGATGTGAAATTAGACGTCTTCAGATCACCGGTGGCATTCACCGTGATGACAAGGGTGTCTCCCGAATGGGTAATCGTTGGCGTGGCATTCATCGTTGCCACTGCCAAGAGGGCAAGAAACAAAACTTTAACTCTCTTCATTGTTATTCTTTTAAAGATACTGAGCATCATCATATCACACAGCCGCAATCATCTGCGGTAAGGTGATACAGATCCCATCGAATACATAGTTTTACCTTAAAATAATTTGGGCAAAGGTAAGCATATTTTTCTAAACTCGCAAGGAATTAAGTTTTTTTATTATTGGTTATGAAAGCAATCTATCAGTTGCCCCCTTGGGGGAGTTAGAGGGAGGCTTCTTATTCCTCGCTCCAGTCTTCCTGGCTTTTGTCCAAAAAATGCTCTGTTACTAACTTGAAAATACAATAGACAATGCTGTATAATCAGTTGATTTGGGTGACGCATTGATGAAGTCAGGAGTGTTTTATGGGTTTTTGTATATTACAAAATAATATAACAATCGATAAATCTTAGACGCAATAAAGGGTGTAAATCACATAATACATTGATTTACACCCTTGTATACTGAGCCCTCCCCTTGGGAAGGGGGAGTTAGAGGGAGGCCTTATTCCTCGCTCCAGTCTTCCTGGCTCTTGCGCACATAGGACTTGTAGCGGAGCTTAGCCATCTTCTCGCACTCGGAGAAGAGCTCGTCAGCCTCAGCAGGATAAGCCTTGGCAACAGAAGAGTAGCGGACCTCACCGAGCAGGAACTCACGGAAGTCAGCCCAGTTAGGCTCCTTACTGTCGAGTGTGAACGGGTTCTTGCCCTGATCAGCGAGCTCTGGGTTGAAGCGCCACAGATGCCAGTAACCGCAGTCAACGGCGAGCTTCTCCTCCATCTGGCTCTTGCCCATGCTTCTCTTGAGCTTCTTGGTGCCCTTGATACCGTGGTTGATACACGGAGCATAGGCGATGACGAGTGACGGGCCTGGATAAGCCTCAGCCTCGCGGATAGCCTTCAGGCACTGAGCATTGTCGGCACCCATAGCCACCTGAGCGACATAGACGTAACCGTAGGTCGTCTGCATCAGACCCAGATCCTTCTTGCGGACGCGCTTGCCCTGAGCGGCGAACTGAGCGATGGCGCCTAACGGAGTAGCCTTAGAGGACTGACCACCAGTGTTAGAGTAAACCTCAGTATCGAGAACGAGGATGTTGACATCCTCACCGGTAGAGAGCACGTGGTCGAGACCACCGTAGCCGATGTCATAGGAAGCACCGTCACCACCGATGATCCACTGAGAGCGCTTCACCAGATAGTGCTCCAGCGGTTGCAGTTCCTTGCAGAACGTGCAGCCAGCCTCAGCACCTTTCTCGATCAGCGGTTTGAGCTCAGCGGCAGCGACCTTAGAGCCGTCGGCGTCGTTTTGCTGCTCGATCCACTTCTGAGCGGCAGCCTTGAAGTCGTCGGGTGTGTGCTCGCCTTCCATAGCCTGGTTGAGCAGCACGGTGATACGCTCCTTCATCTTCTTGTTGCCCAGTGCCATACCGAGACCGAACTCGCAGAAGTCCTCAAAGAGAGAGTTGTCGAAGGCAGGACCCTGACCCTTGTCGTTGGTGCAGTAGGGTGTAGAAGGAATAGAAGCAGAGTAGATAGAAGAGCAACCCGTAGCGTTGGCGATCATCTCACGGTCACCGAAGAGCTGGGAGATCAGCTTGACGTAAGGAGTCTCACCGCAGCCGGAGCATGCGCCGGAGAACTCAAACAGCGGCTGAGCGAACTGAGAGTTCTTCGGGCTCTGCTTGATGTCGACGAGGTCCTGCTTGGACTTCACGTTGTTGACGAGGTAAGTCCAGCGCTCAGCTTCCTTCTTCATGTCAGGAGCATCGACGTTGAACGGTACCATCTTCAGGGCCTTCTCCAGCTCACCGGTTTCCTTGTTCTTCTTACCCGGGCAGACATCAGCACAGTTGCCGCAGCCCAAGCAGTCGAGAACGGAAACCTCGATGCGGAACTTCATGCCCTTGAGCGTCTTCGGAGCCAGCATGTCGATGGTCTGGCCGTCGAAGCCAGCAGCCTCTTTGTCGTCGAGGACGAACGGACGGATACAAGCGTGAGGACAGCAGAACGAGCACTTGTTGCACTGGATACAGTTCTCTGGGTTCCATACCGGCACGAAAGCCTCGACACCACGCTTCTCCCAAGCTGCGGTGCCGTTCTGCCATGTGCCGTCGACAGTGTCGTTGTTGGCAAAGTCAGAAACCTTGAGCAGGTCGCCGGCCTGAGCGTTGATCGGGCGGACGAGGTTCTTGACGAATGCGGGAGCGTTGTCCTCCACGGCATTATCATCAGCGAGCTGAGCCCAGGCAGGATCCACGGCGAGCTCTTTGTACTCACCGCCACGGTCTACGGCAGCGTAGTTCATGTTCACGATGTCCTGTCCCTTCTTGCCATAGGATTTCACGATGAAGGCTTTCATCTGCTCCACGGCGAGCTCTGTCGGGATGACCTTGGTGATACGGAAGAAAGCGGACTGCAGGATCGTGTTGGTACGGTTGCCCAATCCAATCTCCTGACCGATCTTCGTAGCGTTGATGTAGTACACCTTGATATGGTGCTTGGCGAAGTAGCGCTTCACCTTGTTAGGGATGAAGTTGACGAGTTCCTCGCCGTCGAAGATGGTGTTGAGCAGGAAGGTACCGTTGTCACGCAGGCCACGGGTCACATCATACATGTGGAGATAAGCCTGCACATGGCACGCCACGAAGTTCGGCGTGTTGACCTGATAGGCGCTGTGGATCGGCTCATCACCGAAACGCAGATGTGAGCAGGTGAATCCGCCAGACTTCTTCGAGTCGTAGGAGAAGTAAGCCTGGCAATATTTCTTGGTGTTGTTACCGATAATCTGCACCGAGTTCTTGTTGGCGCCGACCGTACCGTCAGAGCCCAGTCCATAGAACTTAGCCTCGAAGAGCGAGTCACCGCCCATCGGGATCTCCTCAACCTCTGGCAGAGAGGTGAAGGTGACATCGTCGACGATACCCACGGTGAAGTGGTTCTTCGGCACGTTGAGCTCGAGGTTGTTGAACACGGAGATGATCTTGGCAGGCGTGGTGTCGGAAGATCCGAGACCATAACGGCCGCCGACGATCAGCGGTTTACGAGGATCGTCATAGAGCGCGCTCTTCACGTCGAGATACAGCGGCTCGCCCTCAGCTCCCGGCTCCTTGGTGCGGTCGAGGACAGCGATGCGCTTCACAGTGTCGGGGATGGCCTTGCGGATGGCCTCGACAGAGAACGGACGATAGAGGTGGACGGCCACCATACCTACCTTCTTACCCTGCTTGGTCAGGTAATCGATAGCCTCGCGGGCAGGCTCCGTGGCAGAACCCATCAGCACGATGATGTTCTCAGCGTCGGGTGCGCCGTAGTAGTTGAAGAGATGATACTCACGGCCTGTGATCTTAGACACCTCGCCGAGGTACTTCTCAACGACTTCAGGCACTACGTCGTAGTACTTGTTGCTGGCTTCGCGGTGTGTGAAGAAGGTCTCGGGGTTCTCGGCCGTACCGCGTGTGACAGGGCGCTCAGGAGAGAGCGCACGGTCGCGGAAGCGCTTGATATACGCCGGGTTGACGAGCGGACGGATGTCCTCCATGTCCATGGCCTCGATCTTGTGATACTCGTGGGACGTGCGGAAGCCATCGAAGAAATTGATGAACGGCACAGACGTCTCGAGTGTAGCGAGGTAAGGCACGGCCGTGAGGTCCATCACCTCCTGTACGGAACCGGAGCAGAACATGGCGAAGCCGGTCTGGCGGCAGGCCATCACATCCTGGTGGTCACCGAAGATACACAGAGAGTGGCTGGCCAGCGTGCGGGCAGAGACGTTGAAGACGCAGGGCAGCAGCTCACCGGCAATCTTGTACATGTTGGGGATCATCAGCAGCAGACCCTGAGACGCGGTGTAGGTAGATGTCAGCGCACCGGCCTGCAAAGAGCCGTGGAGCGCGCCGGCGGCACCACCCTCAGACTCCATCTCCTGCACGGTGACGGTCTGGCCAAACAGATTCTTACGGCCCTTGGCAGCCCATTCGTCGATGTGCTCAGCCATAGGAGACGACGGTGTGATGGGGTAGATGGCGGCCACCTCAGTAAACATGTAGCTTACATGAGCGGCAGCGGTGTTACCATCACAAGTCATGAATTTCTTTTCTTTTGCCATTTTGTGAAAAAATAGATGATAAAAAGTTGATAATGTTTTTGCGTTATATATATAATAGGTGTCAGTAGAGCATACCGAGTAACCATAAAGGTATCCGGTCGTCGTGACCTATCTTCTGATGGTATCGTGCATAGATCGTGCCGCCGGCGTTGCGGCTTTTGTCAGCCACGAGCGCGTCGCAGACGCGAAAGCGCAGTTTGTTGTCCACGAGATAGCAGTGGTCCTTGTTGCCCTGGTTGACGAGATGATCCTTCCACAGCGTGTTGACGAAGAAGGTCTCCATGATTTCCTGCGTGCTGCTGGTGATGGGGTAGATGACATACATCAGGTTGGGATTGTGCATCATCACCTTCGAGGGCTTCTTGGGAAACTGCTGTCCGGGATTGTAGATGAGGTTGATCAGCCGGGCGTCGGCAAGGTATTTGATATAGTTCATCACCGTGGCGCGGCTGGTGTCTATCTCGTCGGCGAGTTTGCTGATGTTCGGTGCCTGCGGACCGTTGAGAGCCAGGAGATAGAAGAGTTTCTTGATCTTGGTGAGGTATTTCAGTTCTATCTGTTTGATGAGCAGGATGTCCACCTCCGTCATCATGTTCATGGTCTTGAGCAAATTCTCCATGAAGTTACGGTTCTCAAGGAAGAAGGGGTAGAAGCCATGATGGAGATAGTCCGCAAAGAAAGTCGTGGGATCCACGGCCTTAACGATATCCCCGGCGATCGCCTCATGGTTGCTCACGATCTCATCCAAGGTCAGTGGAGCAAAGTGGGTATGCGCCTTGAGGTTGAGGTATTCCCGGAAAGAGAAGCCGCGGAGGTTGTAGCTCATCACCAAACCATTGAGTTCGGGGTTCTCCTCCTTGAGGCGCATGACGCTCGAACCGGTGAAAATGATCTTCAGTTGGGGATATTTGTCGTAGCACTCACGCAACTCCCGGCTCCAGTTGGGTTGCTTGAACACCTGGTCGATGAGCAGCACCTGTCCACCCTGCCCGACAAACTCACCGGCAAAGTCGGCGATGCCGCGTCCCTGGAAATAGAAGTTGTTCATGTTGACATACAGACATCTGTGGTCGTTGCTGCCGAAATGTTCCTTGGCATACTGCAACAGAAAAGTCGTCTTTCCCACGCCTCGTGTGCCCTTAATGCCAATGAGCCGGTCGGTCCAGTCAATCTCGTCCATGAGGACGCGGCGAACCGGGGCGTTGGTGTGCTCCACCAGGTAGGCATGGGTACGAAAGAATGATTCCATAGATGTCTTTGATGTCTGTATTGGTTATACAGTGCAAAGATAGTGATTAATTTTATTTTTGCAAACCATAGATAGCAAAAACTTTTGTTTTTAGCAAATTTTGTATTATCACCTGACTTCGTCAATGCGTCGCGCAATCATTATAAAGGATCGATATAAAGGGTCGATGATGCGATTGATGTTCACAAGTAAGCAGCGAAGGCAGGAAAGCGCATTCTGCCGGTTGCCGGACATGCTGGGCTTGCCGGCAGGTGGCAATATTCAGAAATGTTGGTTTTTCTGACAAAAAAGTGGCTCTGAGAAGGCGTTCTTTTCGAGCGCGCACCCACTTGACCCTGATTTTTGAAATTTCAGACGGCTTTCTGTAACTTACTGTCAGATAGAAAGATATGCTGATAATGGTTCGCCACGTTTTCAAAAGAGCTATAATAGTGTCTCACTTTATCGGTTGTTTGGTGGTCATAAAGCCTTTCTGTACCTATCAGAAAGGCTTTATGACCCGGTCAACACGCCTATTTCATCAGGTCAGAAAGGCACTTTGACCCGGTCAGAAAGGCTTCCTGATGAGCAGAGATCGGTTTTCTGGTTCTGAAATCACCGGTTTTTGGCTGTGAGCGCGTTGCCTTTTCTCTGGAACGAGTGATTTTGTTGACAGACTTTTGTAAATAATATTAGTATAATGATTTGCAGGGATTCTCTTTCAAGACTCATTCTGACAAAAACCAACAAAACACTTGCTGTGATGCAAGGGCGGTGCCCTTTGTTGCTTCTCTGTTGTCGGCTTGCTCCGAAGCAAGCTTCGGCAAGCCGACAACAGAGAAGCAACAGCCTTCGTACCTCAGGCTTGCATCACAGCAAGAAAAACCTTGAAAACAGGCTGGCGCGGTCTCCTCGTAACTCACTTGCTATGAAAAAGCACCTCCCAAGCACCGCGACAGCCTGTTTTCAAGGTTTTTCTTTGTTGAAAATATCACAAATATAAGAAAGGAAACCGCATAATTGCACTAATATTTGTAACTTTGCATTTAATAATACAAAGCGTATACGACATGATTCATATTTTCAATCCCGAACACGACATTGCTTTAGGTGCCCGCGCAGAGCAGTTTACCGCTCCTCATGCGGCCCGACAATTGCGCTACGACTTGGGTTTCCTGCCGATGATATGGGCCGGGGAAGGCGACAAGGTCATCGTGGAAGACGTAGAGGCAGCCAAGGAGGCTTTCCGACATTTGGGGTTGAAGACAAAGGGATCATGGCATAGCTGGAAAGAACTCGCGGACGCGCTGGATGTGCGCCAGCCCGAGGAGATCGCTCCGTGGGGCTGGGATCGGGCGCTCTTTCACCGTATGGTGAAGGCGGGCGTATCTCCTGCGCTGCTGCCGATGCCTAACCGCCTGGAGACCATCAGGCAGATGAGCCATCGCCAATGGGCCGCGGAACATGTGCTGCCGGCAATGCGCCTTCTGCCCGATACCGCGGGCGAGGCCACTGCCGTGTTCAATGTCAGTAGTTTCATGTCTTTGCTGCATGATCATGGCCGCGTCGTGGTGAAGGCGCCTTGGAGCAGCAGCGGCAGGGGAATAAGGTATCTCGACGGAAAGAAACCGGCATCGTACAGCGCGCAGATACGCAACTGGGCACGTAATGTCGTAGCCCGGCAGGGCTGTATCATGCTGGAGCCCTATTATAATAAGGTGTCGGATTTCGCCATGGAGTTTGTTTCTGATGGCCGCGGCACAGTGCGCTATTGCGGATTGTCGGTCTTCGACACCCGCGGTGGTGCTTACTCGGGCAGCATCCTCGACACGGAAGAAGACAAGGCCCGGCGGTTGGGGGCTTGGATCAGCACTGACCAGCTGATCCTGATCAGGGAGCAGTTGACAATGGTGCTCAGCAAAGAGCTTGGCAACAGCTATCGCGGCCCGTTGGGTGTGGACATGATGGTGGTCAGCATTGACAACAAGCTGATGGTGCATCCCTGTGTGGAGTTGAATCTCAGACGTACGATGGGGCACGTGGCCTTGGCGCTGACACGCCGCATCGCTGTGACACCAAAGATCATGAGCATCGTGTATACGGATAAATATAGGCTGAAGGTGGGAGCCCCCCTCTAACTCCCCCAAGGGGGGGAGAAAAGCAATACCCCAAAGCTACCGTAGTGGTGGCTTTGGGGTATTTGCATAATGTTGAATGTTGAATGATGAATGTTGAATGAATGAATGATGAATGTTGAATTATCCAATGATGAATTGGTTAATTAGCAAACATCCATCAGCGTTCGACATTCAACATTGATTCATTCATTCATTCAACATTCATCATTCAACATTCAACATTGGTTTACGCACCGTGGAACAGATATTCCTTTTGCGTGTCGATGGCGATGCGGGTGAAGAGTTCGTTGACAAGTTGATCAGCGACCTCAAGCGCATGGTTGAAGAGCTGGTCGCTGAAAGCCTGCAACATGTCGCGGGCTTCTATCGGACGCTCCTTGCAGATGGCGAGATAGCGCTCCTCAAACTCTTTCTGACGCTGATCGTTCTCAGCTTCGAGCTTAGCGTAGGTCTCCTTGATCAGTGGAGCATAGGCGTTGTAGTTGACCATGCCCAGTGTCATCACCTTGCGGAAGCGCCAGTACGCGGAGGCAGAGTCGCAGTGGTTGTTGCCGATGCCGTAAGCTCTCGGGAAGGAGGAGATGCCCTGATAGACAGGCAGGAAGACGCTGAGATCGGCCATGCCGTCGGCTACATAGGTGATGCAGCCGATCTCCTTGGGCAGCCACGGGCGTACCTGCATGAGGTGGGTCTGCGTGGTGCGGAAGATCGAGACGGGACGGAAAGGCTCCTTGCCGTTGTTGTGGAGATAAGGATCGTGGTCCGTACCGTCGTAGTGGAAGCGGAACGCATTGCGCAGACGGGCGATGGTGATCGGCTTCTCGGGTTCTGCAAAGACGGGGAATGTGTTTTTGCTCACATCCTGCTTCATGCCCGGCGTGAAGATGCCCTGCAATCCCCATACACGGGGATAGTTATAGGTGGTGTCGTCTTTGTCGTCCTTGGAATAAGCCTCGTGGAAGTCGAACTCGCCCTTGGAAGGATCGTACAGACCGTGCTCCTGCGCGAACTCGATGAGATCCTTCGATGCGATATAGTTCTCCTTGTCGTTGGGATCGTATTTGCGGAAACGGCTCTGGTTACCCGTCACGAAGTACTTGTCGTTAGGCATACGGCAAGCCAGGAATCGGTGCCCGCAGCAGTTCTCGAGATACCAAGTCTCCTTATTGTCGATGAATCCGATGCCGAAGCCCTCAGCGGAACCGTATTTCTCGATCAGCGCGCCGAGGCGCTCCACACCCTCACGTGCGGAATGGATATAGGGCAGTACGATGTTGTAGGTGCAGTTCTCGGCGAGTCCATCCTTGACGTATGGGTCAAACTCCAGCGCCTTGGGACTGCTGAAGATCGTCTCTGTGCTGCTCTCGCCGATGCCCAGTGAGTTGAAGCCGGCGCTTCCCCATTCGTGATGGTATTGGTAGTCGGGCAGGGCCGTGTAGCCCAGACGCTTCCTGGGCAACGGGCAGCGGAAGCCACTGTCGTCAGCGACAAACTCCTCGGGACCGTTGTCGGTGTCGGGGAAGACCAGCCAGTTCTTGCAGCGCATGGCGTCGAAATCCTCGGAACGGGCATAGATGTGTGATCCATCACCTGTCGCCTTGCAGCCGACGACGATTGTCGTGCACTCTGAGGTCAGGTGCCCCATGATTTCCTTTTCTTTCTTTTCCATTGTCTTTGATGATTATAAGATCGTATGATGTTTGTTGTGTCTTATTTCCTGCGGCCCAGCGAGCGCAGCCATCTCAGCGGATGGCGCAGCACGCTGCCGATGCCCTTATCCTGCGTGGCGGCAGGCTGAGCAGCAGGTTGCTGCTGCGGACGGTTCTTCGGCTTGGGCTTGTTGCCCTGGGCGCCCTTCTTTCTGTAGTCCTGCTTGTTGCCGCTTTGAGGATTGCGGCCCTCGCCCTTCGGTCCGCGCTGTCGGCGGTTGTTGCGGTTGCGCTCCTGTCCTTGACGCTCCTCACCACTACGGATCTCGCCGTTGCGAGCCTCGTTGATGCGGCTCTCGCCGTTGCGGTTGTCCCTATTGCGGTTGTCGCTGTTGCGTCTGTCTTTGTTGCGGTTGTTGCGGCGGTCGTCGTGCTGCCCGCCTTGTGCGCCCTGCGGGTTCTGCGCGTTGCGGTTAGCGCGCTTGGTGTCTTTGTGTGCCGTGTTGTCACGGTCCTTGCGTCGGCGGCTCTTCGCCGAAGTCTTGCCATTGCGCTTCGATATCGTATACTCCGGATCCTCGCCACAACCCTCGGGCAGTGGATTCTTCCTGATGTCCTTGTCGAGGAACTTCTCAATCTGGTGGAAAGCATACATGTCGTCTTCGTTGACCAGCGTGATGGCAACGCCGTCGCGGTCGGCGCGCGCCGTACGGCCGATGCGGTGGACATAGTCTTCGGCATCGTGGGGAACGTCATAGTTGATGACCATCGCGATGTCGTCGATGTCGATACCACGGGCCAGGATGTCCGTAGCCACCAAGACGTCGATCTGTCCGCTCTTGAACTTGAACATCATATCGTCGCGCTCGGCCTGGTCGAGGTCGGAGTGCATCTCGCCACTGTTGATGTGCAGACGGGTGAGCGCCTGGTTGATGTGCTTCACCTTCTGCTTGCTGCCCGAGAAGATGATGACGCGTTTCAGGTCGCCGGCCTTGAAGATGTCCTCAATGATCTTGAGCTTCTGCGTCTCATAACAGATATATGCGCTTTGCTGAATCTTCTCGGCAGGCTTGCTCACAGCTAATTTCACCTCCACAGGATCCTTCAGCAGACTCTGCGCCAGCTTTTCGATGTCCTTCGGCATGGTGGCTGAGAACATGATCGTCTGGCAGGTCTTGGGCAGCTGCGAGGCGATCTTCATGATGTCGTCAGAGAATCCCATGTCGAGCATACGGTCGGCCTCGTCAAGAACGAAGAAGCTCACCTTGCCCAGATCGACGTTGCCCAGGCTGATGTGAGAGATGAGTCGTCCCGGTGTGGCAATGATCACGTCCACACCCGACTTCATGCTCTTAAGTTCCTGGTCGTAGCGGTTGCCGTCATTGCCGCCGTAGACGGCCACGCTGCTCACGCCTGGCGTATAGTAGGCAAAGCCCTGCATGGTCTGGTCGATCTGCTGGGCGAGCTCACGTGTCGGCGACATGATGACGCAGTTGACGGCATTTTTGGGGTAGCCGCCATCGTCGAGTTTGGAAAGGACAGGCAGCAGGTAGGCTGCCGTCTTGCCGGTTCCGGTCTGTGCCACGCCGAGCACATCGCGCCCGTTGAGGATTTCGGGAATACATTTCTCCTGCACCGGCGTGCACTCCTCGAAGCGCATGTCGTAGAGTGCGTCAAGGACGTTATCGCTTAAGTCTAATTCTTCAAATCTCATTATATATTTATATATGTTTCTTTTTATCGTTTAATATAAATAAGGTGTATCACCTTACGTGTTATTCTGAACAGTCTGTTATTTATTATTTATGATTTATACACTATACATTACTCATCAATTCGGTGCATGACGGTAACAGATCAGTGCGATGACGATGAAGATCAGGTTGGGCATCCATGCTGCCAGCACGGGCGGGAAGCCCGCGTTGATGGCGAAGGAGGCCGAAACGGTCTGCAACATGATATAAGTGAAGCTCAGTGCCAGTCCGATACCTAAGTACATGCCCATGCCGCCCTTGCGTTTTCTGGCAGAGAGTGAGGCGCCGATGATCGTCAGGATAAACGAGGCGAAGGACGAAGCAATGCGTTTGTGATACTCCACCTCGTACTGTACCACGTTGCCCGAACCGCGGTTGATCTGCTTGGAGATGTAGTCTCGCAGTGCCGGAGAGGTAAACGTCTCCTGCTGTCCTTTGGAGTAGACGAGGTCCATCGGCTCCATCTGTATGATCGTGTCCTTGACATCGCCGGTGGTGATATGCTCACGCAGACCCTTGAGGCGCCGTATCTTCCAGTTGCTGAGCTTCCAATGGAACTTGTTGTCAGAGATGGTGTCGTACTGAATCGTCATGGCGGTGAGGTGAGAGATGAGCTTCTTGTCCTTGAAGCGGTCGAGACAGAAGCCATAGCCTTGCTTTTGCGTGTCGTCGTAGTGCTGGATGTAGGCGATCACACCCGGTCCCACTTGCAACTGCACGTTGTCGGCCGCCGTCTGCTTCTTCTTGTTCTTGTACATCGTCTCAAAGTTCTGTCGGATCACTGTGCCGTGGGGAATGACATAGGCCGAGAGAAAATATGACAGTCCGGCCAACAGCACACACGTGAACATGTATGGTCTGAGCAGCCGCTTGAACGAGATGCCCGTGGCCAACATGGCGATGATCTCGGAGTTGCCGGCCATCTTTGAGGTGAAGAAGATCACGGCAATGAAGACAAACAACGCACTGAAGAGGTTGGCGAAATAGGGAACGAAGTTGGCATAATAGTCGAAGACGATGGCTCGCAAAGGAGCATGGTACTGCGTAAACTTCGCCAAGTTCTCATTGACATCGAAGACAATGGAGATGGAAATGATCAGGGCGATGGAGAAGAAATAGGTGCCGATGAACTTGCGGATGATATACCAGTCGATCTTCTTGATATATCTGAAGGGATTGAGGTACTTCAATACCCTGAGGAAACGGAAAAGATGTCCGATCCACTTCAATATACGTTGCAGCAGACGGGTGTGGCGCGCTATCCAGCCAAAGCCTTTGTGCAGCCACGCCGGATGACGGCTCATCCAGCGGGCTGCCTTGTAGCGTCCGCGGTGTTTACGTATCTTGCTAAAACTTTTCATGATCGTAACGATAATCAAATTCTTCTGCCCAGCTGGTCAATCACTGACCGTTTCCACTGCACAAAGTCGCCCTGCTCGATGTGCTGACGCGCATCGGTGACAAGACGGAGGTAGAAAGTCAGGTTGTGGATGCTGGCAATCTGCATGGCCAACAGCTCGCCGGCCTTGAACAGATGATGGAGATAAGCCTTGGTATAGACTTTGTCGATCTCACAGCCGTCCGGGTCGATGGGCGAGAAGTCCATCTCCCATTTCTTGTTGCGCATGTTCATGGTGCCCTGATAAGTGAAGAGCATGGCATTGCGGCCGTTGCGTGTCGGCATGACACAGTCGAACATGTCCACGCCGCGCTCGATGGCCTCAAGGATATTCTGCGGTGTGCCTACGCCCATGAGGTAGCGGGGCTTGTCCTTGGGAAGGATTTCGTTGACCACCTCGATCATCTCATACATCACCTCGGTGGGCTCGCCGACGGCCAATCCGCCGATGGCATTACCGTCAGCACCCTTGTCGGCGACAAACTTCGCGGCTTCCTGGCGCAGATCCTTAAACGTACAGCCCTGCACGATGGGGAAGAGGCTCTGGTGATAGCCATAGAGCGGCTCGGTCTCGTCGAACCGCTTGATGCATCGGTCGAGCCAGCGCTGCGTCATGCCAAGACTCTTCTTGGCATAAGCATAATCGCTCTGTCCGGGAGGACACTCGTCGAGAGCCATCATGATGTCGGCGCCGATGACGCGCTCAGTGTCCATGACATTCTCGGGCGTAAAGATGTGTTTAGAGCCGTCGATATGCGAGCGGAACTCACAGCCTTCCTCTCTCAGCTTGCGGATACCCGTCAGTGAGAACACCTGGAAGCCGCCGCTGTCGGTCAGGATAGGGCGCTCCCATCCATTGAAGCCATGCAGTCCGCCTGCCGCACGCAGTACTTCGAGTCCCGGGCGAAGATAGAGATGATAGGTGTTGCCCAGGATGATCTGCGCCTTGACCTGTTCGCGAAGCTCACGGAAGTGTACGCCCTTGACTGAGCCACACGTACCTACGGGCATGAAGATCGGTGTCTTGATCTGTCCGTGGTCTGTGGTGATCAGTCCGGTACGTGCGTCGCTGGCGTTGTCGGTATGTTGAAGTTCAAATGTCATGCTGATGCTTATTCGTCTTTCTTCTTGTCTTTGTCGTCGCTGTCTTCCTTGAGGATGGACAGATCGATGGGGTGGTCCACAATCTCGTCGGTGAGAGCAAATTCCCAGACATCCTGTACGTTCTCGACATAGTGGAACTCTACGCCCTTGCGATACTTCTCAGGAATCTCTTCAATGTCTTTCTTGTTGTCGCGACACATGACGATGTCGGTGATGCCGGCACGCTTGGCAGCGAGGATCTTCTCCTTGATGCCACCTACGGGCAGCACTTTTCCACGCAGCGTGATCTCTCCCGTCATGGCTGTGTTCTTGCGCACCTTGCGCTGGGTGACGGCCGATGCGATCGATGTGGCAATGGTAATACCGGCAGAGGGGCCGTCTTTCGGAGTAGCGCCTTCGGGCACATGAATGTGGATATTCCAGTTGTCGAAGATGCGGTAGTCGATGTTCAGCGTGTCGCAGTGGGCTTTGACATATTGCAGGGCGATGATGGCACTCTCCTTCATCACGTCGCCGAGGTTGCCCGTCAGCGTGAGCTTGCCGCCCTTGCCTTTGGACAGAGAGGTCTCAATGAAGAGGATCTCGCCGCCAACGCTTGTCCAGGCCAGTCCCGTGACGACGCCCGCATAGTCGTTGCCTTGGTAGATGTCGCGATAGAAAGGCGGATTGCTCAGGAGATCCTGCAAGGCGACCGGAGTGATCGTGGAGTATTCCAGCTCTCCATCCATCGCTTTCTTGAAGGCAAGTTTGCGCAGTGCCTTGTTGATCTGCTTCTCCAGCTGTCTCACACCACTCTCGCGCGTATACGACTCGATGATCTTTTCCAGAGCCTGCTTGGTGAACTTCACCGGCGGGTCGATGGTGTCAAGGCCCGTGTTCTTCAGTTCGCGCGGTACCAGATGGCGTTTGGCGATTTCGATCTTTTCCTCGGTGATGTAGCCCGACACCTCGATGATCTCCATACGGTCGAGCAATGGACGCGGAATGGTGTTGAGATCATTGGCAGTGGCAATGAACAGCACCTTGGAGAGATCATAGTCTACATCCAGGAAGTTGTCGTGGAAGGCATTGTTCTGTTCCGGATCCAATACTTCCAAAAGGGCTGATGACGGGTCGCCGTTGATGGTGTTCTGTGTGACCTTGTCGATCTCATCGAGGATAAACACAGGGTTTGACGAGCCGGCCTTTTGGATGCTTTTGATGATACGCCCCGGCATGGCACCGACATAAGTGCGGCGATGACCGCGGATCTCGCTCTCGTCGTGGAGGCCGCCCAGTGACACACGCACATACTTACGCTTCATGGCTGCCGCAATGCTTTTGCCCAGTGAGGTCTTACCGACTCCCGGCGGACCATAGAGGCAGATGATCGGGGACTTCAGGTCACCGCGCAGCTGCAGTACAGCGAGGTATTCCAGGATGCGCTCCTTGACCTTTTCCATGCCATAGTGGTCACGGTCGAGGATACGACGGGCGCGTTTCAGATCGAGGTTGTCCTCGGTGTATTCACCCCAGGGCAGGCCTACGAGTTGTTCGAGATAGTTGACCTGTACGCTGTACTCCGGACTTTGAGCATTGAACATATCGAGTTTGTCAAGCTCTTTTTTGAAGAGTTTGGCAACCTCATCGGGCCATTTCTTGTTCTTGGCTTTCTCTTCCAGCTCACGCTTCTCGGTGGAACCTCCGTCAGAGCCGAGCTCTTCGCGGATGTTCTTCATCTGCTGTTGCAGGAAGTACTCCTTTTGCTGCTCGTCAAGATCCTCATGTGTCTTCTGTCGAATCTGGTTTTTCAGTTCATTGAGCTGAATGTCGCGGTTCTCCAGTTTCAGCAGTTCCATGAGTCGCTGTGAGATGTCACCGATCTGCAGCAATTTGATTTTGTCGCGTACGGAGAACGGCAGGTTCGTGCATATATAGTTAATGAGCAGCGTGTCGTCCCCCAAATTTTTCATGGGCATCATGGTCTCATTGGGGATCTCATCATTGATGTTGATGAGGTGCTCAGTGGTCGTATGCAGGTCGGCGATAAAAGTCTTATACTCATCGTTGTTCTTTTCCTTCTCGTCGGGAATGTGCTCGGGGGCTGCCTTCACAATACCGGTATAGTAAGGTCTGTAGCTTGTGATGGCCTCAAGTTCGCATCGTCCGAGCGCCTGGAAGATAGCTGTGATGTTGCCGATATTAGGCATCTCGATCATCTTCACCAACCGAGCATAAACGCCGATCTTGTAGAGATCCGCAACTTTTGGTGAGTCGATATCAGCATTGCGCTGGCAGAAGATGGCACAAATCATGCTGCCGCCTGTCTTGTTGAGCTTCTTGGCCATGTTGATGCTGGCTTTTCTTCCTAACATGATAGGCACCAGTATACCGGGAAAGAGCACCATGTTGCGTGTTGCCAACACGGGAACTTCGTCGGGAGCCTGGGTATAGAAGAGGGTAGAGGTGTCGCCTTCGAAGTCAGCGAACATCTGAATGGTTGTATTTGGTTTCTTATTCATGAATATTTTATTCCTTGTTTCAAACCGTGTGAAGGATCTTTGTACTACTTTTAATGCGCAAAGTTACAAAAAATATGGCATAATGTTTTAGTCAATTCAATAAAAAACGCTAAACCGAGACTGACAATCGGCTTAGTAGCAAAATAATCCGTTTGCAACAGCGTTTAAGAGGCTATGGATCATATACAAAAAGAGGGATTCCAGTTCCGACAGTTCTTTGTCGGGCAACAGCGCTGTGCCATGAAGGTGGGAACAGACGGCGTACTGTTAGGCGCATGGGCTGAGGGCGGACAACATATCCTTGACATCGGCACGGGTACAGGCGTCGTTGCGCTGATGATGGCGCAACGCTTTCCGTCCGCCAACATCGATGCCATAGAAGTGGATCACGATGCTGCCGAGCAGGCGGCGGACAATGTGGGGCAGTCTCCTTTCGCTTCGAGGATCGCCGTTACGCACACGGCGTTTCAAGACTTCTTGCCGTCAGCGCCATACGACAGCATTGTCTGCAATCCTCCTTATTTCCTCAACAGTATGAAAGCCCCCGAGGCTTCGCGCTCGCTGGCCCGTCATGCGGGTGAGAAAAGCCTGACGTTTCGTGATATTTTTGTTTTTGCCAAAGCTAACACTTCCGACTCTGGTGTTGTCAATGTCGTTGTGCCGACACTCAGTCAGGAGGCTTTGGAGCCCGAAGCCTATCTTTTGGGGTTTAGAAAGACACGTGAGTTGCTCTTGCGCACGACACCGCGAAAGCCTCTCTCGCGTGTGCTGGTCACCTTCAGCCGCTCATCCCACAGTCCATCAGAGCGCACCGAGCAGTGCCTGATGAATGCCGACGGCAGCAGAAGTGCCTGGTATCAGCAACTTACCGCCGACTTCTATGTCAAATAGCCTGCCCATTTTGAGGACAGAGAAGTCTCTTTAAATATATTTGGAAGTCTCATCCATACACAAGGAGATCTTCACCTATATATAATCGCCACATATATATAATAAGGTGTAAAGGCGTTGGCTCAGTCTCTATGAGAAACTACTCTTGCCGCATTCTACTGAGGTTGTGTCAAAAGTCCATTTTGAGCCATCTTCGAATTTAACACATTAAAGC
>ERZ1023830.98-NODE-98-length-31340-cov-59.925715_pt1 | contig 31340 bp, 24 predicted proteins | sample MGYA00380381_ERZ1023830 | MGnify/ENA primary metagenome ERZ1023830 (study PRJEB33179, sample SAMN07449067) | human gut metagenome | biome: Human-gut; feature: Human associated habitat; material: Faeces | host: Homo sapiens | place: India:Kasaragod | collected... | reverse complement strand
CACGAAAGTAGGAGATAAGCACCTATGATTAGTGTTTACCTCCTACTCGATTCTTCTTTGTATTGCGGCAATTTCAGCAAAGTGAGGAAGACATTAATAAAAAAGAATAAATTTCCGCGCTGTGATTTGCTTATGTCCTATAAAAAAGGTATATTTGCACGATTTATTTTGATGTTTGTACAAAAACGAAGTTTTTTAGATTTTAGATGAACGTAATTACAAAAACCGTTCAATTGCCAGATGGAAGAACCATCTCAATTGAAACCGGAAAGGTTGCGAAGCAAGCCGATGGCGCTGCTGTCCTGCGTATGGGCAACACTGTGCTGCTTGCTACCGTTTGCGCAGCCAAAGAGGCAGTTCCGGGAACAGATTTCATGCCTTTGCAAGTAGACTATCGTGAGCAGTACAGTGCTGCAGGCCGTTTCCCGGGCGGATTCACTAAGCGTGAGGGTAAAGCCAGCGATGAGGAGATCCTCGTCTCCCGTCTGGTAGACCGTGCCCTGCGCCCTCTCTTCCCTTCTGACTATCACTGCGAGGTGTATGTGCAGGTGATGTTGCTCTCCGCCGACGGCGTAGACCAGCCCGACGCACTGGCAGGTTTTGCCGCATCCGCAGCTATGGCTTGCTCTGACATTCCTTTTGACTATACAATCTCCGAGGTTCGCGTGGCTCGCATCAACGGTGAGTACGTGATCAACCCCACCTTCCAGCAGATGGCTGACGCCGACATGGACTTGATGGTCGGTGCTACCAAGGACAACATCATGATGGTGGAAGGCGAGATGAAAGAGGTTCAGGAGAAAGATCTTATTGACGCCCTCAAGGCTGCTCACGCTGCTATCAAGCCGATGTGCGAGCTCCAGGACGAGCTGGCCAAAGAACTCGGTACTGACAAGAAGCGCGAGTACGATGATGAGATCAACGACGAAGACCTGCGTCGGCAGATCAAGGACGAACTCTATAAGCCCTGCTACGAGATCAACCACAAGGCACTGCCTAAGCAGGAGCGCAACGACGCCTATGACAAGGTGCTCGCTGACTTCTTGGAGAAGTATGACGCTGCCCACACGGATCTCTCTGAGGAGGATCTCGAGGAGAAGCACGCTGAGGCTACCCGCTACTATGCCGACGTGATGCGTGACGCTATGCGCCGTTGCATCCTCGACGAGGGTCTGCGTATGGACGGCCGTGGCACTACCGATATCCGTCCTATCTGGTGCGAGGTGTCTCCGCTGCCCATGCCTCACGGATCTGCCATTTTCCAGCGTGGTGAGACCATGTCGCTCACTACCTGTACGCTCGGTACAAAGCTCGACGAAAAGATGGTCGACGGTGTGCTCAACCGCGGCTATCAGCGTTTCCTGCTCCACTATAACTTCCCACCGTTCTGCACCGGTGAGGCTAAGGCACAGCGCGGCGTAGGCCGTCGCGAGATTGGCCACGGCCACTTGGCATGGCGTGCGCTGAAGGGCCAGATTCCTGAGGACTTCCCTTACACCGTGCGTCTGGTGAGCCAGGTGCTCGAGTCTAACGGCTCTTCCTCTATGGCTACTACCTGTGCCGGTACGCTGGCACTGATGGATGCCGGTGTTCCTATGAAGAAGCCGGTGGCTGGTATTGCCATGGGTCTTATCCACAACCCCGGTGAGGAAGGCTATGCTGTCCTGAGCGATATCCTCGGTGACGAGGACCACCTCGGTGATATGGACTTCAAGACAACGGGTACAAAGGACGGTCTGACCGCTACTCAGATGGATATCAAGTGCGACGGTCTGCCATTCGAGATCCTGGAGAAAGCCCTCATGCAGGCTAAGGCCGGTCGTGAGCATATCATGAACGAGATGATGAAGACCATCTCTGAGCCCCGCAAGGATCTGAAGCCTCAGGTGCCCCGCATCGTTGCCCTTACCATTCCTAAGGAATTCATCGGTGCTGTCATTGGCCCGGGCGGAAAGATCATTCAGCAGATGCAGGAAGACACGGGTGCTACCATCACCATCGACGAGGCCGACGGCGTGGGCAAGGTGCAGGTGTCTGCTCCTAACAAGGAGAGTATCGATGCTGCTCTGGCCAAGATCAAGGCTATCGTGGCTGTGCCGGAGGTCGGTGAGGTCTACGAGGGTACAGTGAAGAGCATCATGCCTTATGGCTGCTTCGTAGAGATCCTGCCGGGCAAGGAAGGCCTGCTCCACATCTCTGAGATCGCTTGGAGGCGCCTCGAGACTGTCGAGGAGGCTGGCATCAAGGAAGGTGACAAGATCAAGGTGAAGCTGCTCGAGATCGATCCTAAGACCGGTAAGTATAAGCTTTCTCACCGTGTGCTCATCGACAAACCTGAGGGCTATGTCGAGCGTGAGCGTCGTCCACGTGGCGAGCGTGGCGATCGTGGTGAGCGTCGTCCACGTCGCGAAGGCGGCAACAACGGCGGCGAGCGTCGCCCCCGTCGCTTTGAGCACCACGACAATGCTGAGGCTCCTAAGGATTTCAGCGACAAGCTCGATCACAACAACGATGTAGATTAATCTGCAATTTTGGCGTAGAGAACTCACATCTCAACGTGTTGCGTCCTCTACACCTTATTATATATAAGCGCCCCCATATCGCTTTAGGCTGATATGGGGGTGCGTTGCGTTTGTGACACTGGAATAACGCCGCATAATCTGCGGCTTTTTTACATGAAAAATGCCGCATCGGCAAATTTCCGGGAGGGAAATCTTTGTCAATGCGGCGATAAAGGATGAATCAATTCTCTATGTGTAGTATGCTATGTGAGGCTTGAGAGCCGTCGCCTTTGTGTCATTTTGCGCATTTGGGCGAGTTGAAGGCTACGAGCATCCAAACGGTCTTCTCCTGCTCTTTGAGGTAGTCGCTCATCAGTGCCACAGTGACCTCGTCGCCGGCGTCGGCAGCCAGGCGGAGTACCTCGCGCTCTTGAGCAATGAGTATCTTCAGTGTGTCGAGGACATACTCCACTGCGTTGCAGCCTGTTTCGGGCACTTCGAGTTCCTGTACCTTAGCCACCTTGAGGTAAGCAGAGAAACGGCTCTCGGGGGTACCGTCGAGTTGGAGGATGCGTTCAGCGATCTCATCGATTTTAGCGGCAGCATCATCGTAGAGTTCCTCGTATTTCTCGTGCATGATGAAGAAGCCATGTCCGCGTACGTTCCAGTGGAGGTTGCGCAGGTTGGTGTAGTGAATCTGGAAGTCTGCGAGCAGTTGAGCCAGAGCGTTAACGACGTTGAGAGTGAACTCGCTGTTGAGTCCGGTGAAATTCAGAGTCTTCATAATGTTATGTGTTTTTTGTGGTTGATAATCTTGTTTTCTTTTCTCTGGTGCAAAGATAGGGGATTATTTCCACTGTTGCAACAGCCTTTTTCTATGGTGTGATAGACAGAATGAATAACAAGAAGAAAAGCACTGTCTGTCAGTGCGTTAGGCTGACAAACAGCGCTTTTGCCTTTTTCTGTGATAGCGAACATTGTCAGATGATGATCCTCACCTTCTTGTATTGCTCGCGGAATTCGCTGGGCGTGCATCCTTTCTTGCGCTTGAAGATGCGGTTGAAGTTGCTCATGTTGTTGTATCCGCACTTGAAGCAGATCTCTCCAACGCTCTCGTTGGTGTCGATGAGCATGCGTGTGGCGTTGCCCATGCGTATGTCGATGATGTAGTCGCTCAGCGTGCGGCCCGTGTGCTGCTTGAAGAAACGGCTGAACGAACTCTTGCTCATGTTGGCAATCCCGGAGAGATCTTCGAGCATGAGATCGTTCATATAGTTCTCAGCGATGTAGTTCTTCACCTTGAGAATGCGTCGGCTGTCGTCCTCGATGTCCACTTTGGCATAGCTGGTCGTGGCCAGAGTCCTCATGCCCTCACTGGAGGCGAGGGTGTTGAGAATCTCAAGAAACTGTATCGTAGCCACGAACTTGTCGCCCTGGTGCCCAAGGTTCTCCAGTTTATCATAGATCTTGATGATCGTGCTGATGGGGAAGGCGATGCCTTTCTGCGCCTCGATGAGCATCTTGCGTATGTTGTCAAAGGGTGTCTTGGTCAGTAGTCCGTCGTTGAGATCGCCGAGATCGAACTGCACGGTAATCTCCCGGATGTCGTCGCTATGGCAGTCGCCTTGCTCCCAAACGTGCTCAAGCTCGTTGCTGCTGATGAGTACGAGATCATAGTCACCTATGACTTCACTGCTATCGCCCACGATTCGCCTGACACCTTTGGCGTTCTCAACGAAGTTCAGCTCACAGACCTCATGACAGTGGATGGGGTAGGTGAACTCTTTCTTGTGTCGCTCCACGATATAGAGGATGTCTTTGTCCATCAGTGGAGTAATCTCATGCAAAACGTGACTGTTCATAGTTGTAGGGCTTTAAACTTGTCGTTCAATGATTTCCAAACACATGCGGCTGTTGTGGTAAGGGCATTTCCAGAAGCCGGCCTTATCGTCTTCGAGGTTGATCTGGCTGTCGTCGCTGATTGCCCAGTGCCATTCGCCGTTGACGTGGTCCACGAGATGCTTGTCGATATAAGCCCAGCAGTCCTTAGCCACCTTCAGCGCATCTTTGTCATTGAAGTACTGATAGAGGTTGACGTGGCCGATGACGTTTTCGCAGAGCACCCACCACTGGCGCTGACGGTCGGTCTTGCCGGTGTCTTTCCAGTGCTCATAGATCATCGATCCGTCGGGTTGCAGGCCCTCATCAGCGGCTTTGGCGAGGTCCACGACGATGGGACCGAGCTTAGCCGTCACGTCGTCCTCACCGAGCACGAGCGCTGTTTCCCACAGCAGCCAGGTAGCCTCAATGTCATGACCATAGCTCTCGACATTGCGGCGGCCGTGCCACTCGTTGTCGAAGAAGAGGTCGAGATGGTGAGTCTCCTTATTGTATAGCTTGTCGGTGAAGACGTCGAGCAACCGGTGGATGCTCTCGTGCAACTCCTTGGAAGGCCATACGCGGTAGAGGTTGGTATAAGGTTCGATGACATGCAAATGGGTGTTCATCGTCTTGGCACCGTTCTCGTCCTTGTCAGAGAGACGCATGTCGGCAATAGGATTCCATTCGCGCGTCAGAGCCTCTACGTATCCGCCGTTGACGGCATCGTAGGCGTGAGCCTCAATGTCGTGGTAGAGCTTGGTGGCGGCGTCGAGCGCTTGCTTGTCGCCCGTGGCGCGCGCATACTCGCTGAGGCCGTAGATGACGAAGCCGATGGCGTAGGTCTGCTTCTTTGTGTCGAGTGGCTTGCCCTCATAGTCGAGGCTCCAGTACACACCACCGTACTCTTTGTCGATGAAGTGATCGAGGATATAATCCTTTGCGCGGGTGGCTGCGTCGAGATATTCCTGGTTTTTCATCACGCGGTAGGCGGCAGAGAAAGCCCACAGGATACGTCCGTTGAGGATGGCACCTTTCTCTGCTTCGGAGTGCACCTTGTCGTGTCCGTCAACACGGCCGTAGTATCCGCCATGCTCTTTGTCGGTGACTTTATCTATCCAGTACCGGAGGATGTTGTCCTCCAGGCACTGTTTCATTTCTTTCTTGAGCGTTTGCATTGTGGTTATTTCTTAATAGGATAGAGATATGACAGCAGCATCATGATCAGAGCGAAGGCTGCCGGGAAAAGGGAGAACAGAGCCCATACCATCGTCAGTACGGAGTTGGTGATGGACTGTGGGTCGATGGTGGGGTTGCCAAACTGGTCGGTGATCATGTGGGCACCGGCCAGACCGAGGAACATAGCAATCAGTGAGCCGGAGATAGCTGTGCCGAACTTCTGAGCCATGGTACCGGAGGAGAAGATAAGCCCCGTGGAGGAGGTACCGTTTTTCTTTGTCGCATAGTCAGCCACGTCGGCATACATCGACCACAACAGCGGGGAGTAGATGCCTACACCGGCCGATGTGAGGATGGTCACACCGATCATCACCCAGATACACGAAGGCTTCATCGGGATGAAGAAGAAGATCACGGAGGTCACAAAGCAGATGAAAGCCGCGAAGATAAACGTTTTGCGCTTGGATCCCAGACACTTGGTACAGACCGGGGACAGGCCTCCGAAGATCATGCAGGTCACCTCGCCGAAGGCCATAAACACCGTGTAGTTGATGATGAGGCTGCCCACGGTGATGTCACCGCCCATGCAGTAGGAGAACATATATCCGGCTACGGCATAGCGGAAGCCGTTGAAGAAGTTGGTGCAGACTGCCGTCAGTGTCATGAAGATCCAGGGCTTGTTCTTTACCAAGTCCACAAACTGCTTGCCCGAGAACTTCTCGGCACGTACTGGTTTCAGGCGTTCCTTGGTGAGCAGACCGCAGGCCAACGTGCCCGCAGCGGCGAGGGCGCCGAAGAAGCAACCCAGCACGGCATACTGATGTTGGTCAGTGCCACCGACAAACTTCTGAAGATAGGGGAAGGAGAGCAGGGTGATGAAGCCCATGGCATAGGCGCCTACCATGCGGAAAGCGGAGAACTGGTTCTTCTCGTTGTCGTCGTCGGTCATCACTCCAAGCAGGGAGCCGAACGGTACGTTGACGAGCGAATAGACCATCATCATCAATATGTAGAAGAAGTAGGCATAGACACGCTTGCCCACGGGACCGAGATCAGGCGTATAGAGCAGCAGGGCGAAGATGACACCCAAGGGGATGGAACCGAAGATGACCCAAGGACGGTAGGTGCCCCAGCGGCTCTGTGTGCGGTCAGCGATGACGCCGATGACAGGGTCGATGAAGACATCGATGAGACGCGCCACCAGCATCAGCACGGCAGCGTCGTAGAATGTCAGACCGAAGACGTTGGTGAAGAATAGCGGAAAGGCGATGGACATGATCTTCCAAGTGATGCCGCCTGCTGCTGCATCACCGAGTGCATAGCCTATTTTCTCTGATAGTTTAATTTTAGCCATTGGTAAGGAATCATTGACGAAGCCTTTGTCTGAGTTTTTAGGCTCTGACAAAGGCTTGTGTCGCTTATTGTTTATTTTAGATTTTCTTTGTTTTTGGCGATGAGCTTCTTGATGGTTTCCACACTCTTGCCGGTGGCGAAGCCGTCAGCGGGCGTGTGCATGCAGTAGTCCACGAGCTTGTCGATGGTTGAGGTGGCTACGTGCATACGGGTGTCGGAAGAGGCGTAGTAGATAAACACCTTGCCGTCTTCGTCAGCGATCCAGCCGTTGGCGAACACCACGTTCATCACGTCGCCGATATACTCTTCGCCCTGAGGTACGAGGAAGTAACCGCCTGGCTGGGCAATGACACGTGTGGGATCGTCGAGAGCAGTCATGTACATGTAGAGCACATAGCGCAGACCGCTGGCGCAGCCACGTACACCGTGAGCGAGATGGAGCCATCCCTGAGGGGTTTTGATGGGGTGGGGACCCTCACCGTTCTTCACCTCCATGATGGTGTGGTAGTGGCGCAGGTTGATGATCTTCTCTTCTTTCACCTCAGCGTGCTCGATGTCGTCGACAAGCGCCCAGCCGATACCACCGCCGGAACCAGCGTCGATGAAGCCGTCCTGAGGACGTGTGTAGAAGGCGTATTTGCCGTCGACAAACTCAGGATGCAGCACGACATTGCGCTGCTGGCTCTTGGATTTCAGATCCGGCAGGCGCTCCCAGTTGACGAGGTCCTTTGTGCGTGCGATACCGGCTGTGGCTGTTGCGGCGCTCAGATCGCCGGACTGGCTGTCGTCGTGACGCTCAGCGCAGAACACACCGTAGATCCATCCGTCCTCGTGGGCGGTGAGACGCATGTCATAGACGTTGGTGGCGGGGATCACATCCTCGGGCATAGTGATGGGTTCGGGCCAGAAACGGAAGTTGTCTACACCGTTGGGACTCTCGGCAACAGCGAAGAAGCTCTTGCGGTCTGCACCCTCCACACGCACGACAAGCAGGTATTTGCCATGCCATTTGATGGCGCCGCTGTTGAGTGTGGCGTTCATCATGATGCGCTGCATCAAGTAAGGGTTATCCTTCTCATTGAAGTCGTAGCGCCACTCCAGCGGCGTGTGCTCAGCAGTGAGAATGGGATATTTGTAACGTGTGTAGATGCCGTTGCCCCATTCCAGAGGCTCGTTCTTGCGGGTAAGCAATTCTTCATGGTGTGCGCGCAACTTGGCGACGCGGTCTTTGAAATCAGTCATTTGTGAATGGTTTTTATCAGTTGATATTATGTTTTCCTTTATTTCAGTTCTTGCCAAAGGCAGCTCGTGAGGGATCTCGCTGCATGATGATGCCGACAAGGCCTATGATGTTGCCTGCAAGGCAGTGTGTGCTATTTGATCTCGGCGATGTCCTTGACGGTCAGCACGCGGGGATCTTCGACCCAAGTCTTGAAGTCGTTGGCCTCAGAATGTCCGGCGTAAGGTACATAGATCTCCTTTTCTTTGTCCCAGGCGTTGCGCCAGAAGAGCACATAACAGAGAGGATAGGGCTTGATGGCAGGCCAAAGCACCGTGGTGAACCAGTTTTTGATCGGCAGTTTCTGCGATCCTGTCTCCGTCAGGGCGATGAGTTTCTGGTGTTTCTCGCCCATTTCGGTCAACCGGCTCAGCTCGCGCTCAATGTTCTTGGTGTAGTTTTCAGCACTACCTTCAAAGTCGTAGAGGTCCACACCAATCAGATCTACGTATTTATCTCCCGGATAATAGATGTCCAGACTTGCGTCGCCCATGTTCGGGGAGAAGGCCCACACCAGATTCTTGAGGCCTTGGCGCTTCATGAACTGATAGGTATAGATGTAGAGTTGCTTGTATTGCTCGGTGGTGCAACTGTTCTTTCCCCACCAGAACCAGCCGCCGCCCATCTCGTGCCAGGGGCGGAAGATGACGGGAATCGGCTGACCTTTGTCGTCGCGCAAGGAAGCCAGGAAGCGGGCCACACGCTTCATGCGCTTGGCAAAGTCCTTGCAGCGCTTGCCGCCGGGCAGGATTTCTCCGACTGGTTTGCCTTCGGGATCCCAGGCGTTCTTTCCGGTGACAGGGTTGTTGGGGTGCCAGCTGATCTCCACGATACCGCCGCGGCGGTTTTGTGCTTTGATTTCCTGACGCATACGGTCAAAGGGCACACCATCGAGATTCTTGGCTTTTCCCATCTCCAAATCACCGAGCTCAAAACCCATCACGGCAGGATAGTCGCCACAGACTTCCTTCACGTCGCTGCGTCCCTTGTCCCATTCCCATGTGCTGCCATAGACAGGATCGTCCTGATGTCCTACCATCACTCCGGTCTTTTGCAGTTTTGCCAAGCGGCGGATGAGTTGGGTGGCTGGAGAGGCTGCGCAGTTGAGGCCCAGGGCCAATAATAATGTGGTTATGATCGATGTCTTCATTATGATATATTTTTGTGTTTTGAGGATATGTCTATATTATTTGATGTCCATCATCTTCAGCAGCCATGCTTCCCACTCGTCCCATTGCTCCTGGAACCAGTAGTGGCCTGTGAGCTGATAGACGCTGAGATGCTTGGGCGCTTTCACGATGTTGTAAGTGCCGTAGGACGATGTTGGTGGCACCACCTCGTCGTTGTATCCGAAAGAAAACCAGCAAGGGCAGGTCACGCGACGGGCGAAATTGACGCCGTCGTAGTAGCGGGCTCCTTTGATGCGGACCTCGCTTGGTTTTTTGACCTGATAGAAGTAATGTGGCCATCCACCGGCAACACCCTTCAATTCGCTCTCGTAGTCGCACATAGCGTCGTGGACAGCGCCCATGAAGCTCACGCGCTTGTCGAGAGCAGCTACGGCGAGCGAGAGGAAACCGCCCTGGCTTGAGCCCGTCACACCGAGGTGCTGGCCGTCCCATTGCGGAAGAGAGGCGATGCAATCGACGCAGCGCACGGCTCCGACGACGACACGCTTGTAGTAGTTCTTATCCGGGTTGTCGAGATTGGTATCCCAATAGTTGTCGAGTCCGCCACGGAAAATCTCGTCATAGACATGCTGCGGCAGGGTCACGGGCAGGCCGTGGATACCAATTTCCAGCGTGATGGCACCGCGCGAGGCTGTGTAGACGTCACCGCTGTACGGGCGAACGCCGGCACCCGGCACGCGGAGCAGAGCAGGATATTTTCCCGGTTTCACCGGCACACAGAGGATGCCGAAGATGCGTCCGCCGGGCCGGTCATTGACAAAACTCACCTCGTAGACATTCACGTCTTTGGTTGAGCGGTCGGGCAGGGGAGTGAGGTGCGGGTCGAGATCGTATTGACGGGCTTGCTTTAAAGCCTTGCTCCAAAAGTCGTCGAAGTCATCGGGACATTGTGTGGCGGGCACGAGCTTCCCGGGGTCAAAGGCTGCTGTGCACAGTCCGTCGTAGTCCTTGCCGCCAACGTGTGCCGTGACCTTGACGCGATAGAAGCCGGGCTTGGTCAGTTTTCCGCTGAGACGGATCGTTCCGTCTTTAAGCGTGACACCTTTCTTATGTATAGAAGGGTACATCACCGGACCGGCCTCATAGTCGATCTGTGCGTTAGGCAGCGGTGTGCCCGACTTGAGAACAGAGACTGTGAATTGTGCAGTCTGTCCCACGTGATAGTTCCAGTCGTTGTGATCGGGCTGTACGGTCACAGTGATGTTGTTGCCTCTGATCTGTGCGCCTATTGTCATGCTGATCAGCAGGATCATCAACGAGAGAAGGGAAAGTCGCTTCATTTTTTGATGTCGTCTTTATGTTATTAGGTTGACGGAAGGATTGAGCACGAAAGTGTCAGCCTCCGCCACATTCATATTGAATGGTTTTAATCGTATGGTTGAAATCCGCTGCAAAGATAAGAGTTTAATCCCAAACTGAGTAATACAATTTTGACATAAACACGTACTTTCGTATTTATTTTGTTTCAATGGTAGACTCATATCAGAAATCAAAGGCTTTATTTAGGAACAATAGTATCTAAAATTGTATGTGTGACATTCTTTTTATAAGATAGTATTGCATTTGGTAAATATAGTATTACACGGTTTTTAATATATTCTATACCTTTGCAGTCGTAAATGAGACATGTATAGGATACAGATAAGATACGATAGGATTGAACATATATCACCAGGCCGTTTAGGCAAAATATGTATAGTAATAATAATATAGGTAGTTTTTTTGTAGGAAGGGAGGAGTCGGGAGATTGCTCTCTTTTTTATAGGATTTTTAACCAGATAACTGTCGTGTGTCATGCGCACGAACGGATTAGGTAGATAGATTTTCATAGGTAGATAGGTATATTGTTTTCATGGGTAGCCACGGGGAGCACAATGCTTGCCGTGTTTTTTCGTATATTATCGACAATATATATAAGGAGGATGAGTTAATAAAAACAGAGAAGAAACTTAAATTGAACACAAATGACAACTAAACAATTCTTGTTATCGCTTGCCGCCCTTGCGTTGCCGCTCATGGGGCAGGCGAAGGTCAGACTGCCACACTTGATTTCTGATGGCATGGTGTTGCAGCAGCAGAGCGAAGCCCGCCTGTGGGGATGGGACCAGCCTGGCAAGACGGTGCGCGTCAGCGTGTCGTGGAGCAGTGATGTCTACACGGCACGTACCGGCCGCGACGGAAAGTGGCTCGTTAGGGTCAAGACACCTAAGGCCAGCTACACGCCACTGTCGGTGACTTTCGACGATGGCGAGAAGGCGACGATCAAGGGACTGCTCAGCGGTGAAGTCTGGGTATGTGCCGGACAGAGCAACATGGAGTTTCCCGTACGGGGCTTTGACAATTGTCCGCTGAAAGACTACAACGAGGTGGTGACCACGGCTTCTGAGGTGCGCGGCATCCATTTTGTGAAGATTCCAAGTGTGATGCGCACTGAGCCGCAGGACGATGCAGATTGCCAGTGGAAGGCTGTGGACGTCAACACGGTGGATGACTGCAGCGCCGTAGGCTATTTCTTTGCACGCAAGGTAAGCCGCGTGGCCAATGTGCCGGTGGGCTTGATACTTGCCAACAAAGGCGGCTCACGTGTGGAGAGCTGGCTTGATGCCGACAATCTGAAGAAAAATACAACGGAGGAACTCGACTCCAGCAAGATGGTGAAGAAGTTTCCCTATGACTATCTGCGCCCGCTGTTGTGGGGCAACGGCACGTTCCACCCCATCCTCAACTACACCGTCAAGGGCATCCTCTACTATCAGGGTTGCTCCAATGTCGGCGCGCCGGGCAACGAATATTCCGACCGGTTGAAACTCCTCGTGAAGCAGTGGCGCCGCGACTTCGGTGAGGGTGAGATCCCATTCTACTTTGTGCAGATTGCTCCTTATATATATGGTGACGGTGCCGACGGCATTTCCGGTGCTTTGCTTCGCGAGCAGCAGGAACGTGCGGCCAGCATCATTCCCAACAGCGCCCTGGTCTGCACCAATGATCTTGTCTATCCTTGGGAGAGAAATCAGATCCACCCCTGCCAGAAACAGCCTGTCGGCGAGCGTCTGGCTTTCCTTGCGCTCAACCGCAACTATGGCTTTAAGGGCATCAAATGCGAGAGCCCGGTGTTTAAGAGCATGTTCATCGAGGGTGACACCTGCTATGTGAGCCTTGACAGGACCTATGGTGGCATCTCACGCTACGACGATATCGAAGGCTTCGAAGTGGCCGGAGCCGACAAGGTCTTCCATCGTGCTGTGGCAGGACACTTTTGGGTGGCAGGACAGGACCGCCGTAATGAGACGATCTTCGTCACGTCGCCTGAGGTGAAGCAGCCGATGTATGTGCGCTATTGCTTCCGAAATTTCAAGTTGGGCAACCTGAAAAACTGTGCCAACCTGCCGTTGATGCCGTTCCGGACCGACAAGGATGAGTAGCGGACAGAGGCATTGTAAAGTGATTACCACACTTTGGTAATAGTGTTACCGCGTTTTGGTAAAACTGTTACCATAGTTTGGTAATGCTGATACCATGGCTTTGGTAATAAGCTTAAAAGACTTTGGTATTGTCTGTACTGTCAACGCCCTTAGAGGGGGAATAAGGGGGAATCCTCCAAGGGCGCTGTTGTTTCTGGTTAACGGACGCTTAGTAAGCGTGTTTGTCGTGTACGAAGAATGAGCGGGCAGTCAAGCCTATGATCTTCAAGTCCAGTCCCACGTTCCAGTGCTCCATATACCAGATGTCGCGCTGAATGCGCTCCTCCATCTGCCAAATTTCTTTGGTTTCACCACGGCAACCGGTGACCTGTGCCCAGCCTGTGATACCGGGCTTGCAGAAGTGGCGTACCATGTATTTGTCGATCAGCTTTCCGTACATCTCCGTATGCGCAAGCATGTGCGGGCGCGGGCCCACGAGGCTCATGTCGTCGATGAGCACATTGAAGAACTGGGGCAGTTCGTCGATATTGTATTTCCGGATGAAGTTGCCGAAGGGGAACTTGCGTGGGTCGTTTTCTGTGGCTTGCTTGCTGTCAGCATCTTTGTTAACGTGCATCGAGCGGAACTTGTAGCACCAGAAAGTGTTACCGTTGAGGCCTGTGCGCTGCTGCTTGAAGAAGATGGGGCCGGGGCTCTGTATTTTGATGATAGCGCCGACGACCAGCGTCAGCGGAGCAAGGAACGCGCAGGCTGTCAGACTCACGACTAAGTCAAACGAGCGCTTGATGATGCGGTTATAAGGTTGCATGAGTGCGCTGCGGTGGTTAGTGAAGAATATGTGCTCACCCATGCGGATCGGGCAGAGTCGCATTTTGGAATCGGCAAACGTACGCGGCACATAATAGAAACGAGCCACATTTTTGTCGCACGAGCGCATGACACGCTCTACCTCAAAGCCCATCTCATGCGGCAGACTACAAAACACAATGTCGATACCCGACTGGCTCAGTGGTGAGCGATCGTTCTCGTTCATCATTTTGTTCATCTGAGTCAGCGTGCCGAGATAATGCAATGATTCAGGACAATCGGCGATTGTGGTGTCGCTGTAATAGCCCAGCGAACGGTAGCCCAGCTCTGGATTCTCCATCATCTCGTTGTGCAGCACGACCAGCGCCGGATCGTCGCCGACAAAGAGCACGCGCCGCACGTTGTGGCCGTGACTGCGCAGATAGTTCAGCACGTCACGCTCGCAGATGCGCGAAAGCATCAGCGACAGGTAAGCGCTGAAGAAGAAAGACACGGAAAAGATGGTCGGAACGTCATTGAAGACGAGCTTCGTCAGCACGGTAAAGATACACGTGAATGTTAGTGTCAGACGGAAGACATTAAGGGACACGTCGGCCAGGCGCAGCAGTCGGAAATGGATGATGCTGTGAAAAAAAATTCACTGATCAGTACCGACACATTCATGAGTGCAACCACTATGCGGGTGTATGTGTGAAAATAAGCCGGTATGTCTGAACCCAATTCTAAGAAAATCAGCCAAGCCACTAAGTTGACGATGATAAAGTCACAAAGTGTAATGGTAGCTAAGAGCGTCCTGCGCCTGTCAATGTTGATACTGCTCACGGATAAATAATCATTAAATCTGCTTACTTCTTTCTTATAAGAAGGAAAATCTTCATTGTTTGCATTTTCGTTCCCTTGGCAAAATTACCACTTTATTTTAGATTATACAAATAATAATCACTAAAAAAGGTCATATAGCTTTTTTTTAGTAACTTTGCAGATCAAAAGATGAATCATAAAATATAGTATGGTACTCAATTATATTTGGATTGGATTCTTTGTCGTTGCCTTCATTTTTGGCGGCGTACAATTGTTGATGGGCGACACCACGATCTTTCAGAAGATGGTGGACTCCACGTTCGATACGTCGAAGACTGCTTTCGAAACCTCGCTGGGACTGACCGGCGTGCTGGCCTTGTGGCTGGGTATCATGAAGATAGGAGAGAAGGCTGGCGCCGTCAACGCATTGGCGCGGCTGCTCAGTCCGGTGTTTACCAAGCTCTTCCCCGATATTCCTAAGAATCATCCCGTGATGGGGTCTATCTTCATGAACATTGCTGCCAACATGTTAGGACTCGACAATGCCGCCACGCCGACGGGTTTAAAGGCTATGGCCGGCATGCAGGAGCTGAACACAAAGAAGGATACGGCCACCAATCCGATGATCATGTTTCTGGTGCTTAACACGTCGGGACTGACCATCATCCCTACCACTATTCTTGCCTTCCGCTCCAGTTATGGTGCCGTGCAACCCACCGATGTGTTCATCCCCATTCTCTTGGCGACGAGCGTGGCCACGTTGGCGGGGATCATTATCACGGCGGCGTGTCAGCGCATCAATCTTTTCCAACCTGTCCTGCTGGCTACCCTGGGCGGACTCATCGCCTTTGTTGCTTTGGTCATCTGGGGCTTCGGTCAGATGGACAAGGACACGATGGGCTCTGTGACGGCCGTAGCCGGTAATCTGATCCTGATGACGGTGATCGTGCTGTTCATCCTTGCGGGCGTGAGAAAACACATCAATGTCTACGATGCCTTTATCGAGGGCGCTAAAGAAGGTTTCCACACTGCCGTGCGCATCATCCCTTATCTTGTTGCCATCTTGGTGGCCGTTGGCGTGTTCCGTGCCTCAGGTGCTATGGACATGCTCATTGACGGCATTTCCTGGGTGGTGAAGCAGTGCGGGCTGAACACCGACTTTGTGGGTGCGTTGCCTACTGCTTTTATGAAGCCGCTTTCTGGCAGTGGCGCCCGCGGACTGATGTTAGAGGCGATGAAGAACTATGGTCCCGACTCCTTCGTGGGTCGTCTGAGCTGTATCTTCCAAGGCTCCACCGACACCACCTTCTATATCCTTGCCGTCTACTTCGGCTCTGTCAATATCAAGTACACACGTCACGCTGTGGCTTGCGGCCTGCTCGCTGACCTTGCAGGCGTCATTGCAGCAATAGCCATTGCTTATCTATTCTTTTGAAAAATAGATTTTCTGACATTAAAAACGACATAAGCTCATCAAGAAAATATGCAGAATTTAAAATCTCTTGCAAAAGACACGGCCATTTACGGCCTGAGCAGTATTGCAGCCCGTTTCATCGGCTATCTGCTGGTACCTATTGAGACGGCGAAGTTCAACGCTGCCGGAGGGCAGTATGGCATCATCACCAACATCTATGCCTACATCGCCCTGCTCATCATCATTCTGACCTACGGCATGGAGACCACCTTCTTCCGGTTTATGAACCGGCCCGGCGAGGATCCGAAAAAGGTCTATCCCACCACGCTCCACACCGTAGGCTTCACCTCACTGCTCTTCGTGGTGCTGCTGGCGCTGTTTATCCATCCTGTTGCCAGCGCCATCGGCTATCCCGATCATCCCGAATATCTGATGATCATGGGCGTGTGCGTGGCCATAGACGCTTTCACGGCGATCCCCTTCGCCTATCTGCGTTATGCCCACAGACCCATCAAGTTCGCATTGCTGAAGATGGTAAGTATTGCCGTGAACATCGTGGGCGTGTCGCTCTATCTCATTGTGCTGCCTGCCATGCACGTCAATCTCTTCGGCATCTACGACGCCAACTTCGACTTGGAGGTGGTGTGGGTGTTCTGGATAGAGCTCTCCGGTTCCGTGCTCACCCTGCTCTTGCTGGGCAAGGAACTCAAGGCGATGGGCAATCCGTTTGACAAGGCTACCTGCAAGCGCATGCTCCGCTACACCTGGCCGCTGCTCGTCATGGGACTGGCCGGACAGCTCAACCAGTGTGCCTCGCAGATCATCTTCCCCTATGTTTTCAATGGCAACGCCCATGACGCACGTGTTCAGCTTGGCATCTATGGCGCCTGCATCAAGATAGCCACCATCATGGTGATGATTACTCAGGCCTTCCGCTATGCCTACGAACCATTTGTTTTCGGACAGTCCAAAGAGAAAAACAATAAGGATACTTACGCCCGGGTGATGAAGTTCTACATCATCTTCACCCTTCTCGCCTTCCTCTGCGTGGTGGCCTACATGGACATTATCCGCTATATCATTGGTCGTAGCTACTGGGAGGGCCTGGAGATCGTGCCGATCGTGATGGCCGCTGAGATCATGTTCGGTGTGTTCTTCAATCTTAGCTTCTGGTATAAGCTTATCGACAAAACTATTTGGGGTGCCTGGTTCTCAGGTATCGGTGCTGTCGTATTGATCGCTTTCGACATCATCTTCATCCCGCGCTTCAGCTACTGGGCTTGTGCGTGGGCAGGCTTTGCCTCGTATGCGGTGAGCATGATACTGAGCTATTTCTTCGGTCAGAAATACTATCCGATCGCCTATCCGTTGAAGTCTATCTTCACCTACACGCTGCTTGCCATAGTGCTCTTTGTGGGCATGACGGCTTCCAACCGCTATCTGCCGATGTTGCCGGCCTTGCTTGTCAACACGCTGTTGCTGATCGCGGACGTAGCTTTCATCGTGAAGAGGGATCTGCCGCTGAGCTCTCTGCCCGTCATCGGGAAGAAGTTCCGGAAATGACGGGTGCAGACTCCTATATATAATAAGGTGTGAGCACAGGCGAATCGCACAGTCACTTATATATAATAAGGTGTAGGCAATGACAAACCGTAAAGAAACAACAGAAGCGAAGCACGGTCCTGCGGCCGTGATCATGGGCGCCTCGTCGGGCATAGGCCTGGAGGTGACCCGGTTGCTGCTCCGTCGTGGCTGGCATTTGGGGCTGGCCGCACGGCGCACCGAGCCTTTGGCTGCGCTGAGCCGGGAATATCCCGGTCAGGTGAAATATGCCTCCATCGACATCACGGAAGCCGGAAGCGAAGCACAATTGCGCCGGTTGATCGATGAAATGGGGGGAATCAGCCTCTATCTTCATGTCTCTGGCGTGGGTTGGCAAAACATGGCACTCGATGCCGACAAGGAGCTGACGACGGTGCAGACCAATGCTTTGGGCTTCACACGTATGGTCGGTGAAGCTTATCGCTACTTTGCCGCTCGTGGCGAAGGCCATATTGCTGTGGTGTCATCGATCGCTGGTACCAAAGGCTTGGGGGCGGCTCCGGCCTATAGTGCTACCAAGGCCTTCGACGCAAGCTACATAGAAGCATTGGAGCAACAAGCCCACATGCGAGGCAAAAACATCCATTTCACCGACATCCGTCCGGGCTTTGTCCGTACCGCTCTGCTTGGCGACGGTCGCCGCTATCCCTTGTTGATGAGTCCGGAGGCCGTGGCGCGTGCCATCGTCAAGGCTATCCTTCACCATCGTCATGTCGTGGTCATCGACTGGCGTTACCGTTTGCTCACCGCTCTCTGGCGTTGCGTGCCCTGTTGGATATGGCGAAGGATGAGGATCAGCAATGGATAGAAGCTGAAAGATCGCGGAAAGAACAAAATCTTTCTCTGTTACGCCCCCATTATGTATGTACAGGAGAAAAGCCGTTGTTCTTATGAGAAAGAAAATAATCTGAGTAAATCCGTGTGCGACTAAAACTCTATAAGAGATACTCGCTCTCTATATTGGAAGGACGGGACAACAGAACTTTGTCAATATATTCTCCTAAGACTGCAACGGACTATTGTAGTTTTTCAACGTACTTGTTATAGAATATCTACCAACTCTTGGCGAACCAAATACTTCGTCGCCCCATCGCGACTCACCTTTCAAGTCCACAATTTCATGACAGAGATGCCAATAAAACTCGATCATGGACACGGCAGCCTTGGCCTGGCTGTGGCGATATTGCTCTTTGATTTATCTAAATAACCCTAAAAGAAGCCATGAAACGGTAGATAAGTGCCGCTTTTTTCGTAACTTTGCATCGTTTTTATACGAATGGAGGAAGAGCGCCCGATGATTTTCAATGGCTGGGAGGGCGATTGATTCCTCATGCGTCATTGAAAATTTAAAGGTTTAAAGATTGAAGACATTTGAAGAATTGGGCGTCAGCGAAGAGATTCGCCGCGCCATCGAAGAGCTGGGCTTTGAGCAGCCCATGCCTGTACAGGAAGAAGTAATCCCTTATTTGCTCGGTCACGGCAACGATGTCATAGCATTGGCACAGACAGGAACAGGCAAGACCGCCGCTTACGGCATCCCTGTGTTGCAGAAGACCAACCCCACCAACAAAGCGACCCAGGCCCTCATCCTCAGTCCCACCCGTGAGCTGTGCTTGCAGATTGCCGATGACCTCAACGCTTTCGCCAAGTATATCGACGGCATGCACATCGTGCCCGTCTACGGCGGAGCGTCTATCGAGACACAGATCCATGCCCTGCGTCACGGCGTGCAGATCATCGTGGCTACCCCCGGCCGTCTCATCGATCTGATGAAACGTGGCGTGGCACAGCTCGACCAGGTCAACAACGTCGTGCTCGATGAGGCCGACGAGATGCTCAACATGGGCTTCTCGGAAAGCATCAACGAGATCTTTGAGGGCGTGCCCGCTGACCGCAATACCTTGCTTTTCTCAGCCACGATGAGCAAGGAGATAGAGGCCATTGCCAAGAACTATCTCCACGACTACAAGGAGATCGTCGTCGGCTCGCGCAACGAAGGTGCCGAGAACGTCAACCACATCTATTATATGGTCAACGCGCGTGACAAGTATCTCGCACTGAAACGTATTGTCGATTTCTATCCCCGTATCTACGCCATCATCTTCTGTCGTACGAAGATCGAGACGCAGGAAGTGGCTGATAAGCTCATCAAGGACGGCTACAATGCCGAGGCGCTCCATGGCGACCTGAGTCAGCAACAGCGTGATCTGACCATGCAGAAGTTCCGCAACCACCTGACCCAGCTGCTCGTAGCCACTGATGTGGCCGCCCGCGGACTGGATGTTGACGACCTGACCCACGTGATCAACTATGGTCTGCCCGACGATGTGGAGAACTATACCCACCGCTCGGGCCGTACCGGACGCGCCGGCAAGAAAGGAACGAGCATCTCCATCATCCACTCGCGCGAGAAGTTCAAGGTGCGCAACATCAAGAAGATCATCGGCAAAGAGTTTGTCGACGGCACCCTGCCCACGCCTGAGGAGATCTGCAAAAAGCAACTCTTCAAGACCATGGACGACATAATGAAGGCCGATGTCGACGAGGAGCTCATCGCACCTTACATGCCTGAGATCAACCGACAGTTTGACTATGTCGACAAGGAAGACATCATCAAGAAGATGGTGAGCATCACCTTTGGCAAGTTCCTTGACTACTACAAGAATGCGCCCGAGATTGTCAAGCCTACGACGAAGGGCCGTGACAAGTCGGAACAGGTCGACCGCAACGGACGTGGCGGCAAGGACACGCGCAACCGCAAGCGCGGGCCGCGTCAGGCAGAGGCCGGCTATCGCCGTCTGTTCATCAACTTGGGCAAGCAAGACGGCTTCTATCCTGGTGAGGTCATGCAGTTTATCAACAAGCATATCCACGGTCACCAGGAGGTGGGACATATCGACCTGCTGCAGAAGTTCAGCTATATCGAAGTACCCGAGGAAGATGCCCAGCGTGTGATGCACGCTTTGGACGGCACTGCCTACAAAGGTCGCGAGGTACGCTGCAACGATGCCGACGAGAGTGGACACGGACGCTCGGCACGCGGTAGTCGCGGTGGCGCCGACAAAGGCGACCGCAACTATGGCAAGAGTGGACGTGGCAAAGGCCGCCAAAGCAGCAGAGCACATGACGATGACAGCCGTCGCGGCCGTGACGACTGGAAGCAGTTGATGGCCGACAGCCGCAATATTAAGCTGCGCGGCGAGGTTCCTGACTTCAGCGAAGAAGGCTGGGCACGCCGCCGGCCGAAGAAAAAATAAGGCTTTTTTAACGGGCAGAAGGTAACTCTTCTGCCTGTTAATGCGTCTCAATAAGGTAAATCGTTACTTTTAGATCATAAAGAAGAATATTATTCACAACTTGAAAACAAATATGATGAAAAGCATTTTGTGCAGCCTGGCTCTGATGGCCATGGCCTGCGTGCCCGCTATGGCACAGAAGAAAGCCGCAAGTGATGCCGTTCACTTCAAGGGCGACGTCAAGGGAGTCAAGGACACACTGCTGGTGATCGTGCCGCAGGGTGACCAAAAGGCAAAGACCGACACGGTACTGGTAAAGAATGGCAAGTTCGACTTTACGGTACATGTGAGTGAGCCGACCGACATCCGTGCCTATACGCCCGGCAGTATGCGTGGTACAGAGCGCGCCGGTTTCCAGGTGATCGCCGTTCCGGGCGAGAGCGCCGTGATGAGTGGTGACCTGACATCCAACTATTATCTCACGGGTTCTAAGTTCTATCAGCAGTTCAACGAGGTGGACCGTATGATGGAGGCAGCCCAGAAGCCCATGCAGCAGTTGGTCGACAGCCTGCAGGAACGCATGAAAGCTGGTGAGAGCCAAGAGGCTGTGATGAAAGTCTATCAGGAGAAAGGTGGTCTGCTCCGCCAGGAGATGCGCGACAAAATGCTGAACTTCATCAAGCAGCATCCCGACAATGAGGCTTGTGCTTATCTGATTCCTCAGATGGGTGAACTGGGCTGGATGCGCGATGCCGTGAAGTTGCTCTCTCCCGCTGTACGCGACGGTCGCATGAAGAGCTATTACACGGGCTTCATGACCGCTTTGGAAAATGAGGCAAAGGCTGAGGCTGAGGCTGCAAAGAAGCAGGCATCAGGTATCGCTGCTCCCGACTTCACCCTCAATGACATCAACGGCAAACCGCTGAGTCTCTCCAGTCTGCGTGGTCAGTACGTGATCCTCGACTTCTGGGGCTCTTGGTGTGTATGGTGCATCAAAGGCTTCCCCGAGATGAAGGAGTACTACAATAAGTATAAGGGTAAGTTCCAGATCCTCGGCGTCGACTGCAATGACACGCAGGAGAAGTGGAAAGCTGCCGTGCAGAAGCATGAGTTGCCTTGGCTCCACGTCTATTGTCCACGCGACAATCGCCAGATCTTGGATGCTTATGGCATTCAGGGCTTCCCCACAAAGATCCTCATTGATCCGCAGGGCAAGATTGTGAAGACAGTCGTCGGCGAGGATCCCGCCTTCTATACCTTGCTCGATGAGACCTTTAGCAAGAAGTAATGAGGGATTCAGCAAGAAGTAATGATACTTTCTGCATAAAGTAATTGAAACCTTCTATCATCATTCAGAAGCCGCCGGAGAAGTAGATTCTCCGGCGGCTTCGTTGTGTTTCTTGGGGTGCGTCAAGGCTTCCTATTGTCGGCCGTGTAGCTTCCGTTGTGCTGCATATTGCCATTTTCTTCCGCAAATAGACGTGAAATCCAAAAAAAATATGTAAGTTTGCAAGTTGAAAACCAAGCAAACAAGTTATCGCATTATACAATGAAGACAAACAAAGTACTCTCGGCGGTGCTGATCGTTCTTACCGCTTTGGCGCTTGCCTCTTGCACGGGAAAGGAATTCCACGTCTCTGGTGTCATCACTGACGCCAAAGACTCGTTGCTCTATTTCGAGAATATGAGCCTCAACGGGCCGGTGACGGTTGACTCCGTGAAACTCGACAAGGACGGATCGTTCTCCTTTGACGGCAAGACACCGGACGCTCCGGAGTACTATCGGTTGCGTATCGCACGGCAGATCATCAATATCGCTGTTGACTCCACAGAGAACATCACGGTGAAAGCTTCTTACCCGACGATGTCGGCACAGTACGAGGTGAAAGGTTCCGACGACTGCTCAAAGATGAAGGAACTGTCGCAGATGCAGTTGGGATTGCAGGCTACCATCAACGCCATCCAGCAAAATCCCAACCTGTCTTACGACCAGGTCGACGCTGCCATCCAGCAGACGATGGCCAGCTATAAAGATAAGGTGAAGCGCCTGTATATCTTCACCGCACCGATGAAAGCCTACGCTTATTTCGCGCTCTTCCAAACGGTGAACATCGGAAATCAGACGGTGCTCATCTTCGATCCGCGTAGCAAGAAGGAAGACGTACAGGTCTTCGCCGCCGTTGCAACGAGTTGGGATACCTATTATCCTAAGTCCGAGCGTGGTGCCAACCTCCATAACATCGCCCTGCAAGGCATGAAGAATGTGCGCATCATCCAGGCCGAGCAGGCTCAGGGACAGATCGACCCCAGCAAGGTGCAGACGACTGGTGTGCTGGAAATTTCCCTTCCAGACCGTGAAGGCAACATCCGCCGACTCACACAACTCAAGGGTAAGGTGGTGATGCTCGACTTCCACATGTTTGCCGCCAAGGGCAGCACTGAGCGCGTCATGCATCTGCGCGATCTCTACAACAAATATCACGCCCAAGGCTTTGAGATCTATCAGGTGAGTCTCGACTCTGACGAGCACTTCTGGAAAGAGAGCGTGGCTGCCCTGCCATGGATCTGTGTCCACGACGGCGACGGTCCTAACTCGCAATTCGCCTCACAGTACAATGTGCAGACCGTGCCGACCTTCTTCCTCATCGACCGCAACAACGTGTTGCAGAAGCGTGATGTACAGGTCAAGGACCTCGACGCTGAGATCAAAGGTCTGTTGGCGAAATAAAAATCATGCACGTTCTTGACAGGTTTCGCTATTGTCCCGTCTGCGGCTCAGCCGAGTTTGAGCCCAGCACGGTAAAGAGCAAGCGTTGCCGGCACTGTGGTTTTGAGTATTTCCTCAATCCCAGTGCCGCCAACGCTGCGCTGATTATGAACAGTCGCGACGAGTTGCTCGTCATCACCCGCAAGAGCGATCCCGCCAAGGGCACGCTCGATTTGCCGGGCGGCTTCTACGACTTGGGCGAGACTGCTGCCCAAGGACTTGCTCGCGAAGTGAAGGAAGAGACCGGACTCACCGTCGTTTCCTCACGTCTGCTCTTCAGTTATCCCAATACCTATCTCTATTCCGGCTTCACCGTTCACACGCTCGACTTCTTTTTTCTTTGCCGTGTGGAAGATTTCACGGCTTTGTCGGCACACGACGATGCGGCCAGTTATGAGTGGGTCGCCGTGAAAGATCTGTGTCCTGAACGCTTTGGCTTGGACTCCATCCGTCGGGCCGTGGTCCGTTTCCAGCAGGACTTCGAAGCTGGTAAATTCAGTTTTTAATAGAAAAGTTACATTGATGTAACTTACATTTATGTAACTTTTTGCATCGGAGTCTCTTAAAAAATCTAAAATCATACATATATAATAAGGTGTAAGACAAAGTTATTATTACTTTTGTCCCCGACATTATATAACTACACGCAAGCATGCAAGATAACTTAGTCATTGTAGAGAGCCCTGCCAAGGCCAAGACGATTGAGAAATTCCTCGGCAAGGATTATAAAGTGATGTCTTCCTACGGACACATCAGAGACCTAAAGAAAAGTGGACTCAGTATCAACGAAAAGACGTTTGAACCAGACTATGAGATACCAGAGGATAAGAAGAAGGTTGTAGCAGAACTCAAGAAAGATGCCAAGGGCGCCAAAAAAGTGTGGCTCGCATCCGATGAGGATCGCGAGGGAGAAGCCATCAGTTGGCACCTCTGTGAAGTGCTCGGACTCGATGAGGAAAAGACTTCGCGTATCGTCTTCCATGAGATTACCAAGCCCGCCATCCTCTACGCTATCGAGCATCCCCGCCATCTCGACATGAATCTCGTCAATGCTCAGCAGGCCCGACGCGTGCTGGACCGCATCGTCGGTTTTAAACTCTCACCGGTATTGTGGCGCAAGGTCAAGCCTTCGCTCTCGGCCGGACGTGTGCAGAGCGTAGCCGTCAGACTTGTCGTGGAGCGTGAGCGTGAGATTCAGGCCTTCAAGAGTGAGCCTTACTACCGTGTCACGGCCATCTTCACGCCCGTCAATGGCGACAGCCTCGGTGTGGAGGTCAAGGCAGAACTCGACAAGCGCTTTGCCACACACGATGAGGCGCTCGACTTCCTCAACCGTTGCAAGGATGCTGTCTTCACTGTGGACAGTGTGTCGAAAAAACCGTTGAAGCGCTCCCCTGCGCCTCCTTTCACCACTTCTACCTTGCAGCAGGAAGCTGCCAGAAAGCTCGGATTCACCGTGTCGCAGACCATGCGCATCGCACAGCAGCTTTATGAGAATGGACGCATCACCTACATGCGTACCGACAGCGTCAACCTCTCGGCACTCGCCATCAACAGCAGTAAGGATGCCATCACCGAACTCTATGGTGAGCAATATAGTTCTCCTCGCAACTTCCACACACAGTCCAAGGGTGCGCAGGAAGCCCACGAGGCCATTCGGCCCACCCATATGGAGAACAGCTCTATCGACGGTACGGCACAGGAGAAGCGCCTCTACGACTTGATCTGGAAGCGCTCTATCGCCTCGCAGATGGCTGAGGCACAGATCGAGAAGACCACGGTCAACATCAATATCAGCGGTCAGCCCGAGAAGTTCGTAGCCCGTGGTGAGGTCATCGTCTTCGACGGATTCCTGAAAGTCTATAAAGAGTCGACTGACGACGACGAACAGTCGGAGGAGTTTGCTTCCCTACCCGCACTGCAAGTGGGCGAGCAGCTCTCCCGTGAAAGCATTTCCTCTACGGAACGTTTCTCTCAAGGGCCGGCACGATATACCGAAGCCAGCCTCGTACACAAACTGGAAGAGCTCGGAATCGGACGCCCGTCTACTTACGCGCCGACGATTTCCACGATCCAGCAGCGCGACTATGTGGAGAAAGGCGACAAGGGCGGAAAAGAGACAAAGTTCACTGTTGACATTTTGAAAGGCAACCAGGTGAAGTCGATAACAAAGACTGAGTTCACCGGCTCAGAGAAAGGAAAGCTCATCCCCACCGACATCGGCATTGTGGTCAACGACTTCCTTTTGCAGAACTTCCCCGAGATCATGGACTACAACTTCACGGCGAAGGTCGAGAACCAGTTCGATAAGATCGCTGAGGGCAAGGAAGAGTGGAAGGACATGATGAGCAAGTTTGACAAGCCTTTTGAGAAGACTGTCGACCAGGTCATGCAGTCGCGCTCTGAGCATAAGGCCGGCGAGCGCATACTCGGCAAGGATCCTAAGACAGGCAGAACCGTGCTGGTGAAGATTGGAAAGTTCGGTCCGCTGGCTCAGATCGGTACTGCTGACGACGACGAGAAGCCGCGCTTTGCCCAGATACCTAAGGATAAGAGTATTGAGACCATCACGCTCGAAGAGGCTTTGGATCTGTTTAAGTTGCCACGGGAGCTCGGAGAGTTCGAGGGTATGCCCGTCACCATTGGTGCCGGACGCTTTGGTCCTTATGTTCAGCACAACAAGAAATATGTGTCACTACCCAAGGATGACGATCCGATGACCGTCACGCTTGACCATGCCATCTCGCTGATTCTCGCCAAACGGCTGAAAGACCGTGAGCGTGAGATCAAGACTTTTGAGGAGGACGACCGGTTGGAGCTGCTCAAAGGACGCTTTGGCCCTTACCTCGCTTTCGATGGAAACAACTACCGCATCGAAAAGGGTCTCCACGACCGTGCGCTGGCAGGGGACTTGAGCTACGACGAGTGTATGGAGATCATCAAGAACGCGCCAGAGCCAAAGGTCAAGGCCAGAAGAAGAAAATAGACGTTTTAAGCTGATGGAAACACCTGTTCGCATCATCCTTTTGGGCTACATGGGCTCTGGAAAGACAACGGTTGGCAAGGCTTTCGCCAAGAACCTGGGTCTGCCCTTTTATGACCTCGACTGGTACATAGAAAGCCGTATGCGCAAGACCGTCAAGCAACTCTTTGACGAACGGGGTGAGGACGGCTTTCGCAAAGTAGAGCGCAACATGCTCCACGAAGTGGCTGAGTTTGAGAATATCGTGCTGAGTTGTGGCGGAGGCACGCCGTGCTTCTTCGACAACATGGACTATATCAATCAGCAGGGAGAGTCGGTCTATCTTAAGTGCACCACCGATGTGCTCGTGCAGCATCTGAAGATGGGAAAGACCGTACGCCCGCTATTGCTTAACAAGACTCCCGAGGAGGTCGTCACGTTTATAGAGCAGCAACTCCGTCAGCGCGAGCCTTCCTACACTAAGGCCAAACACACGCTCGACGTGAGCCTGATGGATAATTTCGACAAAATACAGATTACAGTAGAGCAACTGAAACAACAACTCGGCTTGCCATGAGCCGGCAATAAAATTAACTACGCTGATTAGATGAAAAAATGGACCATCGATGACTCCAAGGAGTTGTACAATATTAATGGTTGGGGCACTTCTTATTTCGGAATAAACGAGAAGGGTGATGTCTATGTCACGCCTTGCAAGGACAACACGCAGATCGATTTGCGCGATGTTATGGATGAGCTCGCCTTACGCGATGTCACCCCTCCGGTACTGCTCCGCTTCCCCGATATTCTCGACAACCGCATTGAGAAAATGGCTGAGTGCTATGAGAAGGCAAAGAAAGAGTACAACTTCAAGGGACAGAGCTATATCATTTATCCCGTCAAGGTCAACCAGATGCAGCCCGTCGTCGACGAAATCATCTCTCACGGACGCAAGTTCAATCTCGGTCTCGAGGCCGGTTCCAAGCCAGAGCTTCACGCCGTCATCGCCGTGCAGTGCAAGAGCGACTCGCTCATCATCTGCAATGGATATAAGGACGAAAGCTATATCGAGCTTGCTATGTTGGCCCAAAAACTTGGCAAGCATATCTTCATTGTGGTGGAGAAACTCAACGAGATCGATGTCATCGCCAAGACTGCTAAGCGACTGAACGTAAAGCCAAACATCGGCATTCGCATCAAGCTTGCATCCTCAGGATCGGGCAAATGGGCTGAGAGCGGCGGCGACGCTTCGAAGTTCGGACTGACGCCAATGGAGCTCTTGCAGGCTTTGAAGAAACTCGATGAGGTGGGACTGTACGACAGCGTGCGTCTGATCCACTTCCATATCGGCAGTCAGATCACCAAGATCCGCCGTATACAGAACGCGCTCACCGAGGCAGCACAGTACTACAGCAATCTGCGCCGCATGGGCTACAACATCGAGTATGTCGACTGTGGCGGAGGACTTGGCGTTGACTACGACGGTACCCGTTCGAGCAACTCCGAGAGTTCGGTCAACTACTCCATCCAGGAGTATATCAACGACTGCGTCTACGCCTTCGCCGACATCTCCAACCGCAACAACATCCCGCACCCGAATATCATCACCGAGAGCGGTCGTTCACTGGCAGCCCACCACTCTGTACTCATCCTTGACGTTCTCGGTGCTGCCTCACTGCCCGAGATGCCGGAAGAGTTTGAGGCCAAGGAGTCGGACCATCAGCTCGTGCGTGACCTCTATGATATATGGTGCAACCTCAATCCTAAGTCGATGCTCGAGGACTGGCACGACGCTGACCAGATCCGTGAGGACTGTCTCGACATGTTTGCCCACGGCATGGTTGACCTCAAGACGCGTGCCGAGGTGGAGTCGATGTACTGGAGCGTATGCCACGAGATCAATTCCATCGCCAAGACGTTGAAGCATGTACCCGATGAGCTGCGCGGCCTCGACAAACTCTTGGCCGATAAATATTTCTGCAACTTCTCGCTTTTCCAGAGTCTGCCCGACTGTTGGGGTATCGACCAGCTCTTCCCCATCATGCCGATCGAACGGCTCAATGAGCGGCCCACACGCAACTGCACATTGCAGGATATCACTTGCGACAGCGACGGCAAGGTGGCCAACTTCGCCGTCAACGGCACGCAGTCGAATGTGCTCCCCGTGCACGCGCTCAAGAAAGATGAGCCTTATTATATAGGTGTATTCCTCGTGGGTGCCTATCAGGAAATTCTCGGCGACATGCACAACCTCTTTGGTGACACCAACGCCGCGCACATCTCGGTGAAGAACGGTACCTATAGCATCGATCAGATCATCGACGGAGAGACTGTCGAGGAGGTGCTGGAGTATGTGCAGTACAACCCGAAGAAACTCGTCCGTCAGCTGGAGCAGTGGGTCACCAAGAGCGTCAAGCAAGGCAAACTGTCGCTTGAGGAGGGCAAGGAGTTCCTCAGCAACTACCGTTCGGGACTCTATGGCTACACCTATCTGGAGTGAGATTTGAGATTCCGCCCCCAGGTCTCTGTGTCAGACAGAGGCGTGGGGACGGCTGATAAATTGCGATGATTGATTATTGTATAGAGAATGGAACAAGTGACAGTCATAAAAGTGGGCGGTGCCATCGTGGAGGACGTGGAGCGCCTGACCCAGTTGCTCGACCGCTTTGCAGCGCTGCCGGGACAGAAGGTACTCGTGCATGGTGGAGGCCGTCGCGCCACCAAGGTGGCATCAGCCTTGGGCATAGAGAGCAAGATGGTGGAGGGACGGCGCATCACCGACGCCGATATGCTTGAAGTGGTAACCATGGTCTATGGTGGCCTTGTCAATAAGAACATCGTGGCGCAGTTGCAGTCACGTGGTGTGAATGCCGTGGGACTGACCGGCGCCGACATGAATGTGATTCACAGCCATAAGCGTCCGAAGAAAGACGGCGTAGACTATGGTTTCGTCGGCGACGTGGACAAGGCCGACGGTCATCGCCTGCTCAGTTTGATCCGCGACGGTCTGACGCCTGTCATGGCGCCGCTGACCCACGATGGAATGGGGCATATCCTCAACACCAATGCCGACACCATCGCTGCCGAAACGGCGAAAGCCTTGGCCCGGGAGGGTGCGACGACGACACTGGTCTACTGCTTTGAGAAGGCGGGCGTGCTGGCTGATCCCGATGACGAGAGCAGCGTGATCAGCACGATCAACCGTGATGAGTTTGTGCGCCTGGTAGCTAATGGCACAATCAGCGGGGGGATGATCCCTAAGATCACCAACGCCCTGGCTGCTGTAGACGCCGGTGTGGACCGTGTCATCATCACCAGAGCCGAGAGCATCGGCACAGCCACGGGTACTGTCATCACCCGATGAACCACAGAAACGCTTGTTAAGAGAAAAACCAGAGAATGAAAATAGATTTCCGTAACGACATCCTGCCGCTGAAAAATCAGCTCTATCGTCTCGCGCTGCGCATCACGCTCGACAGCGCAGAGGCCGAGGATGTCGTGCAGGAAACACTCATCAAGGTCTGGAACAAGCGCGACACATGGGAGGAAATCGACAACATCGAGGCTTTCTGCTTCACCGTTTGCCGCAACCTGGCACTGGATAGTGTGAAGAACAAACGCAGTCAGACCGAGAGCCTCGACGACAAACCGGTGGAAAAGCCCGACAATACCTTCAATCCATCTGACAAGGCTATCGAGAAGGATCAGGTGAGCATTGTGCGAGAAATCGTCAACGGCTTGCCTGAGAAGCAGCGGGAATGCATTCAGCTGCGCGACTTCGAGGGAAAAGCCTACAGGGACATCGCAGCCCTGCTTGGTATGACAGAGGAGCAGGTCAAGGTCAATATCTTCCGAGCCCGCCAGACCGTCAAGCAGCGCTTCCAGGCCATTGATGGCTTCGAGGCACGTAGATGAACCACATATCACACGAAGCTTAAGATCTTTATATACAACGCTTCGCATCGCTTCATGCTTTATTCTCCACGAATCTGCACTAATTTCCACTAATGTAGGCTGATAGATATTCGTGTCGATTCGTGTCAATTCGTGGATAGATCTTCTCCACTTTGCACTAATCTTCACTAATGATGGTCGATAGCTATTCATGTCGATTCGTGGCTTTGATCTTTCACTAATCTGTATTTACCTTGATCTGTCATTCGTTATTTGGCTTTTTTATTGTTATCAAAGATTAAATATGGAATTCTCCTGTAACTTTTATCCATTCCCCTCGTCATTATAGTGTAAATGCAAGAACAATGATGGACTACAAGTATATCAGTCAGCTTTTGGAGCGCTATTGGCGCTGCGAGACTTCCTTGGAAGAGGAAGACATCTTGCGGGCGTTCTTTAGTCAGGCCGACATTCCCGCCGACTTGAAGCGCTACCAGTCGCTATTCGCCTACCAGCGCGAAGAGCCTAAGGTTGATGTGCTCGGTGATGACTTCGACAAGAAGATCCTCGCCATGACAGAGGAGCCCAAGGTGGTCAAGGCACGCATCGTCTCGATGCCCCGGCGCCTGCGTCCGCTCTTCAAGGCCGCTGCCATTGTCGCCATCGTCCTGACCCTTGGCAATGCCATTCAAGTGCCGTTTGCTCAGAAAAGCCAAGACCCGATCAGCAGCTACGACGGCTATTCCAAGCCAGAGATAGAAAAAGGCACATCGGTAGCCATGAGCGACAGCGCGAGCATCGACTCCGTTCCGAGAGCGATGACAAGCACGCAAAACTCCACGGGACAGGTGATGATTAAATAAGATATTTCTATGCTTTCTCTATAAAATCATGTTTAGTAAAACAACATTAAGAAGCTGTGAAGTTTCTATTCTCTCAAATTTTCATAACATACTAACGTAGAAGGGGACCGACACTCAATCGTGAGTTCGGTCCCTTTATTTTTGTTTGACCAGCATGTGTACCGGCTAACGGGTGCAAGTCCCGAACAGACC
>ERZ1023830.97-NODE-97-length-31457-cov-53.897013_pt1 | contig 31457 bp, 20 predicted proteins | sample MGYA00380381_ERZ1023830 | MGnify/ENA primary metagenome ERZ1023830 (study PRJEB33179, sample SAMN07449067) | human gut metagenome | biome: Human-gut; feature: Human associated habitat; material: Faeces | host: Homo sapiens | place: India:Kasaragod | collected... | reverse complement strand
CGATCATTACAAGTAAATTAACATTCTTTAGTCATAACATCACCACACAGAAAAAGTATTTTATAGCCTAATTTGCCTCATAGCATTATCAGCATGTTCATCAGAGAATGTTGTTCTCGATGCTTTGAGAGTCTACGATGTGGCTAACTCCACCTGTAAGTTAAATCTCTCTCCAACAGAAACACGTCCTGATTTCTATTTGGAAAATGATGCAAAGCCTGCGATCCTTAGCATTGAGTTGGGAAAAGATGGTGTTGCCCAATGCACGTTTGAAGATGTTACAGCCAACTGCACCGTGAGAAATATCTATGTAAACATTGTCAACCAGGATAATCAGATTACCCTGATTGTGTATCATAATGTCCTTGATGAACTTGCTGATTGTATTTGTAAATACGATGTCAATTTTAAGATGAGCAAATTGACACCTGGCAATTATCAACTGAAAGTGTACTATGCCAGACCCAATATGAAATATGAAGAATCTGATATTGCATATAATGGGCAGGTAAATATTATTCAGAATAAAAAGGCAAGCGTAACGCTCAATTCTGAGAAGGTGTTGCCTGAAGTTTAGGCCTGTTTGTTCCAACGTATCAGTTTTCTTTTTCACGGCCTGGTATATTATATCATGAAAGCCATGATGACACAAAAACAGCAGACGACATTGATGAATACGAGTACATCACGGTAACGTATCTCTTCTGAAAAGTTGTTCAGTCCGACAATGTAATGATCCATTAGTGGCACGGCAATAAAGGATATCACGGCTCCAGCAACAATGCCTGTACCTTTGCCTTTTCACTTATGGGAGACAGTCTGGTAAAGAGAGCAAGCAAAAGCAATACAGCGTAAAAGCAGATGGCTAATTAGGCTGTTCCCATATTTTCTTTTCCATTGTTCAGGAAACCGTGTGAACAGAGGAATGAAGCACCGTTGCATATCGCCCCGATGATTTTACCTTTATCCAAAGCTTCCTGTACCAATGGTACGACAAGTTCTGCTTCAGGTGAGTCCCAACGGTTGCCACCGATAAAGCACTAAAGCGGCATAATCTTTCGGCATATTCTCGAAAGAATAATCGGGCAAGGTTCTGAAACCTCCGATGGAACGGACAGCGTCTGATGTCGAGGCAACGGTATGCACTTCGTACTTGATTTCACCGCCCGGTATCACACCCACATGAAGAGCCGTGGAGAGAAATGCTCCCTCCCAATCTGTGTTATTCATTCAATATGATAAATAATACTTTCTGTTTCATTGATATATCTTTTTTATTTTAACAACTTCGTTGCAAGTTTGCAAGTGAATATAATTCGATGATTTGATAAAACGCCGTATGCCTGTGATGATTTTCACTTTTCTGTTCCACCGCTTATGCAGGAGCAAATCTACGTAATGTTTCCTATTGATAACCATATCTTAAAACTTTTGAAATTTATATCAACTGCATACTTAGGGGTAATTGCACCTGCTTTTGCGGTACAAAGGTAAAGCAAATATCTTGTATTAGCAAGCGTTTCAGATCTTTTAATGCAACTTTGGGTGCAATTGCACATGTTTTTGCAGTAGATCTTGTGCGCATAAGAATGTGATCTTAGCGATAAATGTATGATTTTTAAGAACCAATTGGATATCATGCAGGAAGGAGAGCTGTGTGGCAAACACGATAGATACAAGAAAATCCCACGTAACCACAACGGTTGCGTGGGATTCCTATTTTTACAGGTCTACTTTGTCAAAGCATTACTTAACTCTTTCAAGCAGATACCATATTGATTAGCAACAAATTTACTTGGCTTTACTGAGTGATGATGGTTACTTCACCTCCTCAAAGTCGGCGTCCTGAATGTTGTCGTCGCTCTTCGAGTCGCTCTGCTGACCGGCACCTGCGCCTGCACCAGCGCCTGCGCCACCCTGGAAGTCCTGGCCGGCACCCGGCTGAGCACCACCCTGACCGTACATCTGAGCCGAAGCATCCTGAACGGCAGTGTTCAGAGCTGCCATGGCCGTGTCGATGGCAGCCACATCGGCAGCCTTGTGAGCATCCTTCAACTTGTTAAGAGCATCCTCGATGGCCGGCTTCTTGTCAGCCGGGATCTTGTCGGCATTGTCCTTGAGGAAGTTCTCGGTGGTGAAGATCATGGAGTCTGCCTGGTTGAGCTTGTCCACTTTTTCACGCTCCTGCTTATCAGCATTCTCGTTGGCCTTGGCCTCAGCTCTCATGCGCTCGATCTCATCCTGGCTCAAGCCGCTGGAAGCCTCAATGCGAATCTTCTGCTCCTTGCCGGTAGCCTTATCCTTAGCGCTGACATTCAGAATACCGTTGGCATCGATATCGAAGGTCACCTCGATCTGCGGGACACCACGGCGAGCGGGTGCGATACCCTCAAGGTTGAACTGGCCGATGCTCTTGTTCTGAGCTGCCATCGGGCGCTCACCCTGCAGCACGTGAATGGTCACGGCAGTCTGGTTATCAACAGCGGTAGAGAAGACTTGGCTCTTCTTGCAAGGAATGGTCGTGTTGGCGTCGATCAACTTGGTCATCACGCCACCCATGGTCTCGATACCGAGGGTCAACGGAGTGACGTCGAGCAGCACGATGTCGCCGGCACCCTTCTCGTTGTTGAGGATAGCACCCTGGATAGCAGCACCCACAGCGACGACCTCATCGGGGTTCACACCCTTAGAAGGCTCCTTGCCGAAGTAGTTCTTCACCAATGTCTGCACAGCAGGAATACGGCTGGAACCACCCACGAGGATCACCTCGTCAATGTCGCCCGTAGAGAGCTTAGCATCGCGGATCGCGTTCTGGCAAGGTACCAGACACTTCTGGATCAGGTCGTGAGCGAGCTGCTCGAACTGAGCACGTGTCAGTGTCTTCACCAAGTGCTTAGGCACACCGCCCTCAGCAGAGATATAAGGCAGGTTGATCTCAGTGGAAGTTGTAGAGCTCAACTCAATCTTTGCCTTCTCAGCAGCCTCCTTCAAGCGCTGCATAGCCATAGGATCCTTGGTCAGATCGATGCCCTCGTCAGCCTTGAAGCCGTTGGCCAGCCAGTCGATGATCACCTGATCAAAGTCATCACCGCCTAAGTGGGTATCACCATTGGTAGCGAGCACCTCAAACACACCGCCACCGAACTCAAGGATAGAGATATCGAACGTACCACCACCAAGGTCGAAGACAGCGATCTTCATATCCTTGTTAGCCTTGTCGACACCGTAAGCCAGTGCGGCAGCCGTAGGCTCGTTGACGATACGGCGCACCTTCAGACCGGCGATCTCCCCAGCCTCCTTGGTAGCCTGACGCTGCGAGTCGGAGAAGTAAGCAGGCACGGTGATGACAGCCTCATTGACCTCCTGGCCGAGATAGTCCTCAGCGGTCTTCTTCATCTTCTGCAGGATCATAGCGGAGATCTCCTGCGGTGTATAAGGATGTGCTGCACCCTCGATCTGCACCTTAGGATAGCCGTTGTCGTTGATCACGTTGTAAGGCACACGCTCAGCCTCCTTGCGGCTCTGCTCGTAGGTCTCACCCATAAAACGCTTGATGGAGTACACAGTGTTCTTAGGGTTGGTGATAGCCTGACGCTTTGCCGGATCACCAATCTTGCGCTCACCGTCCTTGACGAAGCCCACAACAGACGGCGTCGTACGCTTGCCTTCAGAGTTAGCGATTACTACAGGCTCATTGCCTTCGAAGACAGCCACACAGCTGTTGGTAGTACCTAAGTCGATTCCAATAATCTTTCCCATAATAGTATATATTTTATTTATTATTCGATGTTAACTATTGGACTTAATTGCCCGCCCCTTAAATAACAAAGCATGTGCCAACGGTAGGAGGAATAGCGGAAGGTATGACATAATGTCACACGCTATCAAGAAAGTACGTCAGGCATTGAGCCGTTTTGTCAAAGTCTCGCGCAGGTCGTCGTCAGTATTCTGCCCGAGTTTGCGTCGGATATTGCTTCAGCCTTTGTCCATCTTCACGACAGTTGGCAAGACGACAACCCATGGGAGACTGTGGCAAAGCCTAAGGATCTCTGGGAATAGACGAAAAATATCTTAACAAAAGCCCCTCAGTCTGAGCTCTCATTCTAGAGATGAGAGCATCAGTAAAAGAGAGTGGTCAAGAGCAAAACCAAGCGTTTTTTCATGCTTTTTGCTTGATTATGCATAGAAAAGGGTGATTTGACATTGTCAAATCACCCTTTTTTCGTTATGAAATAGCCTTGATGACCGGGTCATCAAGGTCGTTTCATCAAAAATTCTCTAGAGAATTTTCAGTCAAAGTACCTTTTTGACCGAAGCATCTCAACGATTTCTTCGGCAAAAAATTGCCAAATGCTTACAATCTACTGACTTTCAACAACTTACTAAAAACCTCTCAAAATTCGCAAAATTGCGCCCAAGAGGGCACTTCGTTGCAAAGAATCGATTCTCAGAGGCTGTTTTTTGTTAGTTTATCCAACAAAAGTGGATTTTAGCAATTGCTTACCAGATGTGGGCACGCTTGTTCTTGGGCAAGAACAACTTGTCGCCCTTCTTCACACCAAAGGCCTTGTACCAGGCGTCGATCTGTGGCAGAGCGGCGTTGACACGGGCCATGTTGGGAGAGTGAACGTCGACGGTGATGAGATAGCGGATCACCTCCGGTGTCATATTCGATGCCCATACGCGGCCCCAGGCCAAGAAGAAGCGCTGTTCAGGCGTGAAGCCATCGATGGTGGTCAGCGGATGCTGCTTCATGCTGTTTTGCAGAGCGGTGAAGGCAATGTTGAGTCCGCCGTTGTCGCCGATGTTCTCGCCGAGGGTCTGCTCACCGTTGATCTTCACGCCAGGAAGCACCTCGAAGTGAGAGAAGTTGTCGGCCAGCACCTTTGTGCGTGCGTTGAAGTTCTTCTTGTCCTGTGCTGTCCACCAGTCGTGCTGGTTGCCGTTCTTGTCAAACTGCGATCCCTGGTCGTCAAAGCCATGGCTCATCTCGTGTCCGATGACGCCGCCGATGGCACCATAGTTCACGGCATCGTCAGCATTGGGATCGAAGAATGGCGGCTGCAGGATGGCCGCGGGGAAGCAGATCTCGTTGGTCGTCGGGTTGTAGTAGGCGTTGATGGTCTGCGGTGTCATGCCCCACTCCATCTTGTCGACTTTCTTGTTGACCTTCTCGGCGATATATTTGTCGGTAGCCCAACGGGAGATTTGCTGCAGATTCTCATAGAGGCTCAGCGAGTCCACCACCTGCAGTCCGCTATAGTCTTTCCACTTGTCGGGATAACCGATCTTGATGATAAAGTTCTGAAGCTTGTCCTTGGCCTGAGCCTTGGTGGCCGGCCCCATCCAAGTGGCGGCGTCGATGCGCTGCGCGAGCGCCGTCTGTAGATTGTGAACCAGGTCGAGCATCTTTTTCTTGGAGCTCTCTGGGAAGTACTTCTCGACATAGAGCTTGCCGATAGCCTCACCGAGTGTACTGCTGACCAAGCCTACGGCACGCTTCCAACGCGGACGGTCCTGCTTGACACCACTCAGCGCGGCACCGAGTTGGAAAGCCTCCTTGCGGAAAGCATCACTGAGCTGACTGGAAGCGCCACTGATGACCTTAGCCTCAGCATAAGTCTTCAGATCCTCAAGCGGCGTGTCGGCCAAGATCTTCTCCACCTCGTGGATCGGTTCCGGCTGTGCCACGTCGATGCTGTCGATGGCTGGCATGCCACTGGCCAGCATCACATTGCCCCAGTCGATACCGGGGAACTGGTCGACGAGCTCGGTATAGCTCATCTTATGATAGTTGCCGTCGACATCGCGGAGCTTCACCTCATCATAGCTGGCCTTGGCGATCTCTGTTTCAATGTCAAGCACTTTTTGCATCTTGCTCTTGGCCTTAGCCTCATCGTTGCCCACGAGTTGGAAGAGATGAGTCAGATAGGTTTTGTAGGCCTCGAGCACCTTCTTCTTGTCGGGATCATCTGAGACATAATAGTCGCGCGTGCCCAGTCCGAGTCCGCCCTGTCCGATGTTTACGAGGTTCCATGCGGCGTTACGTTGGTCAGCGTCCACGCCGATGTCAAACATCATCGTGCCCTCGCCATTGCGGTCGAGCGCTGCGGTGACGATCTGATACTCGCGTGTGTTCTTGATGGCAGCGATACGGGCGAGTGTCGGCTTCAGCGGAGCCCATCCCTCGCGGTTGAGGCGCACGCTGTCCATCATCAGATTGTAAAGCGATCCGATCTTCTGCCCGAGCGTGCCCTGCTTCTGTGGCTGGTTGGCATACTGGAGGATGAGTTCCTGGATACGCTTCTGGTTGAGTTCCTCAAGGTCGATGAATGCTCCGTTCTCGGGATGCTCAGCGTCCAAGGGATGGCTCTTGAGCCAACCACCGGCAGCGTAGTGATAGAAGTCGTCACCGGGACGCACCGAGGTATCGAGGTTTCTGCGGTCGATACCCGACGTGGGAGTCTGGGCGAAAGCACCTGTGCAGGCGAGTGCCAGACTCAACAATACGATTTGTCTTTTCATGTGTGTTTATTTAAAACGAAAAATATATTCTTATGATTCTGCCTTTGCGGGCTGCGGTTTCAAGTACCACCGCCCGCGTGCAATGCGGACGAGGAAGATGCATCCACGGAAGGTGAGCTCCAGCGCCATAGCCACCCACACGCCTACAAGTCCATAGTGCTGACTCAGGAGATAGGCGAGCGTCAAGCGCACGCACCACATCGAGGCGAGGTTCATCACGGCCGGTTTGAGTGTGTCGCCGGCGCCGAGGCAGACACGGAAGGCCACAATGCTGGCCGCAAAGAAAGGCTCGGCAAAAGCCTCGATGCGCAGCACGCGCGTTCCCAGCTCGCGGATGGCCACCACGGGGGTGAGGAAACCGATCATCTCGGGGGCGAAGACATACATCACCACGCCCATCAGTGCCATCACGCCCATGCCCAAGCCGATGGTCAGCCAAGCAAAGCTACGGCAGAGATCACGTCGGCCGGCACCAAAGGTCTGGCCGACAAGCGTGGAGGCAGCGTCGCCGATGCCGTAGCCCGGCATGTAGCACAGACTCTCGGCAGTCACGGCAAACGAGTTGGCGGCAATGGCGACATTGCCCAACGGGGCGACAATCATCGTGGAAACAATCTGCGCGCCGTTCATCAGCACATATTGTAGGGCCATTGGCGCACTGATCTTCAAGGCTTTCACCACATACTCCGGCTGCCAGACGAAACACTCGCGGTCGAGATGCCAGGACAGGATGGGACTTCGGCGCACATTGAACCACACGAGGATCAGTGAGGTGACAGCGTAGGCCAACGATGTACCCAAGGCAGCTCCCTCCACGCGCAGACCGGCACCCCAGAGTGGGATGTCCATACCCAACACGTTCATGGTGCGCGAAGGGAAGATGAGCAGGAAGTTGAAAACCACGTCGAGAACACAGGCCAGCACGGCGATGGAACTCGGCCGCCGCATGTCGCCGCTCGACTTGAGCATGGCTGAGGACAGGTTCTCCATCATGAAGAACGGAGCGGCCAACGAGAAGATGAGGAAATAGGCCGAGGCGTCGCGCTGGATGTCACTGCCGCCACCTAACCAACGGGGCAGCGGACCGGACACGCCACAGGCCACAGCCATGAGCACCAACGAGAAGACGAAGCAAAACAGATAGCCGTGCTTCATCACGCGACGGGCCTGACGGAAGTCGTTGGCACCAATGAAATGGGCTACCTGCACGGCAAAACCCATCGACGCGGCAGCCGTCAGCGAACCGAAAAGCCATGAGGCCGGCTCCACCAAGCCGATAGCCGCACTGGCCTCGGTGCCCAACGAGCCCACCATGGAGGCGTCGATATAAAACATCAGCACGCTGGTGATCTGGGCCAGGATGGAAGGAATACTCAACTCCACGATGAGCCGCAGCTTCTCGCTGCCCATCAATGGGGCTCCTTCACGGATCTTGGCCAACAAGGCCTCACTCTTCTTATTGCTGAACATACTACTTTTTGATTATACTGCAAAGGTACACAGAATCCGCCAAATAACCAAAAAGCGGTGTCCCATATACTGGAACACCGCTCTCGTTATATCTGTTAATACCTATTTTCTATGCTATTCTCCTTTTCAATCGTGTGGGGGAACTAAAGGCGCATGCCATTGTTCTCTGCCCACATCCATGCGGCAGCACTTGCTGCACACATGAGACTCATCATCATTACATACATCTTTTTACCTCGCTTTCTTATTAAACTATAAACCAATCTTTCATTACTCAATCCTTTACCTTTTCTTCTTCGTCATCCTGAATCGTGTCATCCTGTCTGTCATCCTTACTTCTTCAATCTTTCTTCTCTACCTGAGGAACATCTACCTTACCTTCTTCTGTCTTACTAACACCTATTCTTCTATCACTAATACCCTACTCTACTAATACCTTCTTCTTTTACTAATACCTTTCTCTATCACTAACACCTATCACGTTTCCTGAATCAATCTTTCTTCTTACCTTACCTTTCCTGAACTAATCTTCTACCTATCCTTTTATCCTGAACATCTTCTACCTGTCGTCCTGAATCATCTTCTACCTGTATTCTCTCTACTTTTTTCTGCTAACGTCTAATCCTGACGAACTTCTTACCTTGTATCTTTCTCTCAACTTTTCAAATATCTCTTGATGTCCTTGCGGCCATCCTTTTTCCTTTTGACGCTGCAAAGGTAGGATGATTTCCGCAATGCCGCAACGATTCCACCATCGTTTTTATGCAAAAATATGGGATTTTTGACCTATGTCAATAAAGTGTGTGCGCACACAACGGCTTTTCAGCACGGAAACGCAGGGCAATCGTTTGCACAGCAACAACCGACGACCACGACGCGAAAACAACCATAGAAAGGCAGCAGAAAAGGTTTACAACAACAAAAAAAGGCCATGCCCCGAAGCTCTCCGCGACGTCCTACACCTTATTATATATATAGGACTCTGAGAAAAGCTTCGGGGCATGGCCCAAAAGAGATGCTATCGGCTTACTTCCAGTCGGGGACTTTCTGTCCCTTGGGATAGAAGGCTGCCAGCTTGATGTCGAAGATCAACGTGGAGTAGGCAGGGATCGCACTCTGTGCACTTTCACCGTAGCCAAGGGTATAAGGGATATATACCTCCCAGCGGTCACCGACATGCATGTTTTGCAAAGCCGTGGAGAAACCGTCAACAACCGAGCTGACAGCAAACTTCGTCGGTGTGGCCTCATCCATGGAAATTGCGTGGCCCAGGGATGAGTCGAACTGATAGCCGTCGGGATAGCTCTCGGAGGGGATCAGCCGGCCGGTATAATGCGTCCGAACTGTGTCGGTATAGATGGGACAGACCGTACCGGTGCCCTTCTCTTTGACGTGGACGATAATATAATCTGTGCTCTTGGACTGCAATGCATCTTCCAGACTCCATTTCTTGATGATCTTCCAACTGGTGTTGCCAGCCTTGACGCTGTCCTGCGCCTTGGCGTAGAGCGCATTCCAGTAAGTTGTGTTCTTGCTCTGCCAATCGTCAAACTCCGAACTATTGTCGTCATTCTCCGAACAGGCCGATAAAAGTAAAAAGGCAAAAAGGTAAAAAGGTAAACATCTTACCATACTTTTTACTACACCCATCATTTTGCATTTCGTATTCATCTATAATAAAAAACTGTCTATCTTCTACTATTCCCTTTTACATGTTCGACTTGACCTGATTACAGGTTTTCAATCTCCTTACTGAGTTTCTTCAGCACGCTGGTGATGCTCACGCGGTCCTCGATGATCTCGCGCAGCTTCTCCACGGGCACACGCTCCTGCTTCATCGAGTCGCGATAGCGCAGCGTGACGGTGTTGTCTTCCAGGGTCTGTCCGTCAACGGTGACGCAGAACGGTGTACCGATGGCGTCCTGACGGCGATAGCGCTTGCCGATGGAGTCCTTGGCCTCGATATGTGTGGTGAAGTGGAACTTCAGGTCGTTGACAATCTCCTGTGCCTTTTCGGGCAGTCCGTCCTTATTGACAAGCGGCAGCACGGCGCACTTGATAGGTGCCAGAGCCTCCGGCAGGTGCAGGACGACGCGGCTGGAACCGTTCTCGAGCTTCTCCTCCTCGTAAGAGTGGCACATGACGCTGAGGAACATACGGTCGACGCCGATAGAGGTTTCCACGTCGTAGGGCACGTAGCTCTCATTGGTGTCAGAATCGAAGTAGCGCATCTTCGTGCCGCTGAACTTCTCGTGCTGGCTCAGGTCGTAGTTGGTACGGCTGTGGATACCCTCGACCTCCTTGAAGCCGAACGGCATCTTGAACTCAATATCGGTGGCTGCGTTGGCATAGAAGGCGAGCTTCTCGTGGTCGTGGTAACGGTAGTTGTCGTTGCCCATGCCCAGTGCCTCATGCCAAGCCAGACGGGCTTTCTTCCAATATTCAAACCACTTCATCTCGGTGCCGGGCTGGCAGAAGAACTGCATCTCCATCTGCTCGAACTCACGCATACGGAAGACAAACTGACGGGCAACGATCTCGTTGCGGAAGGCCTTACCGATCTGTGCGATACCAAACGGCAACTTCTGACGGGTGGTCTTCTGCACGTTGAGGAAGTTGACAAAGATACCCTGGGCGGTCTCCGGACGGAGATAGACCTTGCTCGTGGCACCGGCTGTGGAACCGAACTCAGTGGAGAACATCAGGTTGAACTGACGCACGTCGGTCCAGTTCTTCGTACCGCTGATAGGATCAACGATACCCTCATCGAGAATAATCTGCTTGAGCTCCTCAAGGTTGGGTCCCTGCATAGCCTCGGTGTAGCGGGCGTGAAGGTCGTCGCGCTTCTCCTGATGCTCAAGGACACGGGGATTGGTCTCGCGGAACTTCTTCTCGTCAAAGGCGTCACCAAACTTCTTGGCAGCTTTCTTCACCTCCTTGTCGATCTTCTCGTCGTACTTGGCAATCTGATCCTCGATGAGCACATCGGCGCGATAGCGCTTCTTCGAGTCGCGGTTGTCGATGAGGGGGTCGTTGAAAGCGTCGACGTGACCACTGGCCTTCCATACGGTCGGGTTCATGAAGATGGCAGCGTCAATGCCCACGATATTGTTGTGAAGAAGCACCATGCTGTCCCACCAGTACTTCTTGATATTGTTTTTCAGTTCTACACCGTTTGGTCCGTAATCATAGACGGCTGCGAGTCCGTCAGGATAGATGTCTGAACTGGGGAATACGAAACCATATTCCTTGCAATGACTCACAATCTTCTTGAATACATCTTCTTGTGCCATGATTCTATTACGTTCTAATAAATTATACTTTCCTGCAAAGTTACTGCTTTTTCTTTAAAATACTCTTTCCGAGAGCGTTAAATATCAGAAAAAGGAAAAAATATTCTCACTAATATATCTGGACGCAAAGATAAGCTAAATAATTCAGAATCCGGCAAAAAGAGAATAAAAAAATAGGGGCCATCCGGTAAAATAGGCCGGTGGAAAAATGGAACGGGGAAGACCTTGCCGGCCTTCCCCGTCCTTGACTGTTATCCTGAACACTTCACCCTAAGATGGTCTATTTAGTACCCGGGATTCTGCTTGAGCATGCCGTTGCTCTTGTCTATCTCGCTCTGCGGGATGGGGAGCAGATAGTCACGGTTGTCGTTAAACTTGACGCCTTTCTCCACATTATATTTCTTGGCATACTCCCGCATAACTTGTCCGAATCGCTTCTGTCTCATCAGGTCGTCGCGTCGCCAGCCCTCCATGGCCAGCTCCACGCGGCGCTCATGCCAGATGATCTGTCTGAGCTCGTCCTGGTTGGTGGTGGTGATGTCGGGCAGGGTTGTGGCTGTCACGACGGGCACGTAGGCCTGCTTGTCCTTGCGTGGGTCCATGGGGTTGGTGTTGCGGGCGCGGCGGCGCACCATGTTGAGATAGGTGAGAGCCTGGGCGCTCTTGCCATTCTCGTTGAGGGCCTCGGCATAAAGCAACAGGAGGTCAGAGTAGCGGATGATGCGGATGTTGTAGGGTATCATCCAGCAGTCGTAGCCCTGCTTCTCCACTTGCGGTACCGTCAACTTGTAGTCGTTGTAGCCTGTGGCCGACTGACTGTTGTCCTGGTCGTAGGCATCACCGATGTAGTGGTCGCCCATCTGTGTGAAGACGTAGGTCTGACGGGGGTCGTCAGCGTCGAAGGCGGCGTGGAGGTCCTTGGTGGGCACGTGGAATCCATAGCCCTGGTACTGTGCGTCGGTGCGGCTGGTGAAGTAGTGGGGCACGTTGGTGCCCGTGGCCAGCGTGGGGGTGTTGGGATCCATCTTGTTGGGAATCTCAAAGACCGACTCGCTGCTGTTCTCGTAGGCCGGCGTCCAGTTGAGCCCGTAGTCGGGCAGCAGGGCATAGTCCTTGTCCACCTCGATAATCTCGTGGAGCACCTTCTCGGCATCGACGTAGTCCTGGCGGAACATACAGCTCTTGGCCAGCATGGCCTTGGCGAAGCCCCGTGTGACATGATACTGCTCGTCGGCGCTGTATTGGCCCTTGGCGGGGAGCACCTCGGCGTCGGTGCAGTCACTTATGATCTGTGCCCACACGCTGTCGGCCGGGGTGCGCGGCGTGGCAAGAATCTGCTCGGGCGTCATGGGCTCGGTGAGCAGAGGCACGTCGCCGAAGGTGGTCACCAGCTCATAGTAGGCGAAGGCGCGCAGGGCCTTGGCCTCATTGGCGTAGCGTGTCAGCGTGGTAGCGTCGCCCTGGGCGCCGGGTGCATAGTGGATGACCTCGTTGCAGCGGTTGACAAGCCGGTAGAGAATCTCCCATCGGCGGCCCACCTCACCATTGGTGGTGCTGGTGGTGAAATTGGCCAGCTCCTGCACCTCGGCACGGTCGCCGTCGCTGCCGCCGCCCTTGAGGGCGTCGTCGGTGGAGCAGTCGCCGACGAAGTAGAAGTTGAGGGCGTACTCGTTCCATGTGGTACGCAGCTGAAGGTAGGCGCCTGTCAGGGCTCCCAGCACTTCAGTCTGAGTCTTGTAGAAGCTGTCGTTTGTGGTCTGCCCATAGGTGGGCTCATCCAGGTTGCAGCTGGTAAGTGTGAGTCCTCCCAGGAGGAGAGTGAGGCCTAATATTGTCTTTTTCATAATGTTCCTACGATGTTTAGAAAGTTAGATTGACACCAAACATAAATGTCCTTGATGATGGATAGCGCACGTTGTCATAGCCGAGGTTAAGAGCGCTGGTGGTACCCAGGTCTGGGTCGAGGCCGCTGTAGCCCGTGATGGTGAAGAGGTTCTGGGCCGAGAAGTAGAGACGCGCCGTCTTGACATAGCGCAGCTTGGCCATGAGGCTCATGGGGAGGGTGTAGCCCACCTGGAGGTTTTGCAGACGCAGGTAGGAGCCGTCCTCGACCATGAACGAGGACACGCGCCAGTTGTTGTTGTCGTTGTTGGTGGTGATGCGGGGCCACTTGGCACCGGTGTCACCTTCCTGTCTCCAGGCCTTGGTCAGTGCGTCGGCGAGGGCGTTCTGCGTGCCGGGCACCGAGAGTGTGCCTTTGTCCACATTGTAGATGTCGTTGCCGAGCGTGCCCTGGAAGGCGGCGCTGAAGTCGAAGCCCTTCCATTCGAATCCGAGATTGAAGCCATAGATGAGGTCGGGGTTGGGGTCGCCGATGAATGTACGGTCCTCCTCATCGTTGATTTCACCCTTGCCGTCGCCCAGCTTGGCAAACTTGAAGTCGCCCGGATGGGCATTGGGCTGGTACTTCACGCCGTCGGCGTCCACATAATTGTCTATCTCCTCCTGGCTCTGGAAGATGCCAATCTGCTTGTAGCCCCAGAAGCGGCCCATGGGCCCTCCCACATAGGTGCGGCTGACAGCTCCCGTGAGATAGTCCTGGGTGAGCCGTGTCACCTTGGTCTTGTAGGTGGAGAGGTTGATGCTGGCGTGGTAGTTGAAGTCGCCCGCATGGTTGTGGTAGTTGGCCACAAACTCGAAACCGTTGTTGCGCACGTCACCGGCGTTGACAAAGGGGCTGTTGGGATAGCCGCCAAAGGAGGGCACGGGATTCTGCAGCAGCATGTCCTTGGTCTTCTTGATGTAGTAGTCGAAGCTCATGTCAAGGGTGTTGTGCAGGAGGGTCATGTCAAGTCCGATGTTGGTCTGCTCGGATGTTTCCCATTTGATGTCAGAATTACCCTGATAGGAAGGTACGTATCCGGTGACGAGTCCGTGGCCAAACCACCACTTCTTCTCAGCGTCGGTGGCGATGAGCGTCAGGGGTGCCTGCGCGTCGATACGCTGGTTGCCGTTCTGTCCCCATCCGGCCCTAAGCTTCAGATTGTCGACCCAAGAGGTGAGAGCCGACTTCTGGAAGAAGGGCTCAGAGCTGATGCGCCATCCCAGAGAGAAGGAGGGGAAGTAGCCCCAGCGGTTGTGCTTGGCGAAGCGTGAGGATCCGTCGGCACGGAAGTTGACCGTGGCCAGATAGCGGTCGGCGTAGGCATAGTTGACGCGGCCGAGATAGGACATCATGGATGTCTGCGTGCGCCCGCCAGAGGTGCGGTCGCCCAGCGTCTGGGCGTCGAGCACGCGGTAGGCCTCATCGTTGCCAATGGCCGTGTGCTTGTAGGCGTTGATGCCCTCGCTGTTGTTTTTCTCATAGGTGATGGCCCCCATGACGTCGAGATGGTGCTTGCCGAAGTCGTGTGTGTAGTTGAGCCGGTTCTCCACCATGTAGTTCTTCACCCAGCTGGTGTTGTTGGTAAACTGCGTGTAAGTGTTCGACTTGCTCTGCATGTTGGCCAGGTTGTCATCGGAGAATATGGAGGTGTAGACGGGCGTGAACGACTTGTAGGTGTCGTTGTCGTGCTCAAAGCTGAACTGGAAGCGGTAGTGCAGGTCACGAGTGAGATTGACCTGTGCAAACACGTTGCCAAAGGCATTGAAGTAGTTGTGGCGCGAGTCGATGAGCTTGAGCCGCGAGACGGGGTTGGGGTCCCACGACCACTCGGTGGGCGCATACTTGTTGTACTCATAGTTTTCCGATCCGGGCTGGACGAGCGGGTTGATGACAGGCGTGAAGGGGTCGGCCTTTTGTATCTGGTCGAATTGCGCCAGTGCGCTGGCGTCCTTTTTCTTCATGCTGGCTATGTTGATAGTGGCGCCCACGGTGATGTACTTGTTGATGTCGTACTCCTGATTGAGGCGTGCGGTGATTCGGCTGAAGTCAGTGCAGATGAGCGAGCCCTCCTCGTCCACATAGCCCAGGCTCAGTGCCGTGCGCGACTTGTCGGTTCCGGTGCGCACGCTGAGGTTGTAGTTCTGGTTGAATGCCGCACGGGTCACCTCATCCCACCAGTTGGTGTCATAGGCCTTGTTGTACTGATTGGTGAATTTCTGCTTGTCAAAGCTGGGCTCATTAGCATAGGCGGTGGTGATGAACTCGTAATATTGCTTGCTGTTCATCATGTCCAGAGCCTTGTAGCTGCTTCTCCATCCCACGGAGGCGTCCAGGGTGACCGAGGTCTGGCCACTCAGTCCGCCCTTGGTGGTGATGAGGATGACACCGTTGGAACCGCGTGATCCATAGATGGCGGTGGCCGAAGCGTCCTTGAGCACCTCTATGCGGTCAATGTCGGCCGGGTTGATGGAGCTGATGTTGTCCATAAACTGCCCGTCGACCACATAGAGCGGGCTGTTGTCATTGACTGTTCCCAAGCCGCGGACACGCACCACGGCATCCTCACCCGGCTGGCCCGAGGCCGTGGAGACATACACACCGGCGGCCTTGCCGGCAATGAGGTTGGACACATTGGACGTGGCATAGTCCTTGAAGTCCTTGGAGCTGACCGAGGCCAGTGAGCCGGTGAGGTCACTCTTGCGCTGGGTGCCATAGCCCACGACCACCACCTCGTTGATGGTGTTGTCGGCAGCCAGCCTCACCTCGTAGTTGCCGGCCTTGGCCGTCTTGACCTGCGAGGTCTCGTAACCCACATAAGAGACTGTGATCTGATTGGAGCTGACACTGAGCTGGAAGTGCCCGTCGGCATCGGTCACGGTGCCGTTTGACGTACCGGCCTCACGCACTGTAGCGCCGATGAGGGGCTCTCCCGTGCTACCATCGTAGACAGTGCCGCTGATGGTCTTACCCGACTGGGCAAAGGCTGTAGCCGAGATGCCAAGGGCGAGTGCCATTGTAATGACTTTCTTTTGCATATTGGTTGGTGTTTATTAGGATTTTCTATTGCTATTATTTACTTTCTGGAGCCTGGGCCGTATAGAATGACATTGCCCTTGCCGGCGATGATGCGGCCACCCTTCTTGCTGATTCTTGTGCCTGCGGGCAGCTCATAGATGAGGCGTGCGCCTTTGGCGGGGATGCTGATGCGCTGGCCGCGACGCAAGCCTCGTGCCACATACTCCTTGGCCACCACATCAAAGAGGTCACACGTGCCTTTGCCCTTCCAGGTGATGGACTTGTCCACTGCATAAGGATTATAGACCAGATAGGTGGGGTAGGGGCGCGGGGCATAGAAGTCGGTGGCATTGCAGTCGAGGCGGAGAATGCCTCTCACGTCAGTCGTGTCGACAATGCCGCCGAGGATGCCAATGGGTGCGGTGCTGTAGACGCTGAACATGCTGAGCGTGGGATTGCCGGCTATCCATTTGGGCCCGTCGCCAATGGCCACAGGCGACACACCTAGAAGCCAATGCATGCCATAGTCGTCGGCCTTGCGCAGGCCCTCGTAGGCTATTTGATTGTGGGTGATGTCCTTGTACTCAGCTGCCCACTGGTTGCTCTCGTCGATGTAGCCAGGGAAGAACAGCCTGCAGGCGCTGGCGTCGTTGAGAGCCCACTTGCCGATGGCAGCGGCGTATTGTGGCGCATACTTCACCAGGGGCACAAAGGGCCAAAGGGGCTTGATGCTGTTCATCAGGAAGGCGTAGCCGCCATTGTCGGTGGTGCTGCCCTGGAGCCCGCTGACATCATAGTTCCCCCACTTGCCGGTGATGATGCCCCAGCCGGTACGCCCCGTCGGACTCTTGCAGCCGTCGAAGACCCAGTCGAGCAGTTTGCCCACATCGTAGTGCTTGCCATGGGTGCCGTTGAGGTAAGCTGCCGTATAAGCTCCCAGGGGAAGCAGGGCCTCGTAGAAGCGGCTCTCCTTTTGTGAGAGCAGCGCCTCAATGGCACGCTCGCTGTGGAGCAGGTAACGCGGGTCGCCAAACTTGTGGTAAGCGCAGAGCAGCACATAGGCATGTCCGCCGGCGGCATCCTGCTGGAAAGGTATCTGACTGCGACCGCCACGCATCTTGCCATAGTCAAAATAGGAGTAGTCATAGTTGCCGTTGAGCACCGAGTCAGCCTTGGTAAACTGTTCGGCGATGCAGTGCATGATGCTGTCGGCCCCGCTCACACCGGGGAAGACGTCGCTCACCGCATAGTAGAGTGCGTTGGGCAGCACGTCGTACCACCAGTCGCGTCCATAGCCTCCACCGAGATTGGCCACCTGCGGATTGGTGTTGTTCATCATGATGTTCCAACCATTGTCCCGGTTGAAATAGTTCTGCACCATCTTCACATAGTTGTAGCCGCCCTGGCTCGTCTTATCTATGCCCACAAGCCCAGCCCCCAGGATGGCACAGAGTGAGGTCAGTGCCTCGTGGAACTCGCCATTGTTGTGGTTGGGACCCTGACGCACGTCAGCCACTGCTGTGTAGAGGCCAAAGGTGGTCTGATTGATGTTGCGGCGATGGTCATCGAGCCAGATGAAGGGACCGAGCTTCCCATCGTTGTGCCAATTGAAGACGTAGGCATCGAAGCCGCGGGCCTTGGTCTTCCAGTCTATCATGCGGTAGCTTTCGGGCAGGTCGGGCATTGACTCCACCCGCCGTATGGCTACTTGCCTGACAGGCCTTCCGTAGTTGACATTGCCTGCGGAAGCACCCGTCATGCTCAGGGTGAAGGCACTCATGAGCGCAAATGTCAAGAATAGATTCTTTCTCATATTCATTTTTTTAGTTATTTTCAATTTTCAAGTGGCTCAGTCATTCATCTGGTGTGAGGCGAGCCAGGTGTCAGAGCATTTGGTGATGTTCTTGGCCAAAGGCACCGCAAGGAGCTGGAGGCCGGCCACGATGATGAGCGCAAATTTCAACGCAAACTCCTGAGATATCTTATAGTCGAGCAGGATAAACAGGGCCAAACCTAAGAACCTGCCTAAGAAGAGCCCCACCTCATGAGTCATGATGTAGGTGTACTTGTTGCGCTTCTCAATGTTGGCCACCACGTCAATGCACTTCATCATCACGGGGTAGTAGGCCAAGTCGAAGAGCGGCTGGAAAAACACCTTGCAGACCACGAAGGTGAGCACGCCGGCCGCGCTGAAGAGCATGCCGTTGGCCAGCGTGCCGATGAAGAATACGACCACACTGACGAAACAAATCCAAAGTCGGTCCTGTGGCCGGGCCAGCCGCCCCAACAGATAGACGATGATGGCCGTGGCTATACCGCTCAGGCCTTGGATGGTGCCAAGAGCACCCTCGTTGCCGATGAACCGCATGACCAGGATGGCGGGCGCGGTGACCAGGAACCCCTGCACCATGCCCTTCAGAGCTGCCAATGTGAGCATCTTGTGCCAGAGCCGGCAGAAGTGGATGTGCATGAAGCGCGTGTCGGCTGGCATCACAAAGTGGCCGTGACTCAACACCCATACTGCCAGACAGGCTATGACGAAGACGCAGCCCATGACAATCTTGTAGCACAGGTTGGCGTTGAAGGTTATTCCAAGGACCGTCCTGCCGTCAAGCCCGCCGATGAATGCTCCTATCACCAGGGGTACGGTGATGTTGGCGATGGAGAAGAAAAACGACTCCAAGCCAAAGTAATAGTTGCGGTTGCTGTCATTGGTGTTGTAGAGGGAGAGCAGGTAGCGGTTGGTCCAGAAGAATCCCGAGGCGGCTCCAAGCAGGAATCCAGCCAGGCCCAGTTCCACCAGACCCAAGTCCTTGACCAGCATCATGCCGCCCAGCGACACGGCGCTCACCAAGATGCCACCGCTGTAAATCACTTTCACATTGATGAACTTCAGCAGCAGGCCGTTGACCAGCGAGGTGGTGACCACACCGCAGTACATAGCCAACTGGTAATAGGCCACCAAGGCAGGGTCATTGGTGTTGCGCATGACGTATGCTCCCGCGAAGACCTCCACCACCGGCAGTACGAAGGCATAGATCATTACGGTCAGGAGCAGCACCTGCATGTTGTAATCTTGACTGCGGAAGAATCGTATCTCTTTTATTAGGCCCATTTTAAATTATCGTTTAAGTATTTGCATAATCTCACTGATGGAGAGGTCTGCCTGGCAGATCACCTCATCGCTTGCGCCATAGTAGATGTGAATGGTGTCGCCCTCGACAATGTGGCCGTTGGTGAACACCACGTTGCCGAAGAATCCTGTCTGCTCATAAGGAGCTATAGGCTCCATGATGGGCTCTTCGGTGCGGGCGAGCACTTTCGCAGGGTCGTTGAGGTCAAGAAGCATTGCACCCAGGCAGTAGCGGTTGTCCGCTGTTGCCCCATGGTAAATCTCAAGCCATCCCTCCGGGGTGCGGATGGGAGGTGCTCCCGCACCCAGCCGGGCACTGTCGAAATGGCCCTCGCGCGTGGTGGCTATGCAGGTGTGCCGTCCCCAATGTATGCGGTCCGGGCTCTCGGCCAACCACATGTAGTTGCCGCCAAGCTCAGGGCTGCTCGGACGGTGGAAGGCGTAGTAGAAGTCTCCTATTTTCTGTTCGAAGAGGGCGCAGTCCTTGTTGTGGGGAGGGAATATCATGCCCTCATGGGTGAAGTGGCGGAAGTCCTCGGTGTGCATCATGCCCACACCCACTGCCACAGGGGAGACCTCGGTAAACGTCAAGTAATAGCCGTCCGACATTGTGGCCACACGACAGTCCTCTATGCCGAACGACTCCGACTCTCTGCTTCCGAATATAGGCGGGTAGGTGGCATCCTCGAAGAAGTGAACACCATCCTCGCTGAAGACGAGACGGAAATAGGACAGGGTGGTGAGATAGTCACGGCCTTTGTAGTTGATGACACGCGGGTCGGACAAGTCCAGGTCTTTGTCATCCTTGTCAAACTCCATGACCTTGAATCCTTCCTTGGTATAGACGGGGAAGCTCACCTTTCCCTCTTGCTGACGGGGGCGCTCAGCTACACGGATGATGAGTCCGATTTTGCCGTTCAGACGGAACACGCCCGGATTGAGCAGGCAGGCTATCTCCATTCCCTTGATGGCCGGCTGGAAGTCAGCCGGACGCAGAATCGGGTTCTGCGCGCTTCTTTTTGCTATGTCCATAATTCTAAGTTTTTAGTTCAGTTTCGACTGTTGCAAAAGTAAGTCAAATGATATATATCAAGTGTGTACCGCATTTCCAAAGTTGTATACATGTGTCCAAACCAAAGCTTTTAGACGTTTAGTGTACACTTTTGAGACTGATATATACAAAAACAGATTAATTTCACCATATTGGGTAGTTGGCTTTTGAAAGAAAAAAACTATTTTTGCAGAAGCTAAAGATACAATGATGGATCGAATACCTTTTACCAAGCTCGTGACCATAACCATGGCTGTGGCCGTCGTGGCAGGCATTACAATAGCCGTCGCGGCGGGCGTTTGGAGCTATGTCCACATAGACAACAACAACGGGATGAGCAACAGCTCCGTGAATGTCATTTTCCAGGATGGCAACGACATCATGTGGATAGGCACCTGGGACGGGCTCAACAGGTATGACGGCAATCACATCGTGCAATACCGTGCCATCTCGCGTGACACTACCACGCTGTCCAACCCAGTCGTGAGAAACATCATTGAAGAGGATTATACTTACCTTTGGGTTGTGACCGATATGGGCATCAACCGGCTTGACCGTCGCACAGGCACCTTCCGCAGATACTATCTTGACAATGGAACTTCAAGAAGAGGTTATGCGGAGAAGTCTTTTCACTGCGCCTACAATGGAGACGGTCTTCTCTTGGCTTGCCGTGACGGAGGGAGGTTGTTGAGATTCAATCGGGAGAGACAATCGTTTGACTCTATGCCGATGACCGGCGCTCCCCGTGAAAGCGTCAGGCAAATGAGCTTTTCAGACCGCAATCACTTGATCCTCGTTACCGATCACTGGATGAGCGAGTACGCACTGACGGCACAATGTCAGCTCCGGCTTATGCGCCGGGCGCGCCGTGTGGGATTGACGGTTTTCGACCGTCAGGGCCATGGGTATGTGCAAATGGGTAAGGAGATATTCCGGCTGACCGGCAGCCTTGGCCTGCAGCGCACCGGCATCATGATTGACGGTACGCTGACTGCTGTCAGTGCCAAAGCTGGACAAATGGCAGTGGCAACCACTGACGGCTATTATCTCTTTGCGCGGCACAAGACCACAGGCCACTACATGAACGGCACGGGCATCACCGCCCTCTGTTTTGGTACACAAGGCATCCTTTGGGCCGGAACCGACGGTAAGGGCCTCTTTCAGTTTTACAACAAAACCAACAGCATCCTCACTTACCGCATAGGCAGGCATGAGAGTGCCGTCAGAGCTATCACGCGAATGGGCAGACGGATGCTGGTCGGCACGAAGGGTGAAGGGCTCTTTGTCTATCACATGGACAAGTCAGACAGTCTGCTCCTGCGGCAAAATATCAATGTTGGACCTGGCCGCACCCACAATGCCGTCTTCGCACTTGCTCCTTCCCTCGACTCCACGCGGGTGTGGGTGGGCACGGATGGGGGGGGACTCGCCTTCTATGCCGGCGATGCCCTATACAGAATGGACCTCTCAAGGTTGAGACATGGGGAGGCAGCCCAGCTCCGCTCCATCTACTCCATCGTCCAGTCCGACGACAGTACACTGTTCCTGGCCACGAGCGGGCATGGGGTGCTGAGAGTGCGGTTCAGCCAAAACACCATCACCGGCATAATGTCAGTCAGCAAATTGCTGCCTAAGACCGCCGCCGCCGACATTGTCTACACGCAGGTCCTCGACGGCCCTTACCTTTGGTTTGGAGCCAGAGAGTCAGGCCTCTTCCGGCTTGACACGAGAACCATGCGTTGCCGGCATTTCACGAGCAGCTCCACCGACGGGCAGCTCATCAGCAACGATGTCATCTCTCTCCATAAAGCCAATGACGGAAAACTCTGGGTCGGTACGTCCCAAGGTTTGTGCTACCTTGACGAGAGCAGCGGCAGGGATGTCTTCCATTGGGTTGGCGGCAGTGCCCCCGATGGAATCATGAATGTGCACAACATCCAGGAAGACATCCGACACAACATCTGGGTGAGCACAAGCAATGGCGTCTGCCTGGTTCTGAACAATCTCTCTACCGTGAACCTTACCTACCGTGATGGCCTTCAGGGAAACGAGTTTGCCGATGGAGCCGGTTGTGCTTTCGATGGAGGAAGACTCATTTACTTTGGCGGCACGAAAGGCATGAATGTCATTGATGTCAGCGCAATGCACAGCGGGGGCACCATTCCTCCACTCACATTGCAGGAGGTAACCATCGACGGAAAACGCACCCCTACGGACAAGGGGATACGTCTCGGGCTGAAGGCAGGAAGCATCTGCTTCTCTTTCTCCATCCCTGACTATATCAACAATGACCGCTGCCTGCTGTCCTACTCTCTGACAAGTAGGACACTCTTCTTCACCGATGAACAGCCCAACTGGCAGATGGGTTCACCCGACAAGACAGTAACCCTCAACGAACTGCCTCCCGGAGACTATGTCCTGAAGGTCAGACAGAGCAACTTCTCCCAGCAGTGGGCCAGCCACTGCATGGAGATTCCCTTCCATGTGGACTATCCTCTTTGGCAGCGATGGTGGGCGGTGGTGGCCTACATTGTGCTGCTGTCGGTCCTCATCCGGTCTGTCTACCTGCGCAAGAAGAGAAGACTCATCAGAAGGCACAAGCGCGAGCTGGAGAAGCAGAATGAGCGCACGAGAGAGGATATATACCATGCCAAGCTGCGCTTCTTCTCCAGCGTGACCAGGGCTTTCTCAGGCAACATCACGCAAATATTCGATGCCTTGAGCAATATCCGCAAGAATCCTTCTGGAGACACGGACCAAGACCTCTCCATCATTGATCAGAACATCCGCTCAATGAGCACCCACATCAGGCAAATCTCTGAGATCCGCTCCACAGAAGAGAACTTGCCGCTTACACCGGCGAGGGTCAACCTCTATGACCTTGTCATCACGTCGACGGAGAACTATGTGGAAAGAATGCTGAAGGCGGGCATCTTTACGGAGGCAGACGAGACTATGCGAGGCATGGATGTAGTCACCGACCGGCAAACATTCACCAAGGCACTGTATTACCTCCTGGAATATGTCTTCTGGAACATCGCCGATGGCAGCAGGTTCTCCATCGGAGCCAAGGTCAGTGGCAGAACGGTGGAGATGGTCGTTGACTATCAGGGTTCCGGTCCCAGCGAGGAGGAGCTGACTGAAATCTTCAACTCTCACAAGGCCGTTGACCAGTTTGAAAACGACCAGGCGGGAGTGGGGCGAATCATTGGTGTGACCATCAGCAACGGTCTCTTGAAGCGTCTGGGCGGGGGGCTCTCCATCACAAGGAGCAGTGAGGAGGATGACCACATGCAATTCCATCTCTCGATTGAGCAGATGGAGCTTCTTGCAATGCCGCAACAGCAGAATGACACTGTCGTGGATAGGATAATAAGGAACAAGGACAAGCGGGTGTGGCTCATCAAGTGCGATGCTACGATGATAGATTTCTCAAGGAGAGCCTTGGGCGACCAATACGACATCGTGACTTCCTGTCTGGAAGAGACTTCGGGGAAAGGTGTTGCCGAGGAGGTGGACTTGATTGTCTGTGAGTTGTCAGGACAGGACTATGACTTCATCACCCGCTTGCGGGCAGACTTGCGGACCCAGTATGTACCCATTTTGGCCGTCTGCGACGAAGGCGCGCGGGAGTCGTCGTATGCCGAAGTGCTTACCATGGGAGTGAACACCCTCATTGAGCGCCCTTTCACAGCCCAGTATTTCAAGACCGTAGTAGACCACTCTGTCCTTGACACCCAGCGCATGCGTGATTTCTCTACCTCCGTCTCGGCTTACACCCAGCGGTTTGATGCCTTGGGACTGAATGAGAAAGACAGGAAGTTCATCTATCAGACTGTTGACACCCTGCGTCAGCATTTCAGCGACGAGAGCTATACGCCCGACCAGTTGGCTAAGGACATGGCTATCAGCCGCTCTCAGCTATATAGAAAAATGCGTGAGCTCACGAAGGTCTCGCCCGGTGACTTCATCCTGGAGTATCGGCTCATACATGCTGAGATGTTGCTTAAGACGACAGAACTGACCGTGTCGGAAATCATCAATGCCTGCGGATTCCGCAATCGTTCCTTCTTCTATAGGGCGTTTGGGCGGCGCAACCACTGCCTGCCAATGGAATTCAGAAAAAAAGAAACGAAGATTCGATGAAGTGCTTACATTGAGGCTCTCAGGTTTAGAGTAAGCAAAATCTCGGAGTGCGCCTGACAGGACTCGAACCTGCACTGCGTGAGCAACTAGATCCTAAGTCTAGCGCGTCTACCAATTCCGCCACAGGCGCATAATAATAATTGAAGTGGATGCAAAGATACACATTTTTTTCTATATAACAAGAAGAAGCCACAGAAAAGTGATGAGCATTAACACTCGCTGAGGACTTTGGCCATCTCGTTCAGGCTTAGGCACTGGTCACGCCGGATCGTCATACGGGCGTTGTGATGCTCCCATGGGGCCAGCAACAGCAGGTGGCCTTCGGCACAAGCTTGCATCGAGCGGCCTGTGGGTTTGGAGTAGTCAGTGAAGCCGTTCTCACGTAGATGAATGAGCGAACAGCCTTGGAGAAACAGGCTGCGCATGATGGTCTTCTCGCCCGGCGAGATACTCGGTGAGATGAAGACTACGCCACGCGCTGCATCCTTCAGGCACTGCTGACGCTGCACTTCGATCTGCTCAGCCGTGAGACGGCGCGAGCACTGCACTACTTTCTTCTCGGGATAGTCGAGGAGAAAGCGGTTGCCGATGGCAGAAAAGCTGTAGCCGGCATATTCGAAGTTGTGCTGCACACGGAAGAGGTCGCGGTGCTCACGCTTCATCATCAGGCGGTAAGGGTTGTCGTGAAGATAGCGGCGCCACCGCTCCATCTGCCCTTCATCCTTCAGCAGGCGGTCGTTGTAGCCAAGTTGCCAGAGCATATTACCGTCTTTGTGGCGTTGTTCCTTGGGATTCTCCTCTTCGTGGAGAATGATACGACGAAAGGCTGCGTTGCACGATTTCTTAAAGCCGCCGACTACATTGCCAAGATGCCGTGCCATCCTCTCATGGACAAAGAGAATGCCATGCAGGTGGTCGGGCATGAGCTGGAAGTCGACAATGGAGATCTCAGGCACGAAGTCGGGGATATGCCGCCAAGCATCCAAGACGGCAAGACCTAAAGGACTTGGAACAATATGAGGATAGCCGAGGGTATAGCGAGGAGCCGTCGTGCGCCCCACCACCTCGCCAAGCCAAGGGTAGCGGTTGACGGTGGTCACCGTCAGCAGATAGATGCGGCGCGCGTGATAGTCGTTGAAGATGGCGCGGCGCTGCATGGAAGGCTTCAGGGGACCGGCAAAGGGCTTGTGCCGTAGATATTGTTCCTCATTCATAGGCAGGGGAGATTATTGAATCACAAAGGGAGGACTTCGCCACAGGCGAAGCAAACACAACGGCTCACGCGAAGAGACAGCAGCTCAAGAGCAGAGGCAGAGCAGCTAAGGAGCCAAAGGGCAGAGCCGAAAGGCAGGAAGCCACCGGGGAACCAAGGGCAGAGCCGAAAGGCAGGGGGCCGCTGAGGAGCCAGAGGCAGAGCCGGAAGGCAAGGGGCTGCTCTTTTTGCGTTAGCGGTTCGGTTTGCCTTGGCTGTGCCAAGGCCCGGCAGCTTGCCCGGTCGCTGTCACCGCTCCCGAGCTCTGGCTCGCCCCCTGCTTCCCGTCTCTGCTTCTTACTTCACGTCGCCCTCTTTGATGAGGTACTCGGCGATCTGCACGGCATTGAGGGCTGCGCCCTTGCGGATCTGATCCCCGGTGAGCCAGAGCGTGTTGCCATTATCGTCGGCGAGATCCTTGCGGATGCGGCCCACGTAGACATCGTCTTTGCCAGCACTCTCCAGCGGCATGGGGTAGACATAGTTCTGGGGATCGTCGACAACGGTGACGCCGGAGGCGACCTTCAGCGCTTCGCGGATCTCCTCCACACTCAGCGGCTTCTCCGTCTCGAACCATACGCTCTCGGAGTGGGAGCGCAGCGAGCTCACACGCACACAGGTGGCAGAGGTGCGCACATCAGAGTGCATAATCTTGCGCGTCTCGTTGTACATCTTCATCTCCTCTTTGGTATAGTCGTTGGGTGTCATCTTGTCGATCTGTGGGATAACGTTGTAGGCCAACTGGTGAGGAAACTTGTTAATGGTAGTCACATGTCCCTGCTCCACCATCTCCTTGTATTGTTGCTCGAGCTCCTTCATAGCGGCGGCACCGGCACCGGAGGCACTTTGGTAGCTGGAGATATGGATCTTCTTGATATGAGACAGCTTCTCAATAGGCTCCAGCACGACGACCATCATGATCGTGGTGCAGTTAGGGTTGGCGATGATGCCGCGCGGACGTTTCAGCGCATCAGCGGCGTTGACCTCAGGCACCACCAATGGCACATCGTCATCCATACGGAAGGCGCTGGAGTTGTCGATCATCACAGCGCCATACTTCGTGATCGTGTCCGCAAACTCCTTACTCGTACCAGCACCGGCAGAGGTGAAGGCGATGTCCACACCCTTGAAATCGTCGTTGTGCTGCAAAAGCTTCACCTCATAGTCCTTACCCTTGAAGTTGTAAAGGCGACCGGCACTACGTGTAGAGCCGAACAGCACAAGGTCATCAACGGGGAAATCACGCTCAGCGAGGATACGCAGAAGCTCCTGGCCCACTGCGCCACTGGCACCGACAATAGCTACTCTCATAATCTATTCCTTTCTCTTATTTTATAATGATATGGTGATAATCGTGTTGCAAAAGTACAACTTTCCCATCAATTAGACGAACAATATGTAATATTTTTCAGTGTTTGAAAAATAATTGCTACCTTTGCGTAAGAATTTCGTAGGAACATAGAAGATATATGCTCAACATCGCGTCATACTTCCCCATCACCAATCCCACGCTAATTTTCTTCGTGGTATTGCTCATCATCCTGCTGGCTCCTATCATCATGGGCAAGCTGCGCATCCCGCATATCATTGGCATGGTGCTGGCCGGTGTGCTCGTTGGTCAGTACGGGCTGGACATCCTCTCGCGCGACGCCTCCTTTGAACTCTTCGGCCGGGTAGGCCTCTACTACATCATGTTCCTTGCCTCTTTGGAGATGGATCTCGACGGCCTGCAGCGCAACAAATACCGAGCGCTGGTCTTTGGTCTGCTGACCTTTGCCATACCCTTTGCGATGAACTACGTCACAGGTATCAGCCTGTTGGGCTATACGACGGGAGCCGCCCTGCTGCTGGCCTGTATCATGTCGTCGCACACGCTGATCTCTTACCCCATCGTCAGCCGCTATGGCTTACAGTGCAAACCGAGTGTGGTCATCAGTGTGGGCGCCACGATGGTGAGCCTCCTCTTGGCCCTCATCGTACTGGCCGTCATCATGGCCTCTCATCAAGGTGGTGGCGGCTTTGCCTTCTGGAGTTTCTTCATCTTGAAGATGGCACTCTACTGCGTCGTCCTGCTATATGCTGTTCCCCGGCTGACACGTTGGTTTCTGCGCCGCTACAGCGATGCCGTCATGCAGTTCATCTTTGTCATGGCCATGCTCTTCCTGATGGCAGCGCTCGCCGAGCTGATCGGACTGGAGGGCATCTTCGGTGCCTTCTTTGCCGGACTCATCCTCAACCGCTACATCCCCCAGCTCTCGCCGCTGATGAACCGCATCGAGTTCATCGGCAACGCACTGTTCATCCCCTACTTCCTTATTGGCGTGGGCATGCTCATCAACGTACGCCTGCTCTTTGCCGGCGGAAACATCATCTGGGTGGTTGCATGTTTCGTCATCATTGGCACGCTGAGCAAGGCCGTCGCCGCCTATTTCTCCGGTTCCCTCTTCCGTCTGCCGTTGTCGTCAGCGCACATGATGTTTGGTCTGTCGTCAGCTCATGCAGCCGGAGCCATTGCCATGGTGATGGTGGGCATGGGGCTAAAGACTGCCGATGGAAAGCCACTCGTCGATGAACAGATGCTCAACGGCGTTGTCATCATGATTCTCTTCACCTGCATCATTTCGTCGATCGTCACCGACCGCTCCGCACAGCACATCATTGTCCGCGATAAGGAAGTGGCACACGACGAAGAAGAGCCCACGACGGTGGAGAACATCCTCGTGCCGGTGAAATACCCCGAATATGCCAACCGCCTCATCGACCTGGCGCTAATGATGCGGTCGGTCAAGCGCCCGCAGGGCATTGTGGCGCTGAACGTCGTGTATGACGACCAGAACATCCGCAAGAACCAAGCAGCCGGGCAACGCCTGCTGGATCAGGTCAGCCACTACGCCGCAGGCTCCGATGTCCACTTGCAGACCCAGGTGCGCATTGCCGCCAACATCGCCAATGGCATCAAGCATGCCTTCAAGGAGTTCCAGGCCACAGAGGTGCTCATCGGCATGCATACTCACTCCAATGTCAGTCCGAAGTTCTGGGGCGAGTTCCACCAGAGTTTGTTCAACGGCCTGAGCCGTCAGATCATCATGGCGCGCCTCAACCATCCCATCGCCACGCTGCGCCGCATACAGGTTGCCGTGCCTTCCCGCGCGCAGTACGAGCCAGGCTTCTACCGATGGGTGGAACGGCTCTCACGACTGTCCGAAAACCTGGAGTGCCGTATTGTCTTCTACGGCCGCAAGGACACGCTGCAGATGATCAACGAATATGTCAAGAACCGCCACGCCTCAGTGCGCGCCACCTATATAGAGATGGAGCATTGGAACGAGATGCCCAAACTTGCCGCTACCATCGCCGACGACCATCTCTTCGTCGTTGTCACCGCCCGTAAAGGTACCGTATCGTTCAAGGCTGCCCAAGAGCGTCTGCCCGAGGAACTCACGAAATACTTCAAAGGCAAGAACCTGATGATCATCTTCCCCGACCAGTATGGCGATGACAAGATGCGTATGACCTTCGCTCAGCCTCAGCACACCGAGGAGACCTCGGCATACGCTGCCCTGCGCGACTGGATGAAAAACACGAGCATCTCTTTGAGTATGCCGAAAGGGAAAAGAGGAGTTAAAGGAGAATAGAACGCATAAATTAACGTTCAACTTTTGCAAGTACAAAAACAAATGACTAAATTTGCAATAAGCTAAAGAAATTGATTACAAATTATCACCCATGATAGACGTTAAAGGCATTACCAAGTCATTTGGCAAGTTACAGGTGCTGAAAGGCATTGACCTGCATATCAACAAAGGAGAAGTGGTCAGCATCGTCGGCCCGTCAGGAGCCGGCAAGACTACTCTGCTGCAAATCATCGGCACACTTGACAAGCCCGACAGTGGCTCGGTCGTCATCGACGGTGTGGACGTGGGCAAGCTATCCACCAACAAGCTCGCCGACTTCCGCAATGAGCACATCGGGTTCGTGTTTCAGTTTCACCAGCTCTTGCCGGAGTTCACGGCTTTGGAGAACGTGATGATCCCGGCCTTCATCAATGGCAAGGGACGCAGTGAGGCTAAGCAGCGTGCCATGGAGTTGCTTGAGTTCATGGGACTCGCCGACCGCGCAGGACACAAGCCCAACGAGCTCTCCGGCGGTGAGAAGCAGCGTGTCTCCGTGGCACGTGCCTTGGTCAACCATCCTGCCGTCATTCTCGCCGACGAACCCTCGGGCAGCCTCGACTCCAAGAACAAGGACGAGCTCCATCAACTTTTCTTCGACCTGCGTGACAAGTTCGGTCAGACCTTTGTCATTGTCACCCACGACGAGCACCTCGCCTCCATCACCGACCGCACCATCCACATGGTCGACGGCCGACTCACCGACGAGACCACAGTGGAATAACTTGTCACCTAACATCCAGAATATCACGCACCGCCAAACAAAAAATAATAACAACACATCACCCCACGCCCAAATGACCGTTTATCATGGGTGAAGGGGGATCATATGTAATAAGCACTACCTTTTCTTAGCGAGCTCAAGCCCCCTGTCGCTGATAGTGACCAGCTGCTTCTTGTAGAGATCACCAACAGCCTTCTTAAACACTTTCTTGCTCACTTGGAACTCACGTTTGATGTCGTCGGGATCACTTTTGTCGTTGAACGGGCAGTGACCGTCATGCGCTTTGATCCATTCGAGCAGCATCTCAGCGAAGTCAAGCGTCTGCCGACGCCCAATCGGTTGTAGTGAGACATCGATCTTACCATCCTCACGCACATTGAGAATGTAGCCCTTCACGCAGTCGCCCGTATGGATATACTGGAAGATCTGATCCTTATAGACCAGTCCCGCATAGCGGTTGTTGATGATCACCTTAAAGCCCAGCTCTGTCTTCTGCCACACAAGCAGGTCTACCTCCACGCCCCGGTGCAATCCACCGCCATTGTCCTCACGCACGTCGTGGAGCCAGCGGTCCACCTTAGCCGTAGCGGCCACGCGATAACTGTCTTGGTCGACATAGACGTAGACGATATAGCTCTCGCCGATCTCCATACGCCGTTTCTGCTCACGGAAGGGACAGAAGAGATCCTTCATCAGTCCCCAGTCGAGGAAAGCGCCGTATTCGTTGACCCACGAGCATTTCAGATAAGCGAAGTCCCCGACCTTAGCCAGCGGTTTCTCGGTAGTGGCGATGAGCCGCTCGTCCTGGTCGAGATAGACAAAACAATGAACGTCGCTGCCCACCTTCACGTGTTCCGGCACGTATTTCTGCGGCATGAGAATCTCGCCTTCCTTGCCACCGTCGAGGAAGATGCCGAAAGTCTCCTTACCTCCAAAGGCATGAGGATTAGGGCGCTCAGCCACCCGTGTCATCTTCAGCGTATTATAGTTTCCAATCTTGATTTCTGTATCCATCGTCTTATGTGCTTGTTATGCTTACTTGCAAAGGTAATGCAAAGTTTTGAGAATCGCAACTTTTCCAACCTGCAAAAAACGTTAGAAAATGACGGCTCCCATCATTACAAACGATATTTATGTTGTTAACTAAAAATCCTGGGTGCAAAAGCATAAATAAAACTATTCCTCACAAAGGCTCTTCCTATCGTTTAAACTAATTTAAACAAGTCAGTCACAGACCTAATCGAGTAGGAGGTAAACACTAATCATAGGTGCTTATCTCCTACTTTCGTGTT
>ERZ1023830.85-NODE-85-length-34023-cov-56.292599_pt1 | contig 34023 bp, 23 predicted proteins | sample MGYA00380381_ERZ1023830 | MGnify/ENA primary metagenome ERZ1023830 (study PRJEB33179, sample SAMN07449067) | human gut metagenome | biome: Human-gut; feature: Human associated habitat; material: Faeces | host: Homo sapiens | place: India:Kasaragod | collected... | reverse complement strand
TTCCATAAATGGGAATTTATCGTAGCATGGTGATGGAATAGTTTGTATATTTGCACCTAAAACGACATGAGAGAACAGATGATAAAGGAAATCAGCTCGGCTATGATGGCTGTACTGACCGTAGAGCAAGTCGCGATGCTCAACAGAACACTAACAGAAGTAGTCAACAAATATGAAGTCTCAGCCAAGAAGATAGAGGAGGCTCATGCTGTCCAGGCCAACGAAGTGCTCCTTGACAAGTTTATAGCCGCCAAGCGCATAGAGGGCCGGACAAAGCCTACCCTACTCTACTACGAGTCCACCATCCGCCATCTGCTGAACAACGTGCCGGGCAGCCTGCTGAACTTCACCGCTGAGGACATCCGTGATTACCTCTCTGACTTCCAACAGAAACGGCAGTCGTCGAGTGTTACGATTAATAACATCCGCCGCATCTTCTCCTCGTTCTTCTCCTGGCTGGAACAGGAAGACTATATCATCAAGAGTCCGATGCGAAGAATCCATAAGGTGAAGACCGGCACGAGGGTGAAGAGTACCATCAGCGACGAGGAGATGGAGACCCTGCGCGACAACTGCGACAACAAACGCGACCTGGCGATGATAGATTTTCTTGCCTCTACCGGCATCCGTGTGGGCGAACTGGTAAGGCTCAACCGGACGGACATCAACTTCAATGAGCGCGAGTGCATCGTCTCGGGAAAAGGTAACAAGCAGCGCCTTGTTTACTTCAATGCCCGCGCTAAGACACATCTTTTGAATTATTTAGGCGAAAGAAAGGACGGAAATCCAGCACTTTTTGTATCTTTGCACCAACCAACAGCACGATTGAAGATCTCGGGCGTGGAGACACGGTTGCGCAAGTTAGGACGCGAGACCGGAGTCATGCACGTACACCCGCATAAGTTCCGAAGAACACTCGCCACGGCCGCCATAGACCGGGGAATGCCCGTAGAACAGGTGCAGCGACTGTTAGGTCACGTGAAGATAGATACTACCATGCAATATGCTATGGTCAACCAAAACAATGTGAAGATGTCTCATCGACGATATTTGAGTTAGACACTGAGGCTTATGAAACAATTCGACGAAAACAGCTACGAACAGAACCTCATCGCCTTCTTTGAGGAGCGGTTAGGGTATGACCATCTCTATGGCCCGGATGTAGACCGCGACTACTATGTGCCGTTCTATGAGGACAGAGTGATGCAGAAGCTGCATGAAGTGAACCCAACGGCTCCCCAGGCTGCCGTCAGTGAGGCACTGAGAAAGGTGGCACATATCGAGACCGGCTCCCTGGTGCAATGCAATGAGACGTTCACCGACTGGCTGCAGAACGGTATCGACGTAAGCTATTGGGATGGAAAGGAGACCAAGCACGCGCATCTCAACCTCGTCGATTACCGGAACATCGACCGTAACAGCTTTGAGATCGTGAACCAATGGACGTTCGTGGAACGGTCGGAGAAACGCGCCGACCTCATCGTCATGCTCAACGGACTGCCCGTAGTGCTCATGGAACTGAAATCTCCCTCACGGGAAGAGACCGACGTGTCGGCAGCCTACCGGCAGATACGTAACTACATGAAGGAGATTCCACAGATGTTCCATTACAATATGTTCTGCGTGATGAGCGACATGACAGAGACAAAGGCGGGGACGATCACGGCCAACGAAGACCGATATATGCAGTGGAAGTCGACCGACGGGCATTATCTCTCTGAGGAAGTCGTCGACTATGACATCTTCTTTGAAGGAATGTTTGAGAAGCACCGGTTCCTCGACATCCTCCACAATTTCATCTGCTTCAACAAGGACGAGAGTGGCGACAGCAAGATCCTTGCAGGCTATCATCAGTATTTTGCGGTGAACAAAGCCATTGAGCGCACACAGCTGGCCATCAACGGCGACGGACGTATCGGTGTCTTTTGGCACACACAGGGTTCGGGCAAGAGCCTTTCGATGGTGTTCTACGCCCATCTGTTGCAGTCAGCGGTATCGCAGCCTACCATTGTTGTCATCACCGACCGCAACAATCTCGACGACCAACTCTATGGCCAGTTCTCGCGTTGCAAAGACTTTCTTCGGCAGCAGGCCGTGCAGGCGTCGAGCCGGGAGAACCTCAAAGATCTGTTGGAAGGAAGAAAGGCCAATGGCATCATCTTCACTACGATGCAGAAGTTTGAGGAGAACAGCGAGCCGTTGTCCGAGCGTCACAACATCATCGTGATGACAGACGAGGCCCATCGTGGGCAGTATGGTTTCGAGCAGAAAGTGAACGTCAAGACCGGTAAGGCGAACACGGGCACGGCGAAGGTCATCCGTGATTCTCTGCCCAATGCTTCTTTCATTGGCTTTACCGGCACCCCTATCGCTTTGCGCGATAAGAACACAGTGGAGGTATTTGGTGACATCATTGACACTTACGACATGACGCAGAGCGTCCTCGACCATGCCACGGTGCCCGTCTATTATGAGAGCCGCGTCATCAATCTCAAACTGGATGAACATACCTTGCAGGCGCTTGACAAAGAATACGATGCGTTGGCCGAGGAGGGCGCGGACGAGCAGTTGCTCGAAAAGAGCAAGAAGGAGCTGTCGCATCTCGATCAGTTGCTTGGCGCCGACGCGACCATCGACTCTCTCGTCGCTGACATCATCAACCACTACGAGAAATACCGTGAGCATGAGCTGATGGGCAAAGCAATGATTGTCGCTTACAGCCGTCCGATCGCTATAAAGATTTACAAGAAGATATTAGCGTCGCGCCCGGCATGGACAGAGAAGGTGAAGGTGGTGATGACCGCCGGGAACAATGATCCGGAGGAGTGGCACGACATCATAGGCAACGACGCCTATAAGAAGGAACTCTCCAAGAAGTTCAAGAACAATGACGACCCGATGAAAATTGCCATCGTCGTGGATATGTGGCTGACAGGCTTTGATGTGCCGTCGCTGGCCACGATGTATGTCTTTAAACCGATGAGCGGACACAACCTGATGCAGGCCATCGCCCGTGTAAACCGCGTACATAAAGGCAAGGTTGGCGGACTGGTCGTCGACTATATCGGCATCGCCCAGGCACTGAAGGAGGCTATGAAGTTCTACACCTCCAACGACCGCCACCGCTTCGGCGACCCGGACATCGCAAAGACCGCGTATGTGAAGTTCCGTGAGCACTTAGAGATCTGTGCTGACCTCATGCATGGCTTCGACTACAGCGGTTTTGCCACGGCCACCGATAATGGGCGCGGAATGATGATCAAGGAGGGTGCCAACTTCATGATGGCTGTCGGCATGGAGAAGAAGCGCAACGACTTCAAGAAGCATGCACAGCTGTTGCACCAGGCTTATTCGCTCTGCCACAGTCTTGTCACGGATGAGGAAAATTGGGACGCCACTTTCTTTGAGACCATCCGCGTGATGCTCGTACGCCTTGCCGGAACAGGGAAGATATCAAAGAAGGAGATAGACCGTCGCATACGTGAATTGTTGCAGCAGAGCGTGCAGAGCGAAGGCGTCATCAATCTGTTCAAGGATGAGAACAAAGAGTTCTCACTCAACGATCCGGCATTCATGGAGGAGGTGGCAAAGATGAAAGAGAAGAATCTCGCCGTGGAACTGCTGAAAAAGATCATCGCCGAGAAGGTGAGGGCGTATAAGCGCACGAATGTCGTGCAATCAGATAAATTCTCCGACCTGCTCAACGAGTCGTTAAAGGCATATCTCAATGGTATGCTCACCAATGAGCAGGTGATAGAAGAACTGTTGAAACTTGCCAAACAGATAAACACAGCTGAGGAGCAGGGCAAGAAACTCGGACTATCGCCTGAAGAGAAAGCATTTTATGATGCACTCTCGCTACCGCAGGCTGTCAAGGACGCATATAACAATGAAGAACTGGTTGGGCTCACCCGTGAGCTGACCCGGCAGTTGCGTCGTAGCCGTACCATCGACTGGCAGGAGAAGGAAAGCGCACGGGCAAAGATGAGGCTGATGGTAAAGAAGCTTCTGAAGAAATACCATTATCCACCCGAAGAGGCTAAAAATGCCATGGAAACGGTTATCAAGCAGTGTGAACTTTGGACAGATAATAGCGACGCGGAAGAAGAGACAGCGCTGGAAACATCCTTAAACGTCAATATGGACACTATGCAAAGTTATGAGATGGCAGCCGAGCCTGGCGTCAATGAATGATTCTGTGGTCAGGATGGAGACATCCTTTCTGCTTGAACTTATGCCATGTAGTCAATCAAAGCGTTAAACTATACAAAACAGTTTCTCGTATAATGGTCAAACGTTCGTTAGACATAAAGTCAAACGTTCGTCAACCTTTCGGACAACGAACGTTTGGCCAATTGGGCAACGAACGTTTGACCATAAAGAAATTCATTTTCTTGCACTTACCTATTGCTTTTTCAACATTATTGCTTAACTTTGTGGACATAAAACATCAAATATTAGGGATTATGGCAATAAAGTATGAAGTACAAAGCATAGAGAACTCCCAGGGCATGGGAAAGTCGCGTCAGTTCATTCGTCTGCATCAAGGTCGTGCGATGACGGCCGACGAACTTGCCGACAAAATCGCCGCGTCGAGCACACTGACGGCGGCTGATTTGAAGGCGGTGATGTCGGAGCTGTGTCATTACGCAAAAGAGGAGCTGGCGGCAGGTCACCGTTTCTACCTACCCGAAATCGGGTACTTGTCGCTGTCGGTTAGCAACACACCACCGACAGAGAAGTCTGACGATAAGTTGACAGGCAGCGACATCTACTTGCGCAATATCGACTTTCGTCCCGAGGCTAAGTTCTTGAATGAGATCAGACGCAAGGTACGTTTTGAGAAATCGAAATACAGCACGCTATCCAAACGATACACCGAGGACGAGTTGTGGCAGAAGACGGAAGCGTATCTCACCGAGAACGGATATCTGACCCAGAGCGTCATGCGCTCCCACTTCGGTCTGAGCAAGTATATGACAGCGCAGTGGCTCACCCATTTCATCGCTGAGGGCAAACTCGTAAAGAAAGGTACGCCACGCCTGCCGCTGTACTTCTTGTCATAAACCACGGCGATCATGGGTATGGCTTTCACACGAACGACTAACAATTGACCATAAATTTCTCGTAAATTAATGACTTAATAAAATCCGCCTGACCGTCAGCTACCCTTGGAGGGATGCAGACACGAAGTTGTCTATCTCTTTTGCAACTTCACGAACCCTTTCTTTCACAAGATCGTCATCGGAAGACTTGATATGCTCAGCAGTGAGAAGCGTGATGCGATCGAGATTCTTCCAGCCAAGCATCCTGGCAAGAGGAAGAAGCTTATGAGCTATGCCTGCGATGCCTTCACGGTCCGGGCTCGACTCCACAGCAGTCATCAATTGCTGACTGAAAGATTGGAGTTCGCCACGCATTGTGTCCATGATTTGCTGCCGGTCCTCCGCATCCATGCCATACAAGTTCAGGAAATCACAGTCTGTGGAATCACAGCCGAGGATGGTCGCCAGTTTTGCAGCATTGACAGGCTTCAGCAGACAACCGTCGAAGCCTGCTTCACGCAACTTGGGCACTATACTCTCGTCGTGAGCTGTCATGGCGATGACCGTCATGTTGTGGTGGTCGATGTGCTGGATGAAATCAGTACCCTTCATCTCAGGCATCTCTATATCCATGAGCATCAACTCGGGACGGTCGTCATGAAGAGCCGTCAGCGCCTCAGTAACATGGCTGCACGACGTGACATGCCATTGCGTTCCGGTTAGTTGCCTTACCAACTCTTGCAACAGTTGCAGTTGCAAAGGGTCATCATCCAGGACAAGCAGGCGGTGGGTGTTGTTGGCTTTGTGGTGAGAAGGTGCTACTGCCAGGCAATTATCCATACTTGTTTTGCAGTTCTGTGGACCTATATCCTTGACGGGAATGGCAATCGCGATCTGGGTACCTTTCCGCGGCTCCGTGTCTACACTGACGGTTCCTTTGAGCAGCCCTACCAAGCGGCTGACGATGGACAATCCCAGACCTGTGCCTTCTATGCCTTGAGCACCTTTGAGCCGCTTGAATGGCTGAAACGCCATGTCGCATTCTGCTTGGGTCATGCCTCGTCCCGTGTCTTTCACTTCGAAGTGCAGCATGCTCTCAGAGAGACAGGCCCGGAGTGACACTCTTCCCTCATCGGTGTATTTCACAGCATTGCTCAGCAAATTATCAGCAATCTGACGGATGCGGTAGGCATCGCCAGTGCACATTAAGCCCTTACACTCCGATGTGTCTGCAGTGAGGAGCAGCCCCTTGGCATCGGCTCTCTGCCGCATACCGACAATACACTGTTCAAAGAGTTCTGCCGGAACGAATGAATCTTCGTTGATATCCATCTCGCCACTTTCCAACCGGTGGTAGTCAAGCAAATCGGCCACCAGATGGGAAAGGTGGCTGGCTGAGTTGCGCACGCTTTGCAGCAACTCCTGACCTTTCTGTGAAGGCACGTAGTCCTTAAGCAGATCCATGAATCCCGAGATGGAGGCTGCGGGTGCCTTGATGTCATGCGTGATGGTCAACAAGAGTTGTTCACGCTGTTCCATGACGTGACTGATTTCGTCGTTGGCTTTCTTCAGCGCTTCCTGGTAAGCCTGCTCTTGCCGCACATCGTGGCGGATGCGCCACAGCAGGATGGCTGTCATGATGATGGCAAAGGCTGCTAACAGCATCATTTGCGCCATCAGCCGCTTATGGGCTTGTTGGGCGCGCGCCAACCCTTGGCTGACGATGCGCCTCTCTTGTGCCCGCAACCGCTCCACTTTGCCTTCCAGCTCCTTCTCGATTGCCGAGGAGATGGCCTTGAGACCGTCCAGCTCACCGCTGACTCTTTGTTGTCGCTGATGAGTCGCCCGCTGCTGCTCTTGTTCCGCCTCGGCAAGGATGCGGGCAACACGGCGGCTGATGTCTACAGGCTGCCTCACCGTGTCGACACTGGTCATGCTGCTGTCACAGCGAACACTTACCGTATCGGTGTGGGCCTTACGGAACAGGTCGGCCAAGCGGCGGAAGAAGCCCTGGCGCGAGCGGGCTACCTCCACCGTCGTCGTACTGGCATGGTGAGCCTCCGTAGTCTTGGGATGCACGACGACCGAGTCTTTGCCACTATTAAGGCTGTTGACTTTTTGGTGCAGTGCTCCGGGCTGACGGCTGAGTGCGATAGCCTTGGTAAGCTCTCGCAGACTGCCGCGCTCATCCTTGAGCATCTTTGCCAGAGCACTGTCGGATCGTTGTTGCATTTTAGCATATTCGCCGACAGACTGGCCAATGACGCTCAGCGATTGCGTATTGCTGTATACCAAGGCGATGATGATGATCAAGGCCAGGGCAACGATGGCATAGGCTACGGCCGCCTTTTGTGAAATATTGTTCTTATGCATAGCTAAAATGGTGTATTGCAGTGCAAAGGTACAATATTCTGTTAGTACACGAACAAAATATGCCCGCCTTTATGAGGCGGGCATGCTTGAAATCCTGAATACGTAGTACTGATAGAAAGGCATCGATGTCTACTTCTGCACGGTCGTATCAGAAGGAGCCGGTGCAACAGTGTCTTGCTGAACGGGGTTTACACTGTCTACACTTGCTGTGCTGTTGATGTTAGTGGCAGAAGCCGACGAAGTGTTATTGAAAGCAAATGTACTACTCACAGAAACGATGGTCAAAGCAGCAACAGCTGCGAAAACTAACTTCTTCATAATCCTTATTTTTATTATCTGTTACTTGTTGTCGTGAACTCCTCGTTGCGGACACCTACGAAAGTGCAACGGCCGTGCCAAAGTTGCCAGCATTCAATCATAGCATTGATTATTAGGAAGTTATAATATTTATGGAATATTGAGTAAGTGTGGAAACTGTGGAAGTATTGTGGAAAGATTCCACAATACTTCTCCACACATAGTAGGGTATCGGACTATTCCAAACCGTATTTCTTCAACTTGTTGTAGAGTGTTTTTCTGTCTACCTCAAGCAATCGTGCGGCTTTGCTCTTGTTGCCTCGGGCGGCTCTCAGGGCATCGACTATGAGCTGTCGCTCCGTAGCATCGTCGTGGAGAGGTGCCGTTGTGGAGGCGGGTACTTCGGGATTCATCGTCAGACGGAGCTCGTCAGTACCGATGAGTTCTCCTTGGGCCAACAGGGTCGCACGCTTGACCACATTGTTCAGTTCGCGCAAGTTGCCAGGCCAGGGATAGGAAGCCAAAAGACTTTGGGCGGCTTGTGTGAAGCCAGAGACATGGCGCCCGAGCTCTTCATCGGCCTGACGCATGAAGAGGTTGGCAAAGAGGAAGAGATCTGAACCACGGTCTTTCAGTTCCGGCATTGAGATGGTAAACTCGTTGATGCGGTGGTAGAGATCCTCACGGAATTGTCCGTCGCGCACTCGCTGAGCAAGGTCCTCATTGGTGGCACAGACCAACCTGATGTCGATAGGAATCTCTTCTGTACTTCCCAGGGGACGCACGACACGTTGCTGCAGGGCGCGGAGCAACTGCACCTGAATCTCATAGGGCAGGTTGCCCATCTCGTCGAGAAAGAGCGTACCGCCGTTGGCTGCCTCGAAAGCCCCCTGCTTATCACAGTCAGCACCGGTGAACGCCCCTTTGCGATAGCCGAAAAACTCCGAGGCAGCTACCTCGCGGGGTATGGCTCCGCAGTCAAGGGCGAAGAAAGGCTTGTCATGTCGTGGACTTTTTGCGTGGATGCGGCGCGCCACATATTCCTTGCCCGTGCCACTGGCTCCAAGGATGAGCACCGACATGGGAGTGGGAGCTACAAGATCGACATAGCGATAGAGTTGTTTTGAGGCCTCGCTCTCCCCCTCTATATAAATAGGTGTAGAAGCCTCTGCGTCGTGGACTGTTGCCTTGTCGGGCGCAGAGGGCTCCTGACCCTGCGGAGTAGCACCCGCTACCTCGTCGACGGCAGACAATTTGGAAGAACGGAGGGCCTCGCTGATTTTCTCAAGCAACAGATCCGGCGGAAAAGGCTTGGCTATGTAGTCAGTGGCACCGGCCTTCATAGCGAGTACTGCATTCTCCACCTCAGCATAGCTGGTCATCACGATAAAGGGCGTAGAGAGCCCCTCATCACGCAGCTGAGAAAGCAAGCTGATGCCATCACCATCGGGCAGACGCAAGTCAGAGAGAATCAGATCTGGCGTCATCTTCTCCAACTGTTGGCGAGCCTCTCGCAACGAGGATGCCTTATTGGCGACGAATCCTTTCCGGTTCAACCACTTCTGAATCATCAGACCGAAGGTTAGGTCATCTTCAATTATGAGTATTATGGGCATAGACTATTATCGTTTACTATCCTGTCGTTCCAAGCATCCCGGACATTTGCGTATGCGGGATATCTTTGTTCTCGAGCGCAAAGATAGTATATTTTTTAGAGATAACGCCATATTCTCATATTCTTGTTGGTGTATGCCACTATCGTGGTCAGCAGTTCCGACACGGGCACGGCAAGCCACAGTCCGGTATTGCCCATCAATACTTACTCCAATTAATATTATTTATGATTGCGACTCTTCCATGTATCTATTATCCCTCTCTATATTCTTTTGGCGTCACTCCCGTAAGTTTCTTGAAGAAGCGGGAGAAGTGCTGAGGATATTGGAAGCCGAGGTGGTCGGCAATCTGCGAGATGCTCTGCGAAGGGTCGAGAAGTAGCTGCTTGCTCAATTTGAGGATGTGCTGCTGGATATAGTACTGTGCCGTCATACCCGTTTCCTTGCGGATGAGATCACCGAAATAGCCAGCGGAAAGACAGGCCTTATCGGCGAAGTAGGCCACTGAGGGCAGGCCGTCACGTACAGCCAGCCCCTGCTCAAAATAGTCTTTGATGTTGCGCTCAAAGGTCGAAAGGACGTCGGAGTTCTCCTTGTGGCGGGTGACGAACTGCCTGTCATAGAAGCGCTGGCAGTAGTCGAGGATGAGCTTGATGCGGTCAGCGAGGATTGTCTGCGAGTGCTTGTCAACGGGCTGCTCCATTTCGAAGCGGATGGAGTTGAGCGTGTCGGTGTACATCCGCCGCTCACGCTCGCTGAGATGGAGCGACTCGGCCGAATCGTAGTCGAAGAAGTGATAGCCGCCGATGGTCTTCCCCAACAGCGTACCGAAGAGCAGGTCGGGATGGAAGAGCAGACCTAAGGTGTGCGACGGCGTGCGGAGCTGTTCCTCTGTCATATCCACACGCACCATCTGCCCCGGTGCAAAGCTCACGATGGTACCATCCTGATAGTCGTATAGCTGGCGCCCATAGTGCAACGAGCACTGAATGCCGTCCTTCAGCCATAGTGCATAGACACCATAGCGAAAAGTAGCGTGGTTGGGCATCTTCGTGGCTTCCGCCAAGTCTACCACACTCACTAAGGGGTGCAGGGTCCAGAAGCCATACATCTTATTATATGCATCGATATTATCGATAGGGATGATTGTTGTGTCGCTCATATCTGTCTGTCTTTATGTTTCCACGCACAAAATTACTCGAAATATTCTATTCACGCAAGAGCAACGACACGATTTCTGCAATATGGGTTATAGCTGCCTTAATCGGGGTAATGTCCCACCGACAATCTCACCATGGATCTATGATACTCGCAAAGCACGTTTGACTGTACGTCTTTGCACCGCTGAGCAAACAATTCGGAATGGATTCCTAAAACTCTGCATCTCCGACTACTTTTCGGAATAGATTCCTAAAACTTTGTATTTTTAGATACTTTTCGGAATGAATTCCTAAAACTTTTGCTATCTTTGCGCCAGTAACAACTAATCGTGCACGACTATGAAGAGAATAGAGCGCCGAGAATATCTCAGCAAGCTGAAGAAATTTAGAGCCAAGAAACTGATAAAGGTCGTTACTGGCATTCGCCGGTGTGGCAAGTCAACCCTCATGGAGATCTTCCGCGACTGGCTGATCACCCAGGGGGTGAACAGCGAATGCATCGTCTTTATCAATTTTGAAGACTACGACTTTTTTAGTCTCCGTGATCCTCAAAACCTCTATAGCTATGTCAAGAAACGGCTCTCAGATACCGAGATGACCTATCTCTTCTTTGACGAGATACAGCATGTGAAGGACTTCCCAGATGTCATCAATAGTCTTAATCTCAAGCCTTATACCGACATCTACCTCACAGGGTCCAATGCTTATATGCTCTCGAGTGAGCTTGCCACGCTACTCTCCGGTCGATACGTCGAGATACCCATGCTCCCGTTGTCGTTTAGAGAGTATATTGAGGCTATAGGCAGGCAAGACAACTTGCAGGACAGTTACAACCGATATGTCACTAATAGCAGTTTCCCCTATACACTGGAATTGGATTCTACCGAAGAGGTATCCGATTACCTTGATGCTGTGTACAATACCATTGTGGTGAAGGACATCATGACACGCCTGAAGATCCAGGATGTGACGATGCTGGAGAGTATCATCCGTTTTGCAGCAGACAACATCGGTAACATCCTCTCGACAAAGCGTATCGCGGATCTTCTGACGGCAGAGGGCAGGAAGATAGACCAGAAGACTGTGGAGAAATATATGCATGCCCTCTGTGATACATTCTTCCTTTACGAGGCCAAACGCTACAATATCAAGGGGCGGCAACTACTCAAGTCGCTCAGCAAATACTACCTTGTGGACATTGGTCTTCGCCGTATGCTTTTGGGCTCAAGAGGTTTCGATGTGGGAAGAGTTCTGGAAAACGAAGTCTATCTTGAGCTCCTGCACCGTCACAGTCAGGTGTATGTCGGCAAGAACGACCAACTCGAGGTGGATTTTGTAACCATGAATGCTGACGGTCTTGCTTATTATCAGGTGGCTGCCACTGTCAGAGACCCTGCAACTTTGGAGCGAGAGTTGGCTTCCTTAAGAAACATTGACGACCATTATCCGAAGTATCTCCTCACGCTGGATGATGACCCGGATTCCGACTATGACGGAATACTTCGCATCAATGCGTTGAAGTGGATGATGAATGAGGAATAGAAACCATCATAGTTGCCATCGTCAAGCCATGACTCAGCCTTATCAAGGGCGGGTCATGGCTTTTCTATTTGCAGCATCAAAAGAGAATTTCCGCAATAAGGGTTATAGCTGCCTTAATCGGGGTAATACAAAACTGACAGGAATCTCGTAACTTTGCAACTGGAAACAAAGTTAACAATAGATGAGAAGAATAATCACAGCCTTGGCATTGCTGATGACCGTTATCACTGCCGGGGCACAAAACACAAAAGAGAAGACACAGTTGAAGATGACACAAGAGTGGGACAAGGTATTCCCCAAGAGTGAGAAAGTGGAGCACGAGAAGGTCTCCTTCCACAATCATTTCGGCTTTGAACTCGCTGCCGACGTCTATAAACCCAAGAATGCACAGGGGCGTCTCGCCGCCATTGCCGTGTGCGGTCCCTTCGGTGCTGTAAAGGAGCAGTCGTCAGGCCTCTATGCTCAGACCCTCGCTGAGCGCGGATTCCTCGCCATCGCCTTCGATCCGTCGTTCACCGGTGAGAGCAGCGGGCAGCCACGCGATGTCTTTTCGCTCGACATCAACACAGAGGACTTCCAGGCAGCCGTAGACTATCTGAGCAACCGCCCCGACGTGGATGCCAATCGTATTGGCATCGTCGGTATCTGTGGTTGGGGCGGCATTGCCCTCAACGCCGCCGCCAACGACCCACGCATCAAGGCTACGGTAGCCAGCACAATGTACGACATGCCGCGTGTGGGGGCATGGGGCTATTTCGACAAGGGCACTGCCGACGACCGCTACAAGGCCAAGGAGCAGATTGCCACTCTGCGCACCAAGGAATACACGACAGGACTTCAGCAGCGTGCCGGAGGCTGCATCCCCGTGGACCAGCTGACTGGCAAGGAGCCTGACTTCGTTCAGCAGTACTCGGCTTACTACAAGACCAAGCGCGGCTATCACAAGCGGTCGGTCAACTCCAATGGCGGATGGATGCTCCAGGCTCAGACGGGATGGATGAACAACAACATCCTGACTCACCCCGAAGACCTGCGCAATGCGGTGCTCATCGTTCACGGCGAGAAAGCCCACAGCTGCTATATGGGTGAGGACACGTTCAAGAAGCTCAAGGGCGACAACAAGCAGCTCATCATCGTCCCCGGTGCCACGCACACCGATCTCTACGACCAGATGGACAAGATTCCGTTTGACCGTATCGCTGAATTCCTCAATAAGTATCTGAAATAAGCGGAATGGCAGATGGCACGGACATTATTTGCTCTCCTCTTGGTCTGCCTTATACTGCATGCCAATGCTCAGACTTCATCAGAAAAGAAATCAGTTATCAATATGGAAAAGAAAACGATTAAGCAGGATGCAGGCCGCAAGCAGTTGGGCGACTTCGCACCGAAATTCGCCGAGCTCAACGACGACGTGCTCTTTGGACAAGTGTGGAACCGGCAGGCCGAGCTCTCACTCCGTGACCGCAGCCTCATCACCGTGGTGGCGCTCGTGAGCATGGGCATGACTGACAGCAGTCTGACTTTTCACCTGCAGAACGCCAAGGCCAACGGCATCACGCGGCAGGAGATTTCCGAGGTACTCACGCACATTGCCTTCTACGCGGGTTGGCCCAAAGCTTGGGCTGCTTTCCGCCAAGCCAAAGAGGTGTGGGCAGACAAAGCCGACTCGCTGGCTGATGCCAAAGCACAGTTCCAGCGCGAGATGGTCTTCCCCATCGGCGAGCCAAACACCGCTTATGCCAAATACTTCATCGGACAGAGCTACCTCGCTCCTGTCTCCACGGAGCAGATCCCCATCCACAACGTCACCTTCGAGCCCGGATGCCGCAACAACTGGCACATCCACCACGCCACGAAAGGTGGTGGACAGCTCCTCATCTGTGTGGCTGGTCGCGGCTGGTATCAGGAGTGGGGCAAGCCTGCACGACAGTTGTTGCCCGGCGACGTAGTGAACATACCCGCCAACGTGAAGCATTGGCATGGTGCCGCACGCGACAGTTGGTTTGCTCACTTGGCTATGCCCGTACCCGGTGAAAACGTCAGCAACGAATGGCTTGAGCCGGTGAACGACGAGGAATACAACAGCCTAAAATAGGAACACGTAGGTTAAAAGTCACACAGGTTTGTGTCACACTGTTTTATGTGACATAAGCCTGTGTGACTCGTTTCCTTTTATACCGTTATCTCTATCTGGATATTCTCCGGTCCCAAGACCCAACTCTCGTAATAGCCGTCGCCCGTGGTGCGGGGGCCACTAACCACCGTATAGCCTGCTTGCGAGAGCTCTGAGGTTTTCTTGTCCACCTTCTCCTTGCTGCCAATGCTGAACGAGAGATGGATGGATCCTGTATTGTTCTTCGCCGCATCCACTTCTACCATGTCCGGCCGGTTCATCAGCTCCAGTCGGCAACTGCCCTCATTGAAAGAGAGGATATAGGTGGACAGTCCCGTGCGGGGATTGTGATACTTGTCGTTGCTGAAAGCATTGAAATACTTCAAGAAGAATGTCCGCATACCTTCCAGGTCGCGGCAGTAGAGTGCTACATGATCGATACGCATATGATAATGAGTATTAGTTCCTGGTGTTATCATGATGTCTCTTTTTGTTGCAAAAATAAGAATTCTCTTTGGAAAAAGAAGCAGTTAGAAAGAAAAAAATATCGCTCTTAGAGTACAAGATAAGCGTTTTTTTCTTATTTTTGCCGATGAAAACCTTGCCAACCTTATCGGCGAGTCATGAAAACCACATGAGAAGAACCAATTGAGAAGCCTATGAAAAGACCGGCCCGCATCTTCTTTCTGCTGTTGCTATGTATCGGTGCGTCCATTTCCATGTACGCGCAAGACCCTGTTGAGACATGGCAACAATACTATAGTGAACTCGGTCAACGCGAGGACGTTGAAAGCGATAGTTGGCAAGAGACCTACGAGATGCTTAGCGAACTGGCCCATGAGAAGATGGATCTGAACAGCTGCACACGCGAGGACTTGGAACGGTTGCCCTTTCTCTCTGCCCAGCAGGTGATGGACATCATGGAGTACCGCCATCGCGCCGGACGCTTTGAAAGCCTCGTGGAACTGCGCATGCTTCCCTCGTTTCGCAAGCAGGATGCCGACATGCTGGAGCAGTTTGTTGCTATCGGACCGGAGAAGACTTCCGACGCGCTGCCGCCTCTCGACAGCATCCTACGCTCAGGACGGCAGGAAGTGGTGGCTGCGCTGAAAATACCTTTTTATGATAGAGAGGGTGACAAAAACGGTTTTCTCGGATATAAATACAAGCATTGGCTACGCTACAGCTTCAATTACCGGCAACGCGTCAAACTGGACTTTGTGGCCTCACAAGATGCAGGTGAACCTTTCTTCGCGGGAAAGAACGCTTGCGGATATGACTATTACTCGCTCTATCTGCAGCTCCGAAACATAGGCATCATTCGTAACCTCGTAGTAGGGCGCTATCGGCTGCGCTTCGGCATGGGACTGATCATGAACACATCGTTCGGACTTGGCAAACTCAACACGCTGGCTACATTGGGAGCCTCCACCAACAACATCATCGGACACAGCAGCCGGTCGGAAGCCAACTACCTGCAAGGCACGGCTGCCGCCCTACGCCTCAACCGACGACTCACGCTCACCGGTTTCGTATCATGGAGGAAGATCGACGCGACACTCAACGACTCCACAGGTACGGTAACCACAATTCTGAAGACCGGCTACCACCGCACACCCAGCGAGATGGCACGGCGACGCAACACCGATGAGACGCTCGTGGGCACAAACCTCAGCTTTTTCCGTGATGGCTTTCATGCAGGCGTCACGGCCTTCGCCACTGCCTTCAACCGCACACTGAAGCCCAACACCACGCAGTCCTTCCGCCAATGGTACCCGCAGGGGAAGCACTTCTGGAACGCAAGCGTCGACTATGGCTATGTCTCGGCAAAACTCAATATCGCAGGCGAGACGGCCACGGGCGACTGCGGTACGGTAGCCACGATCAACTCTCTGAGCTATCTGCTCACTTCCTCGCTGTCGGTAATGGCTCTGCAACGCTACTATCCTTATCAATACTACTCGCTGTTCAGTCAGAGCTATGCCGACGGTGGTTCGGTCAACGACGAGAGCGGACTTTATCTCGGTATGCAATGGGCACCATCGGCCAGCGTTTGTCTGATGGGATATGTCGACGCCGCCTACTTCGCATGGCCGAAATACCAGGCTTCCGCCGCCTCGCACAGCATCGACGCTCTGCTCCAATTCAGCGGCAACCGACAAGGATGGAGCTATCTGCTCAGGATACGCATGAGAAGACGGGAACGCAACGACAGCGAAGCCGACCGTCTGACATGGCGCAACGAATACCGCTCACGCGCCATGATCGGCTACGCAAGCGGTTACTGGCAATGGCGAATGCAAGGCGACCTCAGCATCTGTCACCAACAAGCCACAAGCCGGGGATACATGATCTCGCAATATGTTGGCTACCAACGCGCGTGGTTCCAGACTTTTCTCAGCGTCAACTACTTCCACACCGACGATTTCCTCTCGCGTGTCTACAGCTATGAGCGTGGACTGCTCTACAACTTCTCCTTCCCGATGTTTGCCGGGCGAGGCATCCGTTACGCCATTGCCACCCGCGCAGACATCGGTCGCAAATTGATGGTTCTGCTGAAGTTGGGTAACACCAACTATTTCCACAATGTATCATCTTCCTCCGGACCGGAGCATGTCAACGGTCACAGTCGCATGGAACTGGAGATGCAGGCGAAGCTGCGATTCTGATATTACTGAGTAGTCAATGTCCTACAGCATATTGCAATGACACAAGATCCGCTTCACTCGTCCATATCACTGGTCAGCACCGTAAGGCCTTTCTTCAAGTGTCCTTTGAGCTTATCGAGGAAAGAGGGAGCCCTATGAGGTGCATTGTCTGTTGCTTTCGGTGAATTTTCCTTTTCCTTTGGTGTCGCAGGTTCTGCCTCCTGACCATCAGCTTCCTGATCTGTTTCTTTCTTACTCTCTTTAGCATCCGTCTCTTTACGAGTCATATCGAAAGAAATGGAGGGTGACGCTTCTTCATCCTCATGATCTTTTGTTTGATTTCCATTCAAGGGAGTAACGGAAGTTTCGGATGCCTTCTTTGTTTCTTTCGGTTCCTTCTCAGTTTTCCTCTTCGCCGCGCTTTGCGACAGCAGAGGCTCGCGATAGAGTTTCGCAATGATTTGGTTGTAATACTCCTCATCGCTATCGTCGTGTTTGTCATCAGGCAAGAAACGGTTGTCGATACCCGTGGCAAGGATGATCACCTTTGCATCTTCACCAAGCGTATTGTCGTCACTTGTACCCCATATCACATCTATATTAGGATTCAGTCCATACATGAAAGCATCTATCTCGCGCATCTCGCTAACGAACAAAGGCTTGTCCTCACTCGTATAGATATTGAAGAGTATCTTCTTGGCATTAGAGATGTCACTGCCGTAGAGCAATGGTGACTCAAGGGCATTGACGATTGCCTTCTCCACACGTCTCTCTCCGCGCGCTCTGCCAATCGCCATGATGGCGCCACCGCCTTCACGCATCGTTGTTTCCACATCGCGGAAGTCAAGGTTGATACTGCCCTCAATGGTAATCAGCTCGGATATACTCTTTGCCGCATTGCAAAGGATATTGTCAGCGGCTTTGAAAGCGTCCTTGATAGAGAGCTCCGAGTCGGCATAGACATCGCAGATGCTCTCATTATTAATAATGAGTAATGAGTCGACATTCTTTCGCATCTCCTCAACACCTTTCAAAGCCTTCATGATCTTCCGGTTCTTCTCAAAATAGAACGGTATGGTCACAATGCCTATCGTCAGTATTCCCATGCTCTTGGCCACAGAAGCGATGATGGGCGCAGCTCCTGTACCCGTACCGCCACCCATTCCTGCCGTGATGAAGCACATACGAGTGGAATCATTGAATAACTGCTTCACGCGTTCCTTGGTCTTAATAGCCTCCTGCTTTCCCAACTCAGGGTCAGCTCCGGCTCCCAAACCAGACTCTCCGAGCAGCAACTTGACGGGTACCGGCGAGTTGGCAAGACTCTGACTGTCGGTGTTGCAAACCGCAAAAGACACGTTGGCAATGCCTTCGTTAAACATGTTGTTGACGGCATTACATCCGCCGCCACCTACGCCAACCACCTTGATGATCTCTTTCGTAGTGTCTTCCACTGGGCCGAAATCCAATGTGTCGCGTTTCTGTTGATTATCGTCTTCCATGATATTATATTTTTTGCGCAAAGATAAGGTAAAAACATCAAATCGGCAACAGAAAAACCATCGCAAGGCTTGCAGCCTCATTTTTATCATCGCACATGAACCGCTCAATCAGTTTTTTCCTTAACTTTGTAACCACAATGAACAACGACGAGGAACAAGCACGACTGATGGCCCGGCAAATACGCGAGCTGGTGAGGAAGTTGCAAGTCATGGGTAGAAACGACTTGCTGCTTCAAGCCATCACTGTGCCTACACTCGAACAGCTCAGGACAGAAGCCGCACATGGCACGCTTCGCAGACTCATCGCCAAGCGCGACGGCAGGCTTTTTCTTGAGGGCAGTAAAGTCGAGGGAAATAATAGCAACGACATCGTTGAGGTACAACTGTCACCGGTCCATCGTGCTGTCTACCTGCTGTTCTTGCGACATGAAGAAGGTATTGAGTTCAAGCGTCTCAGCGAATACCACGACGAGTTGCTGTCAATCTACGACCGCATCTGCCCCGAAGGAGACAAAGACAAGATGCGGGAGACCGTGGAGCGACTCACCAATCCCCTTGACAATGCCATCAACGAGAAATGTTCCAGAATCAAGTCTGCCTTCACGTCACTGATGGACGACTATTCCGCCAGCTACTACATCATCAGCAGCCAGTCAGAGCAGATCGACCCTACATCGCCACGCCGTTGGTTCCGTCGTCTCAAAATCATCACATTACCGAGAAACCTGGTAGTCGACGAGATGTAAACACAAAGAGTAAAAAGGCTTGGTGGTACAATATTATCTAATAATGTACAAAGTTACGGTAGCTTTCTTCTCTTCTTCAATTCTTTTGCTTATTTTTGCTTGAAAGTCGGATCAATCAAACAAGGAGGTTTTCATGAATTTGGATTATCAACGTTTTACCAAGGATCTTGACGACAAATACGGTTGGAACGATCCGTTTCTGACAGCAAGAATGCTCTCGCAGCCAGAAAGTGTCACTTCAAGTCAGAAGAAAGAACACCGCAAGGACTCCACCTCTCCTGTGCTGCACGGGAAATAACGGTCTGCCAAATAGCAAATCGGGGTGCGGCCAAAAGGCTGCACCCCGATGTGTTTTGCGGAATCTTTCTATCTGTTAGCCCCGTGGCTCCGTGCATTCGTTGACGAGATACACGATGCTCATGTAGGGGATGCCGGCATGCGACTCCAGTCCGATCTCGCACGTCCGGCTGTTGGAATAGCCGCGCTCGATGTGATGCTCCGCTATCTGTCCGTGGAGCGAGCGCAGCGCCCAGTCGTTGAGCTCCGGACGTGAGAATCCACGGTCACCGGCAAAGCCACAACAGCCGATACCTTTCGGTACATAGACATTGTCGGTACACATGCGTGCCACTTCGAGCATTGTGTCGCTGAGTCCCATCTCACGCGTGGAGCAGGTCAGGTAGATGGCTACCGGCCGGTGAGTAGGATGGAACGTGAGTCTGTCTTTAAGGAAGGTGAGGATGAACTCCGCGGGCTCGTAGAGCCGGACACGGGTGACCATCTTCTTCAGTCGGTGAAGACAAGGACTCTGGTCACAGAGCACGGGCCAGCGACCGCCCTCACTGGCCTCATAGAGGGCCTGCTCGGTCTCGGCAGTCTTTTGGTCAGCGATATCTGTCATGCCCTTGCTCTCCCATATTTGTCCGCAGCAAAGGTTCTTCATGTTCTTCGGGAAGATTACCTCATATCCGGCCTTCTTGAGCAGCGCACATGTCTCCTTGACAAGCGGTTGCTTGACGGGAGCGCCTTCCGTCAGGCCCATGGTCTGATTGATGCAACTCGGCAGATAGACGACCTTCAGCTCCGACGGCTGCTGGTCAAGCATTGCCTGAGACGGGTTGCGGATAGCCCCCGGCATAGCCGTAGACCACTGTGGGATACCAAGTTGATGAAGGCCGTTGCACACTTTCTTCATGGCTGTGGTACCGAGCACGTTCCGGCCTAATGAGGCTGCGGAGAGCGCGCCACGCACCACATTTTTCATGGCACTGAGATGGTCGGCACCTATCTGACCGATAGTGCGCTGCTCAGGGTGCTGGTCCATGAAGAGCTGGCGCAACAGATGCGTGAGGTCGCCCGTATTGATTTTCATTGGGCAGGAGGTAGCACAGAGACCGTCTGTGGCACACGTCTGCTCACCGAGGTAACGATAGTCTTTCTCCATCTCCGCCAATCGTTTCGGATCCTCACCGGTCTGTCTGAGGCGCAGCATCTCACGCTGAGAGGCGATACGCATCCTTGAGGAGAGCGTAAAGCCACACGACAGACAGTTGATTTCGCAAAATCCGCACTCTATACAGCGGTTCGCTTTCTCAACGCCTTGCAGCATCTCGTCCATCGTCGAAGCTGCCAAATGGTTGTCACCCGCTTCCTTGCGCGGCTTGAGGTCGTAGTGGAGCACGGGCAACGGCTTGAGATGCTCGACGAAACAGTCGGGATCATCATTGAAGATGACGCCCGGATTGAGGATATTGTCGGGGTCGAAGATGTACTTCAACTGCTTCATCACACCGTAGGCTTTCTCTCCCCACTCATATTTGACAAACGGTGCCATATTGCGCCCGGTGCCATGCTCTGCCTTCAAAGAACCGTCGTATTTGCCCACGACGAGCTTCACCACATCCTCCATCATGTTGCGGTAGCGCTCCACCTCCTCCTTTGTGGCAAAACTTTGATTGAGGATGAAGTGGTAATTGCCTTCGAAAGCATGACCATAGATGCAGGCGTCCTTGTAGCCATGACGCGCGATGAGTTGCTGCAAATCGACCGTAGCATGCGGAAGGTCCTCGATATGGAACGCCACATCCTCGATAAGACAAGAAGAACCGACAGGGCGCTGGCCGCCCACAGCGGGGAAGATGCCGGAGCGGATTGACCAGTACTTACCATAGACCTTCGGGTCATCGGTGAAAACGGGCTCGCCATAGAGATTGAACCTTGAGAGCGTGTCCATGATATCCTGGATGTTTGCCTTCAGTCCTTCCGGTGTCAAGGCCTTGGTCTCGGTGAGGACAGCCGTGAGATTGTGGTAGTCGCCTTTGGCTACACCATCGATGCGGCCACCATCCACATCCTTCTTATAGTTCAGATAGACGGGGTCTCCGACACTCTGCAACGACAGATAGTCGAGCATCTCCGCACTCTTGACCTTGAGATCCTCATAAGTCATCGCCATGTCGTCCTCGTCGGCTTTCAACTGTTTCAAAGCGACGATAGCCTTGCAGCTCTCTTCCATGGACTGGAAATAAACCATAGCCGAAGCGCGGTAAGGATATTCGTGCAGCGTTTTCATGCGGACGCTGGAGAGGAAGGCCAGTGTCCCCTCTGAGCCCACGATACAGTGCGCGATGATGTCGAAGAGATCATCGTAGTCGACAAGCGGACGGATGTTGAGACCCGTGACGTTCTTGATAGAATACTTATATCGGATGCGCTTCGTGAGTTCCGTGTCCTCTCGTACCTCATCCCGCAGAGCCTCTATCTTCTTGAGAAACTCGGGATGACTCTTGCGGAAGGCCTCACGGCTCTGCTCGTCGCCGGTATCGAGAACGGTGCCATCGGTAAGGACGAGACGGGCACTGAGCAACATGTGGTCGCTGTTGGCATGCACGCCACAGTTCATGCCCGAGGCATTGTTGACCACGATACCGCCAACCATAGCACTGCCTACCGATGCCGGGTCGGGCGGGGACACTCGACCGTAAGGCTTCAGGATATTGTTCACGCGTCCTCCCGTGATACCGGGCTGAAGGGTGATGGCATTCTTGTCATCATCTAAATGGAACTGCTCCCAACCTTTGCCTGCCACGATGAGCACCGAGTCGGTACAGCTCTGTCCGGAGAGCGACGTGCCGGCAGCGCGGAGTGTAAAGGGAATAGCGTATTTCTTGCACGCCTTGAAGGCCGCCTGCACTTCCTCCTCGTTCTTTGTGCGGACGACGACTTGCGGGGTCATGCGATAGAAACTGGCGTCAGTGCCCCAAGCATAAGTGCGGAGGCTGTCGGTATATATCTGTCTTTCCGGAATCGTCTGTTTGACCTCGGAAAGAAACTGCTGCTTAATATGTGGATCGATCATAATAACGTGACTTATCTTCTTCTGCAAAAGTAACTAATATTAGCAGCATTAACAAATAATAAGCGTTATATTTTGTAGGCTATAATATTCATGATCATTCAAAACTATTATTTTGAACATTGAATCACCATTAATTAACCACGAATTATTCACTAATTATTCAATTTATGAGTAATTCGTGGTCAATTCATGGACATTCATTAAAGACAATAATCATAAATAATGAAGGCTAAGATAAGGCATAAATGAAGTATCACAGCCCCATGCCGCGGTCGTAAGACACTGGATTTGTCCGTGCGAAGACCTTGCGTCATGGGGCTGTTTCGATTCCTCTACCTTAGAGGGGAATTATTCTACTTTGAAGATGAATTCAGCTTGAAAGATATTGGGATATTATACTTCACATTGACGGGTTTCCCGTCTCTCTTTCCTGGTGTCCACGCCGGCATGCTGCTTACCACGCGCAATGCCTCCTGAGCCAAAGCTTCCTTGGCCTCAGCCTCTTTCTTCTGTTTCTCGGCGGCATCCACCACTGCCTCTTTCTTTTCGCCCGAAGCTGTGTTCGTCTCTGCGGCTACGCACTTGGTACCATTGTAGACAACGGTAGGATCGGCGACGGAACCGTCAGACTTGACAATAAAGCTGACCACGACACGACCCTCCACACGACTTTCCTGCGCCACAACGGGATAATGAACGTTATGAGAGAGAAACTGCATCATGGCCGAAGAACCTCCTTCGAACTGAGGCATCTCGTCGATAACAGTAAAGGCACCTTTATTCTCTCCTTCGGCCGAAGCTGCCTTCTTCGTTGTCACGACAATCACTCCATTGGCTCCTTTCTTTCCGTATTGAGCCGTGTGAGCTTTATCTTTATAGACGCTGATAGTCGAGATGGACGAAGGATCGATATTCTGCAATGAGGAATAGGGTATTTCCTTGCCATCGACGACAACCAAGAGATCCTTGAGCTTGGTCGAGTCTTTCTGGGCAACTTTCTGTTCTACAATATCCTCTACCGTAGTTGCCGATGCGTTTGTGGATGCCGGACGCTGAGCGACAGCCGGTTGGGCAGTAGCCGGGACAACACTGTCAGAAACCTTATAGTCGGTAACGGTCTTGGCCGTGGCACAAAGCGAGACAGCAACAATGGGAAGTACATACATGGCTTTGAGCCAGGAATATCGGTTTTGTTTATGAGTATTCATCATAGTGATTCGTTGTTTAAGGGTACTGTGATTGATGCCATTGACCACAGAGTACCCTGCCGCGGCCATAGCTTTTCTTACCAACAGGTATTGATACTGGCGTGCATCGACGCCACTTGAGAGAACCGCCGCGTCAGCCTCATACTCGTGGATGGCGCGCAGATCTGAACGCAGCATCCATATAGCTGGATTGAACCACTGAAACGACGAGAGGACATCAACGAGCAGCACATCCCATGAATGACGCCGGCGGATGTGCTCGCGCTCGTGCAGGAGGATGGCGCTGTCGGGATGGGCGTAGTCGCTACGCGACACCACGATGAAGTGCATCCAGGAGAATGGGGACACTTCCCCATCGGCCACGGCAATGACACTGCCGTCGGCCTGCCGGTGCTTCTCGCATCGGCCAATAAGTATGCATACCTTCGATATCGAGAGAATTGTATATAATAATGTGAAAATGACGCCTGACCAATAGACGATTGGCAACACGATATGCCACCAGGGTGTGGACGGAGTAACAACTGCGCTTCCGCCACCGACGACATCCGTCTTCACCGTGGGGAATGAGGACAACACCTCAGTGTGGTGAATGGTGATGACACACAGAGGCAAGACGAAAGAAGCCAAAGCGGTGCCCAACAGCACCACACGGTTGAGCTGATGGAAACTGTCACGAGACAGCAACAAACGGTAGAACATATAGAACACCGCTATCAGTACCGCTACACGGAGATCATAATACAGAAAATCCATCATATGTCAATTTAGGTTACTTGCCTTGCTCTATCTGCTCTATCAACTCACGGAGCTCGTCGACCGAAATCTTCTTCTCCTTGACAAAGGCACTTACAGCAGAGAGATAAGAGTTGTCGAAATAGTTCTTGATCACACCGGCAAGGGTGCTCTTGCCGTAAGCCTCTTCCGTGATGGCTGCCTGATAGCGATAACTGTTGCCCACAGCCTCATGACTGACATAGCCGTTGCTCTCCAAAATGCGCACCTGCGTGGAGACGGTGTTGAAATGAGGTTTGGGCTCAGGATACAACTTCAGCATGTCCCTGACGAACATGGGACCGCGTTGCCACAACATATCCATGATTTCCTTTTCCTTTTCCGTAAGCTTTTTCATAATCCTATCGCTTAGATGTTTACGACGGCAAAGTAACGAAAAAATATAGTTGGTCCCAACTAACAGCTTTAGTTATTAGTCTTTATTAGCTCATTTACCTCCATTTTAACAGCGTTTAATAAGCACAAGACCCTTAGTAAGCGTTCTGCGATTGTCTCTCACACAGAGACACGGAGACACGGAGAAGGCCTTGCCTTATAGAGAACAAAGAGCCCACAAGAGTCGTCTTTATAATACGTGCAAGCTAGTGACTCCTCATTTAATACTTCCAACCACTTCGTAGGCCGAGGAACAGAAGATTGTGCCAGCCTTACTCGTTCTCTATTTAAGCTGAGGAGTAGCTGTCCAGAGGAATTCTTATCCATTCTGTCCTTTTTTCACACAGTCGGCGATGATGTCGGCGCAACGGCTAAGGCCAAGCTTGCTGGTATTGAGCACAAGGTCGTAGTCGTGTGCGTCGGTCCACCGCTGTCCCGTATATTGGAAATAGTGGTTGCTGCGTCCCTTGTTCACCTGCTCGATACGCTTTTGGGCAGCAGCGGCATCGAGATGGTCTTTGTCCATCACCCGCTTCACGGCATCGCTCTTGTCCGACGTCACGAAGACACGGAAAGCTTTGGCGTCTCCCCGCAGCACCCAGTTGGCGCAACGCCCGATGATCACGCAGGGCTTCTTCACCGCCAGCCTGCGTATCATGCGGCTCTCGCTCACGAAGATGGCATCGTCGTGCGAGGGATTCATAGACATCGGGATGCTCTTGTCGGTGAAGATAAGTTCCCATAACTTGGCATTGCTGATGTTCTGCTCATTCTCCCGCACAAACTCCGAGGAGTAGCCCAACCGCTCGGCTGTCTCATCGATGATCGCATGATCATAGTAGTCCACGCCAAGCCGCTGTGCCAGCATCTTGCCCAGCGTCAGTCCACCGCTGCCATACTCTCGCGCGATGGTGACGATAAACGGCACGGCATCTTCCTCTGTCTCTTCCTCGTGCTCTTCCGCTGCTTCCTCCTGACGCTCGTCGGCCGGGATGAAGATGATGTCAAGCCAAGAGATGTGCGGGGCAAAGATGCGAACCATGAAACCGACATAGAACATGCTCACGAGGGTACCCACACCGACCATCTTCCAGTCCCAATGTCCAAAGAAATGGAACATCAGCACCACGGCAATGGCCACGAGTCCCGTATCGGAGCACATCTTCACCTTACCGAAATCGCCATGCACGGCTTTGGAGATAGCCAACGGCAGGCCCTCACCGGCAAGCATCAGCGAGTCGCAGCGCACCTCGCAGGCAATGCCGAAAGCCAGCAAAGCGCCGCCAATGAGCAACTCCACGAATTGCAGTGGATAGCCCACAGCATGTGGCAGCGACGTCGGCACCTGCATGAAGCCCGTGAGCCACATGGTCAGGTCGGTATAGAAGCCAAAGAGAAACGACACCAGTATCTGGGAGAGTTGCCGCAACTCGTAGTTGCGACGGAGCAACAAGATCTGTATGAGGATAAACAGCACGTGCATACAGATGACGATGACACCCATCGTCAGCGGTATACCGGGGATGAGCGACAACACGTAGGGTGGTGCCGAGATCGGTGACGAACCCAGATTAGCACGTATCGACAGCGACGTGCCAAAGGCAATGACGAATAGGATAAAGACGAGTGTGTATCTTTTATTCCATAAAAAATGCTTATTTGAACATTTTTTAGTAATTTTACGGGCAATAAACCTACAACGATGGATATTGCCCGCAGAATTATATATATCATCACGCTGCTATTGGCCTTCATGCAGACCGTCAAAGCCGATGTAGCTTACGATGAGCCTTTCCGTTTCATCACGCAGGAAAACGGCCTCTCCGGTGAGACCGTATCCTCCATCCTCACCGATCATCTCGGTCAAATATGGTTGGCAACAAGCAACGGCGTCAGCCGCTATAATGGCAAGCGCATCGTCACCTTTTCCTTTAGCGGCGAAGGACGCGGAGCCACCTATGTCTATGATCTCAGTGAGGGAAGCGACGGTACACTCTATGCCGCCACGTCGAAAGGCATCTTCATCCTACAAAAAGGTTCTAACCACTTTACGCATATCTTGCCCACCATTTCTAAAGCTGAGACGATTCTCTCAGCAGCCGGCATACTCTATTTCGGCAATCGCGACGGGCTGCATCTCTACGATGGAAAACATCTCAAAACAATCACTGTCGGCGCCACAAAGATGGGCATAGAGAACTCCGTAAGAGACATCGCACTTGGAAAAGACGGGCATATCTGGTTTCTCAGCCGTTACGCACTCAACAGCTACCATCCCGCTACAGGCAAAGTATGCTCCATCAACCTTGCCACCGCCATGCCGCCACGCGCAGCGCTGAGCCACCTGTGCATCAGCGGCGAGCGCTTCTTTGTTGGAACCAAGAACAACGGGCTCTTCGTCTACGACATCCGCAGCCGACAGTCGCGCCATGTCGATGGCATCGGCAACGTGGTGACCAGCCTCTACACGACACACCAGGGCGACGTCTGCGTGAGCACCGACGGATCCGGTGCGTTTCTACTTGATGGTCGCAACGCCACCGTGAAGCAGCATTTCACCGTTGGCGGAGACAAAGCTCATAATCTTCCCACCGACGCCTGCTATTGCTACTACCGCGACAACAATGGCGTGGACTGGTTCGGCTTCTACCGATTCGGTCTGGCCTATACCTACCACAGCAACAAGATCTTCCAACCCTATCGCATGGGCGACTTCACCACGGAGGGACTCTTCGTGCGAAGTTTCTGCATCCATGGTGGTGAGACCGTCATCGGCACGAGCGGCGGACTCTACTATGTCAACGCGCTCACCCGTCAGGTGCGCCACGTCATGCCCGAGCAGCTCGGCGGCGCACATATCATCACGAAGATCTGCTACTTCAACGGTCTTTATTTCATAGCCACCTACGACGCCGGAGTGCGTATCTACAACCCGGCGACTGGCAGCGTGAGCACGCTGACGCAGTCACCCCTGCTGAGCAATGTCACGGTCGGCGCGCTGGCAGTGGCTCCCGACGGTAATCTTTGGATCGGTACGGGGGAAGGCGTCTTTGTCCTGAGTCCGCAAGGCAGTCTGACCGCATACAACGAGCGCAACACGCCGATGAAGGGCGGCGTGGTCACCGAAATCTTCTTCGACCGCAAAGGCAACGGATGGATTTGCAGCCAGCAAGGCCTTACGCTCTATTCCTTTGCAGAAAAGCAGTTCGAGAGCAGCCATTTTCCCAAAGGCTTCTTCAATGATCAGGAAAACTTGAAATGCTGCGAAGGACACGATGGACTGCTCCTTTTCTATAACCGCAGTGGAGTCTTTTACACGGACCCAGCCCTCAACCGCTTCGGTGAACTGCATGCGCCAAAGGGACTGGAGAACGAGATTATTTACAGCTTCCTTGACGATCGCCATGGATATTACTGGGTTGCAACAGAGAAAGGGCTCTTCCGCTTTGACTATCAAGGACGGGAATTGCAGCACTTTGGCTATGGCGAGGGACTGCAATGTCAGCTCGTCGGCACCAGCGATATACAAAGCCAAGAGCATGGTTCCATTTGGATGGGCACCTCAAACGGTCTGCTCTCCACCTCCCTGACAGCCATCAACAATTGGCGCAAGCTCACGCGCTACCCCATTCTGCTATATGATCTCTACGTAGGAGGCGACCCACTGGGCTATGCCGCGGAGACGCTCGCCAACGAAGAGCATCGTCTCAGCCTCACTTGGAACCTACTCTCTGAGAAGCTCTCCTTCAAGATGGTTGTTGAAGACTTCGCAAGACCTTACGGACGCTTCTATCAGTATCGCCTTGACGGAGACAAGACTTGGTCGATTGCGCAAGACGGACAAACCGTAGAACTCAGCCATCTCTCTATCGGCGGACACACGCTTGAAGTGAGACTGGCAGGTGCACCGGGCACCACACGCACCTATCACATCGCTGTCTATCCGTCGTGGCTGGCCATCACAGAGCTGATCTTGCTCCTCATTGCCATCGGTCTCTTCTTCTGGTGGCGCCGCTATCACAAGACCACCGACATCCTTCTTGCTGAGCGCAACGACATCGCCGACGCGCTGATGGAAGTGGAGAACGAGCAGCAGCAAACACAGATGCAACAAGAGATGCTGGCCGAGAAGGTACAGCCTCAGCAAGGAGAGATGACCGTCAGCGTGGCGGAAGGCAAACTGCAATCTTCAACAAATGCTGGAAAACAACCCGACGACGCACCGAAATACGACCGTGTGAAGATCAACGAGCAGGAATGCGCCTATATCGTCAAGCGCATGAAGACCTACATAGAGAAAGAAAAGATCTATGAGAATCCCGACTTGAAGATGAGCGATCTTGCCGACCATCTCCATCTCTCTCCCAGCAAGCTCTCGCAGGTCTTCTCCTTATATATAAAGGAGAACTATTACGACTTCATCAACCGCTATCGTCTGGAAGCCTTCAAGCGTCTCGTCGGGCAGGGCGAGACCGAGCGCTACACGCTCCTGGCCCTCAGCGCTAAGTGTGGTTTCAAGAAGTCGAGTTTCTTCAGCACCTTCCGCAAGGTAGAAGGCATGACACCCACAGAGTATCTCAAGAAAATGAAGTAGATTATAGACAACAAAGACTCACTATGCATAATGCTTTTCATATACTCTATAACTTCCATATCAGGAGACTGATTCTGATCTTACTCTTCCCCTTTACAAATATTCTGCTATTTGCCCAGACCTTTGGCACGCTGACAACAGAAGACGGACTGATGGACAACTCGGTGACATCTATCTTTGAGGATGCCGATGGTCTGATGTACATCGGCTCGTTCCGTGGTGTAAGCCGCTTCGACGGCAAGCATGTCGTCAACATTCCCTTTCGCATGAAAGAGGAAGACGAGATCAACTGCATCACGGACATCGTACCGCAGGACAAAGAGCATCTGCTTGTGGGCAATAGCGTGGGACTGTGGCAACTCGACAAGCGGCAACTCACCCTCAAAAGGATCTTTCAAGATGATATAGACTGTGCCGTGACGGACATGCATGTGACTGGCGGGAAAGGAAAGACTCCACGGAAAGTCGTCATAGAGACACTGTTGGGCAGTTACGCTTTGACCGGCGACAAACTCCAAAGAATCTCCAACCATCGTGGCACCTTGCCTCGCTTCGGCAACATTCCTTTAAATGGCTGGGGGCGTTTTCCAAAGGCCAACACCATATATCTTTCTTCCCGCAACGGCACGCGCTGGGCCAGCTACAACTTCTTTGGCCTGGACTACACCCTACTCAACCGTGGCATCTTCCACGTCTTTGAACAGCCGGGCATCTTCGACAGCCGCCAGGTAGCCGTGAGAAACTTTCTCCATGACGGCAATCGTCTCTTCTTCTGTACACGAGAAGGACTCTATGTCTACGACTATTCCACCAAGAGCTATCGTCCCGTGGCCTCATCGCTTCTCGGCAGCAGCATCGTCACGCAGATCATGGGCATAGGCAGTCAATACCTCGTTGCGACGGTGGGTCAAGGCCTTCACGTTCTTGACAAAAGCAGTCTCATGCCGCACTCCTTCCTCCTTCCCGGTGCCAATGTCTACCAGATTTGCGACAATGGGCATGGGCAGGCTTGGCTCAGCACCTCACAAGGTGTCGGATGCTACGACCCGAGTTCGGGAAAGTTGCGTATGCTCACCACCCGCAACAGCCAGTTGCCCTCCGACGAAGTGTTCTGCATAGGCATTGAGAGCAATGGCACCGCTTGGATCTCCACAGCGGGCGGACTGTGCCAGTATCGTCCCGACATCCAAGCCATCGTTGTCAACGGCTTGCCCAACAAACTGCGACATGTGGGATTGCTACGCACCATCGAGCCGTTGTCTCATGGTCGTCTGCTCCTCATCCCACAACACGGGCTGCCACGTATCTATACCGAAGCCGACAACCGGCTGCATACGTTGCCACTGATGATACAAGAAGATGACAACGCACTGCTCTATCTCCATGTCGTCAACGATACCTCCTTTGTGTTTGTCACTTCCGACAATATCTATGTACAGAAAGGCAAGCAACTCAGAAAGTTCGGATATATCGACGGGCTGGCAAACCATCAGTGCCAGTCCCATGCCGTGGTGATAGACAAGAATGGCGTGCTTTGGGTTGCCACCAACGCCGGACTTGCCTATGCCCGACTGAAAGACATGTTCCACCACCATTTCAGCCATCTGCCTGTCATCTTGGGACAGACCCAGACTGACCACTGGTTTTCACCGCAAGAAGCTACTGCCGTGATGATGGATCACAAGCTGACGTTGAGCCGCTATCGCAGCGACTTCACCGCACAATTTTCCCCGGTCATCTATGGACGTACCGAAGACATCCGCTACCGCTATCGGCTTTTAGGTTCTGCCGACACGACCTGGCAGACAGCCTCACATGACCATATCGTTGCCTTCCATCACCTTGCTGCCGGCAATTATCGGCTGGAGATAGAGGCCATCGGCATGCCGGAGATCAGTACAGTCATCGATATAGAAGTGCCACTGACCTATAGTGCCATCGGCTTCTGTCTGATTCTGTTGCTACTCATTATATTTATAGGCTACGTGCTCTACTGCAAGTATCGCAAGATTCCCTATGTCTGGAAGATGTGGGAGCGCAAGCCCGAACACTATCAGCTCTCCAAGCTCTCGCCTGCCGTGGCCAAGCAACTGCAAAAGAAACTCTTGGAGGTCATGGAGAAAGACAAGCCCTATCTCAATCCTTCTTTGCAGATGAGCGACCTGAGCAAGGCGGTGGGCTGCACATCACACGAGCTCTCGCAGGTGTTCTCGCAATACCTCAATCGCAACTATTACGACTTCATTGCCGAATATCGTATCAGAGAGTTCAAGCGGCTGGCCACCCTGCCGGAATACAGCAAGTACACCATCACTGCCCTTTCGGAACTCTGTGGCTTCCGTTCCCGCACGCCCTTCCTCACCGCTTTCAAGAAGTTCACCGGCAAGACGCCGAAAGACTACATGAAGGAGCTGGGGGAATAGCGATTCTACCCTCTTCCTGGTCTCTAAACAATGCGTGTTATGCACTTTTCAATTGAAAAGCGCATAGCACGAATTTGTGTAATCATTTAATAATAAACAACTTACAACAAAGTTGGCCTACTTCGCTTGAATCGTTACCTATTTGTCGTCAACAGTTTGCGTGTCTGCTGTTTTCCTCCTAATTTTGCAGCGTCAATAACAGAGAACCAAGTACATAACCAATCATTCTCTCGCTTGTCAACAACCTAAATCAGTTAATCACATTTATATGGAACCAAACAAAATGAAAAGAATGAAAAGCAAGCTGATGGGTCTGCTGACCTGCTGCTTCTCGTTTCTACTCTTATCGTGTAGTGGTGAAGAAGAAGGCAAGGCCAGCCCCGACCACTCCGCTCCCGCTCAAGTGACCGACTTGCAAGCCACACCAATCGCAGGTGGTGTAGTACTCAATTGGAAGAAATCGCCTAGTGCGAACTTCATGTATGCTAAAGTGGAGTATACCGATGCCAAAGGCAATGACAAATACACCTTATTGTCTGCCGAGCGCGCCGACTTTGTCACAGGCATGATGAGCACAACAATCCGCGGCTTTGCCAAGGAGCAGCCGGTGAAGTTCAGTGTCTATGCATGCAGTGTCAAAGGCAATCATGGCGACGCCGCTGTTATTGAGGCCACTCCTTTGGCACCAAACTTTGTCAAGGTAAGAGACAAAGTGACCGTGACCGCCGCACCCGGTGGAGCTTATGTAGCTTACACCAATGACTATGACGAGAATGTCACCGTGAAGCTCGTCTACAGTTCCAAAACAGACGCTTCGAAAAAAGACTCCGCAACGTTTGTTGCCGCACCCAAATCATCGGGTAACGATTATGTGCGTTTCGACTGCAGCAGCGAGATCCTCTCTGGCGACTGCCAGGTAGCTGTCACCACCCTCGACGTTGCCGGCAACGAAAGTGACGCTGCCGTGACAGAGCTCAGCAATGTAGCTGCCATCGCGCAAGTCGACAAGAGCACGATAAGCGTACCGGGCTACAACGCCAACTCCAGCGACGGCACAATCGGCTACAGCTCGCAGGAGGCTGTCGGTGAGGGAAAGACCAACGGCCGCGTTGTCTGTCTGTTCGACAACAACCTCTCCACCTTCTACCATTCTCGTTGGAAGGGCGACGGCGGTGCACTGCCTCAGTGGTTCATCATCGACTTAGGCAAGGACTATCCTCTCGCTCAGATCGAGCTCTTCGCCCGTCAGGACGGCAACGGATGGAAAGGACAGAAAGGTCATCAGATCTTTGTCTGCGCTGACAAGGATGCCGTTGACAAGAACGACCCTACCTCATGGAGTTGGAAGGACTGCGGCGAGCACAGCTTTGACCCTGCCAACAAAAAAGGCCAGATCATTGACTTGTCGACCTATCAGGTCACCGCAAGATACATCAAGGTGTATATCGCGGAGAAATACCGTGGCAACGGTGTCTATGCGTTCCTTTCCGAGATCAATGTCTTCCATATCAAATAACAGACTAAAACCATCACCTAACTATGAATAAAAGATATTACTTAGCAGCCGCAGTCTGCTTTGCCCTCCTCTGTCTCGGACACAGCACAGCAGCCCAAGCAGCCCAGCTCCCGGTTGTGGAACAGGCCAAAGGCCAAATTATCAAGGGCACCGTGCTCGACGAGCAAGGCCAGCCCATCATCGGTGCCACTATCATTCAGAAAGGCACAAAGAAAGCAACTGTCACCGATCTCGACGGTCGTTTCCTGCTCAGTGGCGTGACAGGACCCGTCGTCGTCTCGTACATTGGATATAAGGATCAAGTCATTAAGCCTACCGGCGGAGACATCACCGTGAATATGAAGGAGGATGCCGGACAGCTCGACGAGGTCGTCGTCACCGGTTACGGTACACAGAAAAAGGCCTCATTGACGAGCGCCATCTCACAGATCAAGGGTGACGAAGTCTTTAAGGACCGCAGCGTATCTTCCACCGCAGTGGCCTTGCAGGGTGAGATACCGGGACTGACAGTAACACGTTCCTCCACACGTCCGGGCTCTGAAGGTGCCTCCATGCAGATCCGTGGTGACATCTCCATCAACGGCGGTGGCCCGCTCATCATCATTGACGGACTAACAGGCTCCATCGACGAGCTCAACGCGATCGACGGCAAAGAAATCGAGAACATCACTGCTGTCTCATAGACACATCACAGAGCGCACGAGAATGCAGA
>ERZ1023830.79-NODE-79-length-36613-cov-10.410006_pt1 | contig 36613 bp, 28 predicted proteins | sample MGYA00380381_ERZ1023830 | MGnify/ENA primary metagenome ERZ1023830 (study PRJEB33179, sample SAMN07449067) | human gut metagenome | biome: Human-gut; feature: Human associated habitat; material: Faeces | host: Homo sapiens | place: India:Kasaragod | collected... | reverse complement strand
ATGAACAAATACGGTGACAGATTTTGCCCGACTTGTGCGAAACTAAATGCATCAACTATTTGCTTATGTCATGCGATTAAACGGTTTGCTGGTTAGGCTTTGATTTGCTGGATTTTAGAGGTCAGGCGTATTGGCTCAGTTGGAATTGCAGGTTCTATGAAGGGGGAGGACTGTGGGAATAGGAAAGTCATTAGTAAGAGAAGGGGCACTCTTTATCAGTTGTTACTGGCAGATGTCTTTCTTCTGATCCGTTGTGATTGTCACCTTCTGCTGGGACTGGGAGAGGTTGTCAAAACAACAGAGCAGCGACTCATTGTCAGCGTTCTATACAAATAGAGTGTGGTAAAATGCTCATCATGGTACAAAAACTCCCCATAGCTGATATGATCTCCCTAAAGCAGTTTGGTTATTTATCTTGTCTGCTTTAGGGGGATCATATCAGAATAGAGAGGACTATTTTGTCTTATAAATATTACGCCGCTTCAGTTCCAAGCGAATGCACTGTGCGAGGTGAGAGCCAGTGAATACGCGGGAGGGGGGCATTCATTTCATGTGAAGGACACTTTCTTGATTTATCTGTATTTATGGATTCATTCATACCCCTTGCTTAGGAATATGGTGTGACTCTCATTCGCGTATTAGGCAGCTTTTGGTGAATGCACATCATATTTGCTATATTCTTTTATCATTCTTAAAACGTGATTAAATTTATTGATATTTAGAGTATAATACAAATAAGGATCACTTGATTTCTTTATATTTCATCTCGGTCCGGTGACGATGTCTTATGAGACATCGGATAGCTTTAACAATGTCAAGGCTCCTTTCAGAATGGTGGTAATCATCCTGAAACGTGAAAGAAATGCATTTCTTTCACGTTTCAGCGGACGCTTGCTACACGGTATGAATTCGAGCAAGGCTAGCAGACACTCTGCAATCGCAGTAATTGCCTGTAATGTGTTGGCTGGTGACTCTGTCTCCAGTATATCACAGAGAGTTAACAATGTTGGATAGGGGAGTAATCCGGTTTGCTTTTCGTCCCATTAGCTATAAGGATCTATCCACCTTGGCTAGTGGGATTTTTAAGTGGGGCTTATGTAAGGATGTTGCATATGGATGCAGATATCGAAATTAGAAAAGAAATCGAAGGGAAAAATATTTCTTATATCCATTTTGATCGTAGAATAAAATTGACAAATCATTTGTGGCGTTGCATTACAAATAAGAAGTGGGTGCTAAGGCATGGTTTTTATCCTTTTATTCATTTTAAACGGCCTAAGTACCATAAGTCTTGGTCGACGGATTCTTCAGGAAAACGAATTTGGAAAGACGAAGGGCCAAAATATCGGGATATACTCTATGCAGCACATAAAGACGCATGGATTTACAGATACTATGGAGCTTTGTTTAACAGACCGTATAATCAGTATTTGGGAAATAAGGGGATTGATGATTGTTCTATTGCATATAGGACAAATAAGAAGGGAAAATCGAATATTTCATTTGCAGAGGAAGCGTTGGCTTTTATTAAGTTCCATAAGCCTTGTTATGTTATCATAGGTGATTTTACACATTTTTTCGATTTTCTTGATCATACTTACCTGCTGAACCAGATTCGTAGCGTTTTGGATAGCCAGTATATTCCTGATGATATATATTATGTATTGAATTCCCTCTTGCATTACAGTTATGTTGATTACGAAGCAATTACTTCCTATAAAAGAATGACGCATCAACAGCTTTGTCAGTGTCAAACGGTTTTGACAGATCAGGAATTCAGGATTCTCTCAAGAAAGAAACAGAGAGAATCTAAAGATGACCAGTTTATCATAAAAATAAATAGAGAACATTTCGGGATTCCGCAGGGGTCCACAATGAGTGGGGTACTGGCGAATATCTATATGATTCAATTGGATGAAAAAATTTTTGAATTAGTGCGGTCGTATCATGGAATATACCGCCGTTATTCAGATGATTTTATTATTGCTATTCCGGAAAAGTATATAACGGAAGAACAATATCAACAAATGATTCATCAGCTGCAGGGAATTTTTAACCAGAGAAATACAAATACAGGAAAGTATCTGGTTAAATTATCACCGGAAAAAACTAAGAAATATCGTGTTAGTGCGAACTTGATTATTTACAATGAGCAAAAGGAGCATGGAATCATTTCCTTTTTAGGGTTTTCATACGATGGAAAGAGAGTTTATATTAAAGACAGCTCTGTAAGGCGTTATTATAGTCATGCTTATAGTAAGGCTGATCACGTTGTGAAGCAAAATGTCCAGCTTAGTCAGCTTAAGAAGAATAAAAGGAGAACTACAAATTTATATACGTTGTATAGTATATCTGGATTGTATAGAAATAGCAGTAAGTCTAAGCGAGGATCAAATTTTCCGGTGTATTCCCAAAGGGCACATTTTATCTTCCAAAAGAATTTCAAGAGTGAAAATCAAACCGGTCTCGTAGCTCAAAGGCATATGAGGCAATTAAGAAAACGACTTAATTCACCAAAATAGCCGGCTAGAGTGAATATTACGCCGCTTCAGAGCCACTCAGTATGCGTATGAGAGCCATGGGATACGCGGGGAGACAGTCAGACATCAGACTGCAGACGATCAGAAGATAGAATTGAGGTTTGAAGAGTAGAGACAAGCGGATTATTCCACTACAAAGAAACCCAGTGTCTCCAATTGCCCGTCATGCCCAATGAGTTCGGGGTCTGCATGGTCTACGGACGCTTCTGCACGGGGGGGCGACGGCGCGCGCCAGGCATGAGTCTCCCGTCATTTCTGCCCTGTAGGGTATTTTCTGGAGTCCTGAGTTTTTCTGTGTGTTTTAGCTTTCGCTTTTTTACCTTTCCGGAAAAGGTGGAGGGGAGAAAGACGGTATCTTTTTTGAATTCCGGCATTCCATTCTGGCATTCCATTCCTGCATATCCTATGGCCAGCTTGGAAATATATGGTATGCTTTCTCTCACAAGCGCGTGCCTTTTAGAGTCCCTCTACTATATAAATAACGGCAGGTTGCGATTTTTGAAAAAAGAAGTCAAAATATTTTTTATCAATTTATATAAATGCATGATTGAGGGGATGGAGTTGTCAGATTGACAAGACAATCCGGAGAGATGGATCAGATCGCAGATAGGAATGCAGAGATTTTAGTTCTGAGAATAATTGAGAATTGAGATTCAAGAATTCAGGTTGGCAGTGAGCCTTGTATCGTATACTTCAGTTAAAGTATGAAACGTGACGTTGGAAAGTTTTCTTGCTTTCTCTTAAGATGATAAGGGGGGACAAGAATTAAGAAAAGCGGTTTGAAATTTGAGCTGTAAAGGGCTAGAGATGTCAGTATTAAGGTCGTTAAGAACTAGGAAAATGAAGATAAGGCTTTGTGATTACTGATAACTATTAGGCTTACTGTTTTGAATCACAATAAAAGCCTTGCTGGGGATTTGCCTATGGAATCTCGGCAGGGCTTTATTGTGATTGGTCAGATTACAATGGAATGCGGTTCAAGTTCAAGCTTATTAGGATATGATATAATAAAACATAATGCTAGTTGACATTCAATCGGGTCAGAATAACTACATCAAGTTTTCCATTATGGGCTATACGACTTTAGTATTGAATTAACTGGTTTCTTTCGTGAGATTGAGGTGTTGTGTGATGAAACATTATGATTATCTTATTGTCGGAGCCGGTCTTTTCGGTGCAGTTTTTGCTCATGAAGCCAAGCGGGCTGGAAAGAGCGTGCTGGTTATAGACAAACGTCCCCATATCGGGGGCAACGTGTATACGGAGGATATGGAGGGGATTCATGTACACAAGTACGGGGCCCATATTTTCCATACAAACTTAAAACATGTATGGGACTATGTGAATCAGTTCGCTGTGTTCAACCGCTTCACCAATTCTCCGGTGGCAAATTACCATGGCGAACTCTATTCGCTGCCTTTTAATATGTATACCTTCAATAAAATGTGGGGCGTCGTGACACCGGAGGAAGCAGCTGGAAAAATCGAAGAGCAGAAAAAAGCGGCGGGGATCACAAATCCCAGAAATCTGGAGGAGCAGGCTATTTCCCTTGTAGGAACAGATATCTACGAAAAGCTGATCAAAGGATATACGGAAAAACAGTGGGGAAGACCGTGCACGGAGCTTCCGGCTTTTATCATCAAACGGCTGCCGGTGCGCCTGACTTTTGACAATAACTATTTTAATGCGCTCTACCAGGGGATTCCTGTAGGCGGGTATACAAAGATGGTGGCTCATATGCTGGATGGGATAGAGGTAAAACTGAGCTGTGACTATCTGGACCATAAAGAAGAGATGGACTGCCTGGCAGATAAGGTCATCTATACAGGGCCTATTGATGCCTATTTCCACTATGACCTGGGACCTTTGGAATACCGGAGTGTCCGTTTTGAGACGGAAGTGCTGGATAAACCCAATTTCCAGGGGAATGCAGCGGTGAACTATACGGACAGGGAGACGCCCTGGACAAGAATCATTGAGCATAAATGGTTTGAATTCGGAAAGGATGAGCAGGGTAATGATCTGCCGAAGACTGTTATCAGCCGGGAATACTCGTCGGAGTGGAAAGTGGGCGATGAGCCTTATTATCCGGTGAATGACGAGAAAAATGGAAGTCTCTATAAAAAATACAAAGCCCTGGCTGATAAGGAAGAAAAGGTCATCTTTGGCGGCCGCCTGGGTGAGTACAAGTATTATGATATGGATGCAGTAATTGATTCAGCACTGCGGCGAGCAGACAGTGAGCTGAGAGGTTAGATGATTAGACAATCTGACGTCAGACGGTCAGACTTCAGACAATCAGACGTGAGACATTAGAACATCAGACTTTGAGTGATGATCAGGCGGTCAGATTTTGTGCATTTTCATTTCGGATTGGTTGAGGTATTTTATAAGGAGACAATGATGAATTATCGGAAATGATTGTGTGGCAGAAGGCGATGAATCTTACGGAGGCTGTGTATGTGGCAATCAGAAAGTTGCCTCCTGCTGAATGGTATGCGCTTTCGGCGCAAATACGCCGGTCGATTGTATCTATTCCTTCTCATATTGCTGAAGGGGCTGGCAGGAATACGGATAATGATTTGAGGCATTTTATGACTGTAGCTTGTGGCTCAGCTACAGAGCTTGAAACACAGCTCATGATATGTGAAATGCTGAATTATCTGGATTCCAATGATGTAGTTCCACTTCTGAAAATGCTTGATGAAATCAGACGGATGCTTTCAGCTCTCATCAAAAATGGAAGAGCTGATTAGTGCTTATTAGACAATCAGACAGATTTTAGACATCAGACATCAGATTTCAGATGTTTCTCAGTACCATGCCGTCTTATTGCTTATGACAGAAAAGATTCCTGTCGTAAAGCCTGTCTGATGTCTGACTGTCTAATAGTCTGACGTCTCTTATCTCAAATCTCTCACCACGAAAGGAATGAACTCATGGATATAAAAATACTAGTAGCGGCTCACAAGAAGTACTGGATGCCGGATGATGATGTGTATATGCCTCTTCATGTGGGGGCGGAGGGGAAAGCATCTCTGGGGTATACTCCGGATAATACGGGAGACAATATTTCCTCTAAAAATCCGAATTACTGTGAGCTGACAGGATTATACTGGGCCTGGAAGAATCTGGAATGCCAGTATATTGGGCTTTGCCATTATCGCCGGTACTTTGGACGCAGGGTGCATACGAAGGATATAGAGAAGAAAAAGGCGGCAATTTTTCATAGAGAGGATTATGAAAGACTGCTTCAGAAGTATGATGTCATTCTTCCAGTGAAGAGGAATTACTATATCGAGACGGTGCGGAGCCAGTATGAGCATGCTCATTATAAAAAGGATCTGGACGAGGTCGAAAAGATTATTTCCGAGAAATATCCAGGCTATTCCGATGCTTTTACCAGAGTGATGAATCGAAGGAAGCTTCATATCCTGAATATGTTCGTTATGAAGAAGTCTCTCTTTGATGAGTACTGCACTTGGCTTTTTGATATTCTTTTTGAACTGGAGAAGCGGACGGATATGACAGGGTATGATACTTACGAAGCACGGCTTTTCGGCTTCATGTCAGAGCGCCTTTTTAATGTATGGTTGGAAAGGCAGAATCTGAAGAAGTGCGAGGTGCCGGTGGTGTTCCTAGAAAACATAGACTGGCCGAAGAAGATTGCTGATTTTTTAAAGAGGAAGATAACAGGGAAAAGATAGCACAAAGAATCTATAAGTTGACAGTATAGGGCAAGATAATTATGCTTTTGATAGACAGATAGACAGATAGACAGATAGACAGATAGACAGATAGACAGATAGACAGATAGACAGGGATTGAATTATTGCGTGTAGTAACTATGCTCATGATTGTGGGGTTGCATTATCTACTTTTTGGAGGCCCCTTATTTCATGCAGCTGGCTTGAATTAAAAGCTGGCGTGGCTTATGGAATCTTTCTTCTTTGTGGCAGTTAATTGCTATGTGCTTATCAGCGGCTATTTTCTTGTTACGAAAAAGAATTTTCACAGGACATCCACCTTGTCGGCATAAATGCCAATGAGCACCTTCTGGTGGCTGTTCTCCGGCCGGGTGGAGTAATAATGCTTCCCGTCCAGGCAGATTTTCCCATAGCCGTCTGCCTTGAGCCATTCATAGAGGCAGACGGTGAATGGCTTCCTTGGCAGAGGACGCAGTGCGACACGGTCTTCTTCGAAAAGCGCAGCAATGCGGACGCCTTTCTTGTAGTGCGTCTCCTGCGCTTTCACCTCGTGCCGCTTCAGGAGCTCGCAGTTGTAGATATGGAAGTCCTTGACTCGCGGGACGGGGACAAAGAGATTGGCGCGGAAATAGCCGACCTTGCGCTCTACGTTGCCTTTCTCGTAGCCAGCATACGGATTGCAGAACTTCACGCAGCACCCGTAATGCGCGCGGAAGCGCCGGAACAGCTCCGTCTCATGCACTTGACTGCCGACTCGCCTGCCAACGCCAGTGGCATTGTCAAAGATCAGGAGCGGCGGGACACCGCCAATGTACTCGAAGATGTTCCGCAGGCCTTGGCAGACACATTCCGCCGTCTCGTCGCCGAATACCTGCGTGAAACTGTCGTTGCTGTACGGGAATGAGACCGTCAGGTACTTCATGCGGCGGCAGACACCGTTCACGTTGAAATCCGCCTCGCCAAAATCCACCTGAGCTGAACCCGGCTCCCAGACAAGTTCCTGCGTTGCGCGCGCCTGCTGTTCGTGCCGGATTGACTTAACGTATCGCTGGACCGTGCTGTAGGAGCCGTCAAAGCCTTCCTTCTAGCGGAGCCGATCAAGTATCCGCGAGGCCGTGTGCTGCTGCTTCTGCCAGACATGCTGGTCCTCCACCAGCCATTCTAGGATCTTCGGCGTGTAAGGGTCCAGCTTCGAGGACGCCGGATGCTTCATTGGAGGCGTCGGCGAGAAGTCCTCCTGGCTGAGATATTTCCGGACTGTCTTGCGGTTGAGCTTCAGCTTCTTCGAAATTTCCGCAATCCGGTATCCCCTATTGCTCAAATCTCTGATATAATTGACTTGGGACATTTTGAGCATATCCTTTCCTCCTTTATCTCGGTGGTACAAGATAAAGGATAGTAGATAATGAGGAGTGGTTCAAGGTGTCCCGCTTTTTATGGGGAAATTCCCCCGACGAGATGGGGAATTCTGGATGATGACGGTGGGTACTTTTACTGTATTACATACACATTTTCTGAGCTTAGCTGTAAATATGGTAGTTCAATATGGTAGTTTTTAGTTAGAGTGTTTAAAAATATTCATTTTCACGATAATAGGCAGTTTCATATCAAGAGGTGAAGTTTAAAGATGAAGTTGGTTATTCAATTAGAAAAAGACGCTTTAGATGAATCTATTTCTGTTTCAAGTCTGCTTCACGAATTTATATTTATATGCAGTAAGCTTGGCGTAAAAGATATGGAGTCATGGGCCAGAAGGGAAATGAATGGTTATGAGGGCGCTGAAAAAGCTATTCCGGAATACCGGTACATACAGGGGCCTTGTAAATTCTACAATCCTTTTCGCGGATGGTGCCCGGTTATTTTTAAAACAAAGGAAGAGGAACGCATTTTTACAGTAAGACCGCTTTTCAGCAGCATATCAGAGATTGAGGAATGGGTGCATACTCCGGAAAATAAGCAGATGACAATGGAGTTTCCGGCTGAAACGAAAAGTAAGTTTGCAGAAATGAATTATGGAATGATTCCTGCCACATTAGTTGATAAAAGCCAGCTTTATAAGATCTTGGATGTTGTCCGGCAAAAGATTCTGGATTTTGCATTACAACTTGAGAACAGCGGAATATTGGGGAGTGAAGATTATATGTTTTCTAATGATGAAAAAAAGAAAGCGCAGGGTATGATTACTATTAATCAGGTCCATGGTACACAGATTATTCAGCAGGGAGCTAATAACGATAATTATGTTGAACTAAATTATGCTGACTCGGAATACGTTAATCGGCTCAATGCATTGATTGGGAAACTTGACGTCATGATAGGAAATACTAAAAGCTCGGAGGAAAGTGTAAAGGAGCTGGCTGCGGAGGTAAATACTTTAAAGGCACAGAGCTGCTCACCGAAACCAAAGAAAACAATTATTAAAGAATCCCTGCAGTCTGTAAGGAATATTCTTGAAGGTGCAGGAGCAACGCTGTTTGCTGAGGGAGTGGCAAATAGTGACATTATGAATATGATTAATGAGCTGATATCCTCAATTTGAGAATCTGTAATGGCATAGTTCTTACGTGAAAATTAATCTAAAATAATTTTTGTAAAGCTAGTATAAAACTAGTATATTTCTTTAGATTGTATTTTTTTATTTCAACTAAGCACGCTGCCTTTATGAGCTTATAGTCTTTTACAACGTTTCTGATAGGAGGAACATCGATGAATGGTAAAAGTAAAAATATTGAATTACATTCTGTGAAAGATTGCGTTCAAAATGTTCCTTTTGAAGATTTGGCACCCGCTACCAATGTTGATATTTCTAATTATGAGCAGGTATTGAATCAGGCTTTTTCAAGTCCTCGCCTTAAAAATATTGCGATTACCGGACCTTATGGCGCAGGGAAAAGCAGTATATTGGCAAGTTATCTGCGGTCCAAAGAGGCATCTGATAAAAACTATGCCAATCTTTGCCTGCGGATTTCTCTTGCACATTTTCAACCAACCAAATCAGGAAATGAACTAGCTGATGAGCAGGGGTTGAAGCCTGTTTTGAAAGATGGTGAAGCGGTTAGTTCTAGCTATCAGATGGAGCAGCTCCTTGAAGGAAAGATTATCAATCAGATACTGCATAAGATTCCTGCAAAAGTTGCTAAGGAAGCGGGCTTTAAAATGGTAGATACGGACAACGAAATCAAATCCAACGCTTTTTCCTGGCTCACTGCTACTATTACAGGAATTCTTTTGGTATATCTTTTTATTCCACCGCTTGCTGCGCCTGTTGTTAGCCATTTTGCGCTATCTTATAATAATTTATTTTCACTTATTCTTCTTGTTTTGGCTATAGTTCTTATCGCTATTGCTGTTTCTTTTTCTTACATTCATGGTAAAGATATCAAAACATTCTTTTCCCATCTTCAAAGAGTGAAAATTGAAGGGAATGAGATAGAACTTTTCCAGGACAAGGATGCTGCTTATTTTGATAAGTATCTGGACAGCATTTTGTATATAATTGATCATTCGGGAAAACGATTTTTTATTTTTGAGGATATTGATCGGTTTGATACCACACTTATCTTTGAAAGATTAAAAGAAATTAATGAGCTGGTCAATGCCAAGCGTAAACTGCGTCAAGAAGCACCTATCAAATTTATATATCTTCTTCGTGATGATATTTTTCTTAATAAAGACCGGGCAAAATTTTTTGATTTTTTAATTCCTATTATACCAGTCACGAATACAAAAAATTCTTCGGATAAACTTTTTGCAATGCTTGGAAAATATCATCTGAAGGAAGCAATTCATCCGGAATTAGTACGAGCTTTGGGTTTATATATTGAAGACTATCGGCTCATTATAAATATGGCGAATGAGTTCAGAATCTATTTTGCTGCACTGAGTCAGCGAAATAAATTAAATCCGGATAAAATGCTTGCTATGATTGTTTATAAGAATCTTTTTCCTAAAGATTTTGTGGACTTACAGAAGAAGAAGGGGTATGTCCATTTTCTGCTGTCTAAGAAGGGAAAGGAGGCTTTTGTATCGGAAAGAAGGGCAGAGCTTGAAGAAGCAGCAGCAGATTGTAAGCGGGAGTTAAACTCTATAAAGACCGAAATCTTTATGAAGACTAAAGAATTGGCTTGGGCCATCATCGGTACCAGGTTTAATAATGCTGGCTGGGGAACGAATTCTCTTAGCAATAATACTAATAAGGATTTACGTGAGTTAGAATTATATATCGAGAATGAACGGGGAATAAGCCAGGAGGCCAAGGATGAGTATAAAAAGAGAAAAGCGATTATCGAAGGGGATAGAAAAGGACAGATTGACTTCGAAACTGAGAAACTGAAAAATCTCAATAGGCAGATGGAGTTACTGGATACAGCTTCTTTTTCTACACTTGCATCTATGTTCGTTGGGAAAAATGATAAAATATTTCTGCAAAATGAATCTGACAACAACGGAAGGACAATTTTGTACGATGCTGTTCGCGCAAATGGGTACTTCAATTTGCTGAAGTACTTGCTGATTAGTGGATATCTGGATGAAACATATGCAGAGTATACTACATTCTTTTATGGTGAGTCCCTTTCGGAGAATGATCAAACCTTCCTGATGAATCTTCATGAAAATGGCAGTCCAAAATGGGATTTAAGACTCACAAATTTTTCAGTGGTTTTACAGAATATACCAGAACCAGAATTTACAAGACCTGCTGTATTGAATTATTCGCTTCTTTTACATATGTTATCTTTTTCATCATTTAATACTGCAGATAAAAAAATTGAAAAAGTAATTTCTAATTTTAAGGATGGATATTTTGGGTATGCCATCAAATTTATAGCTAAAGGAGCGAAAGTAAGTGAGCTTGTTACTTACTTATTTAAAGTTTTTCCAGATAGTTTTGCTAGAATATGCATAGAGCCAAATTTAAATTGGAATATAATTGAATCATTAGCCTATGATGCTTTGCTATATCTTAGTGAGGATGAGCTGAAAGAACTAAATGAACAAAGTACGAATAGCTTGGCTCAGTATATCACTAATAATCCGGACTTTTTACGAGGTGCGAAGAATTTTGATAATACAAATATTGAAAAGTTAATGTTTTCATTGAGGGTGCTGGATATAAAATTCCCTGCTCTAAATCCGGAAGGAGTTCCCCCGAGGGTTCTGGAAGATGTTTTCTCTAATTGTTTCTGCGTGGTGAACGGTAATACACTATGGGTGTTTTTTACGGCCGTTTTGAAAGAGCCGACTGAAGATGTTAAAACGAAGCCACTTACCATTTTAAATAAAATGTCGAAAGAAGAGCCCTTCAGGGAATATCTTGTAGATCAGTTTGGCTTGTTTGTGAATGCATCATTAGAAAATCTGAGGAGTCATTCGACAAAAGATGCTTACTTCAAGGATAGTGCTGATATTGTTGTAACTCTGATTAATCAGAAAACATTGAAAGATAAAGCAGTAATGGACTATCTATCCAGACTGATGCCGGAAACGATTCTGAATCTTTCGGATATCAAGGAATCCGATAACTGGAAAATATTGGTGGCAAAGAATCTGGTCAAACATACAGTTTTTAATCGTTACCTCTATATTAAACAATTCGGCGCAGATGATACGCTAATCAATTGTCTGAATCATTGGTATTCAAAATCACCTATGACAAGTACGCCGCTAAAGGAACAAGAGCAAAAAGTTATTATGGATGCGATTGTGCCTAAAAGTATGGTTGATACAGAAGTGTATATTTCCATTCTTGAGACTCTGGATTATTACATTACAGATCATAGTGGATTTGATGAAGGTTCATTCCCTCAAGACAAGATTACACAATTGATTCAGAAGAACTGTTTGGATATCAATCAGGACTTATTTGATTTTCTTCAGAATCGATATCCTAAGTTGCTGCCATCATATGTGAAAAATAATAAAGGGAAGTTTATAGAATTACTTGAGAGCGAAAAGGGTTCATTGACACCTGATGATATTGATCTGTTTTTAGGGGATAACACTTTCTCTAATGATGAAAAGCAATTATTTGTCATTCATACCAATGGACCAATTGCATTGCTACCGCATCGCGATATTCCGGAAATCATTCAGTGTACCATCGTAGAGGACCATCTCCAAGAAACTGAAATTCCCGAGATTTTAAATCAGTATGACGGCTTACCTAAAGAAGTACGTAAAGTTTTGCTTCGGTCTGTAAATAAGCATATTGACTACTTCACGAAAGCCAGTGCAGTCAGAGATAGTGATTTATTGCAGGATATTATGCAGTCTACAGATGTTGAGAAACTGATAAAAGTACAAATTTTGACAGGTGCTATTAAAACACTTTCTGTTACGCAAGCGAAAGATATGCTATCTGCTATCGATGCCGAATCTTATGGAAAGATTCTGAAAGCAGGAGCTACGAGGCATATTGGAGTAACACCTAATGTGGAAAATAGCCAGTTGTTTGAAGCACTGAAAACGCAAGGATGGATTAAGAGCTATGATTTTGGAAATAATGAATATGTAATAGAGCGAATGCCAATACATAATGAATCTGTGTGATTTATACTGGCAATAGGTATAGAATCTTAGATATGGAGCTACATCCCAAATTGATAGATTTAATAGTCAACTGTTTTGTCTGTGTGTAACTATGTATAGCTTGAGAAAGGATATAATAATGAAAGGTATTATTCTGGCCGGAGGTTCCGGCACAAGGCTTTATCCATTAACCATGGTGACATCGAAGCAGCTGCTTCCGATTTATGACAAACCGATGATCTTCTATCCCCTCTCCACCCTCATGCTGGCGGGGATCAAGGATATTCTCATCATCTCTACCCCGAAGGATCTGCCAAATTTTGAGCACCTTTTAGGTGACGGCTCGCGCTATGGCATCCATCTCTCCTATAAGGTCCAGCCCTCTCCCGACAGTCTCGCGCAGGCCTCTTAGTGTAAAATTTTACTCGGCAGGGAAATTTTTCCAGAAACAATAAAAGAGGAAAGCCTCCCTTTGAGCGGAAATGTTATAATTTCCGTTCTAAGACAACGGTGCTATCGAATGGGGATGGAGGGTCCGTGTACCAGTTTCAGGACTTTGAGCAAATGGTAGAAGGCTGCCTGGATCACCAGCACTTCCGTGACTGTTATCATGTACATAAAAAGATCAGGACCCGGCTCAGCTTCTGCAAGAGGGAACTGGTAGACCGTATTATCCGAGAGATTCACCAGACCGACGATATTATGAAACGGATTCCCGTATGGATGGACACTGCCCGGAGCTACGCCCGAACAGAGGCGGATTTGGAGGAGGTAGACAAACTGCAGAGCTATCTGGAAAGAAATGCTCCCTATATCCCAAGTCTGAGCCAGCGCGGCATCCATACAGAAATCCACTTGGGTACTGCAGAAACGAATCACCGGTTCTACAGCTATCGCATGAAACGGCAGGGGCGGAGTTGGTCCAGCGAAGGAATGGAGTACATGGTCTGGGTACTGACCGCCCGGAAGAATAAGACGCTTACGCAAGCCCTCTTGTACCATGCTAATGGGAAGAGCTACAAAAAGATGGATAAAAGCCATGTACAAAGCCGTGGTGCAGGCAGAGCGCAGAATGAGAAACTATAGGCCAGGATGCCTGGAAGGGCGTATAGGCGTTTATGGAGCTTCTTCTTCCCCATGGGAAGACTTGCCAGAGCGATACAGAAATACTGATTAAACCGAAGCCACGGAGATAGTAATTATCGACAGTCAAATGAATTACCGAGGAAAACTTGACACTTACAGTCTCCAACCTTCCCCTTGACAAACGCAAAAAAGAAGTCTATAGTATGACCATACATGTGAGGATAGAGACATGATGGATCCTTGGTACACGCAAAGAGAGTCTGCGGCTGGTGGGAGCAGATGGTGGGGGGATCGATTACCGCTCTGGAGCAGGAGGATCGAAATCTTCCCGGGTGGCCTCGTTACCGGGCCGACAAGTGGAGCTTTAGCTCTGATTTGGGTGGAACCACGGAATACAACTTTCGTCCCTTAGGGACGGAAGTTTTTTTATTGCTTTCATGTTGCTTTCTGCGAAGCGGCTGAAATGGCAGAGCCAAGCAGAAAGCAGCAGAAATGGAAGCCACTGTCCCCAAGCAGTGAATGTCTGTTTTTAGAAAGGAAGATACTATGATTACGATTCGTCTGAAAGACGGAAAAGAGAAGGAATTCGAGAGCGCGGTATCTCTGGCGGATGCAGCGAAGGCGATCTCCAACAGCCTTGGCAAGAATGCGCTGGTGGCGAAGGTGAATGGCGAGCTGACGGATCTGCGCGATCCGATCGTGGATGGTGCAGAGGTGGAATTCTTCACAAAGGAGGATCCGGAAGGCCTTTTCACGCTGCGTCATACGGCGTCCCATGTGATGGCGCAGGCGATCCAGCACCTGTTCCCTGGTGTGAAGTTTGCTATCGGACCGGCGATCGATGATGGCTTCTACTATGATCTGGACTCTGATCATGTTTTCAGCCAGGAGGATTTCGCAGCGATCGAGAAGGAGATGTCGAAGATCGCGAAGGAAAATATCCCGCTGGTGAAGAAGGTGCTGCCGCGCGATGAAGCGCTCCAGTATTTCAAGGATAAAGGCCAGGACTACAAGGTCATGCTGATCGAAGACCTGCCGGAAGAGGAAACGATCTCTCTCTATGAACAGGGTGACTTCACGGATCTCTGCGCGGGCCCGCATCTGAAGTCCACCGGCAAGGTGAAGACGTTTAAGCTGATGACGGTCGCTGGTGCTTACTGGCGCGGTGACTCCAAGAATAAGATGCTGCAGCGTATCTATGCGACGGCATTCTTCAGCAAGGAGGATCTTGACCACTATCTCTTCGTCCGTGCAGAGGCGGAGAAGCGCGATCACAGAAAGCTCGGTAAGCAGCTCGATCTGTTCTCCTTCCATGAAGAGGGCCCGGGCTTCCCGTTCTTCCATCCGAAGGGCATGATCCTCAGAAATAAACTGATGGACTATGAACGTGAGCTCTTCAAGGAATTCGGCTATGTGGAGATCATGACGCCGGTCATCCTGTCGAAGAAGCTGTGGCTGCAGTCTGGTCACTGGGATCATTACAAGGAAAATATGTACTTCACACAGATCGATGACGAAGACTATGCGATCAAACCGATGAACTGCCCCGGCGGAATCCTGTTCTTCAAGACGCAGCAGCGTTCTTACAGAGATTTGCCGATGCGTGTCGGCGAATTCGGCCTTGTTCATCGTCATGAGCTGAAGGGCGCGCTGCACGGCCTCTTCCGCGTTCGCTGCTTCACGCAGGATGATGCGCACATTTTCATGACGCAGGAACAGATGAAGGATGAAGTCATCAAGTGTATGGCGATGTATCAGAAGATGTATGGTGTCTTCGGTCTGGAATACCATGTCGAACTCTCTACCCGTCCGGAAAACTCCATGGGTAGCGATGAGCTGTGGGAGATCTCCACGAATGCGCTCCGCGAAGCGATCGAGACGGCGGGTGTACCGTACCAGATCAATGAAGGCGACGGTGCTTTCTATGGACCGAAGCTCGATTTCCATGTACAGGACTCTCTGGGACGTACATGGCAGTGCGGCACCATCCAGATGGATATGCAGCTGCCGGAACGCTTCGATGTGAACTATATCGGTGAAGATGGAGAAAAGCACAGAGCAGTCATGCTGCACCGCGCAGGCTACGGCTCTCTGGAACGTTTCATCGGCATCCTGATCGAACACTATGCAGGGGCTTTCCCGACTTGGATCGCTCCGGTACAGGCGAAGATCATCCCTGTCACGGACAAGAATCTGGAATATGCGAAGTCTGTCGCAGCGGCTATGTCCGAGTCTGATATCCGTGTCGAAGTGGAAGAGGCCAATGAAACACTGGGCTACAAGATCCGTAAGGCACAGATGGAGAAGGTACCGTACATGATCATCGTGGGCGATCAGGAAATGAAGGGTCACACCATTTCCGTCAGAAGCAGAAAGAATGGTGACCTGGGGTCCCAGTCTCTCCCGATGTTTGTCGCAAACCTGATCCGCGAAATCAAAGAACGGGAAAACTGAGATGGCTTACAAAGAATACCAGAGTGCTGATATCGCACGAGCCGCGCTCCGCATGTCTTTGACCGAGACGCGGGCAGATGAGAATGCGCTGAAGGAAAGGCTGGCGAAGGATGGCATCCGCGCTGTCGCTGTGAACTTTGGCGGAAAATTTCTGGATATCCTTCCGAAGATCTTCGAGTCGGCCATCGTGGCTGCCCAAAGGCAGAAGGTCATCTCTGATACTCATGTAGGGGATGGCTCTGTGGTCGGAGCCATGGAGTCTGCCATCGAACAGGTGAAGCCGATGGCGATCGGCATGAATGTCGGCGGCAAGATCGGTATCGCCCGTTGGAATGAGCATCTCTGCGTCGCGATCTTCGTCGGCGTGGGTGTGCTTCATTTCAATGAGGTCACGGTGGGTATGGCGCATCGTGTCCTTCGGAATGATCTGCCTGACTGAGAAAATCATAAGGGGCAGGGAGTGACTATCTCATACCTGTCCTGCATAAGAAAAGAGCCGGGGGCTTTTGCCTCGGGCTCTTTTTGATGGGAGAAAGAGGGCGTCATTTTTCTTGACAGAAAAAGCCGGAGGCGGTACATTGAATGAAATTCGATGATTCGTTTGGGTGACAGGATGGGTGGAGGCTTTATGAAGGAAAAGATCAGTCTGATTCAAATGGATGTAGCGCTGGGACAGGTGGAAAGAAATTATGAAAAATCCGTGCAGCTGATGGAGCTTGCGCTGGAAGACAAGCCGGACATTCTTGTCCTGCCGGAAACGTTAAACACCGGTTTCTTTCCGTCGCCGGACAGCGCACTCTATGCCGCTTCTGATGCAGATGGCGTGCAGACGAAAAAGGTATTCGGAGCCTTTGCCAAGGAGCATGGCGTCAATATCGTGGCGGGCTCGGTCAGCGTTTTGGAAAACGGATGCGTTTTCAATCGAAGCTATATCTTTGATCGCAAGGGCGAGGTCGTTGCCTCTTATGATAAGATCCACGGCTTCAGCCCGATGGGAGAAACGAAGTCGTATACCGGCGGCTCTTCCACTGTCTACTTTACGCTGGACGGGATCGCCTGCTCGATGGCGATCTGCTATGATGTACGCTTTTGTGAGCTGATCCGGACAGAAGCATTGCAGGGGGTGGATCTGTTTTTCCTCCCCGCTGCCTGGCCGCTCGTAAGAAAGGAGCACTGGATCACGCTTTCTAAAGCCAGAGCGATCGAGAATCAGATGTTTTTCTGTGCAGTGAATGAATGCGGCCGTGCCGGCAGCACGCAGTATGGCGGAAACTCCATGCTGCTCTCGCCTTTGGGGGAAGAATTGCTCCATCTGGGAGAAAAGGAGCAGGTGGCCACGGCGGAGATCGATACGGATGTGCTGCAGGGCATCCGAGAGAGCATCAATGTATTTCGTGACAGAAGACCGGAATTGTATCATCTGTAGAAAAATAGGGGAAAGGCGTTTCGCCCTTTGATTGCGCATGAACGAGGTTCAGCGGGTTCAGCGGGTTCAAGCGGTTCAGGGGTGCGGCGCATAAAAATCAGAAGCGCCGCGGAGTATCGATCATGGCGATGCCCGAAGGTTTCTTGAAGAGTCGGTTTCCCGTTTGAGGCTTCCAAACATTGACCATTTTGACCGCGAATGACAAAGATTTCTCGCTTGCGCTCGAAATGACGGTGCGAGAGGGTTCGCAGTTCCCAGCCGCCTCTATCGCCCAAGAAAACCGTTTTTCAAAAAGTGCTTGACAAAAGTACCATGGATGGATATACTAATATGCGTAACTTACGTGCGGCCCGGTGGTGTAGTGGTCTAACATGCCGCCCTGTCACGGCGGAGATCGTCAGTTCAAATCTGATCCGGGTCGCCAGCGCGGAAGTAGCTCAGTGGTAGAGCACAACCTTGCCAAGGTTGGGGTCGCGGGTTCGAGTCCCGTTTTCCGCTCCATATGGCGGCATAGCCAAGCGGTAAGGCAGAGGTCTGCAAAACCTTTATCCCCAGTTCGATTCTGGGTGCCGCCTCCATATTACAATCTATTACATTCATATAGACCTGCCGGGGTGGCGGAACTGGCAGACGCAAGGGACTTAAAATCCCTCGGATCGTGAGATTCGTACCGGTTCGATTCCGGTCCTCGGCACCAATTTGAATGATGAGCCGGAGCGTGATGCTCCGGCTTTTTGTTGTTTGAAAATGGGTGTGCGCTGGGAAGCGGTCAGGCATCGGGAAGCTGATGGCGCTGCGTCCCGGGCTAACCAATGAATCGAGGCAAACTATGGCAAAGAAAGAAAAGAAAACGAATGTCATGCGCATTCTGGATAAAGAGAGCATTTCCTACGAGACGAAGTCCTATGACTACGATGAGGACAATCTCTCGGGCGTGCATGCGGCGGCAGAGCTCGGCTATGATCCGGACATGGTTTTCAAGACCATCGTCACGCATGGCGATAAGACCGGTCCTGTGGTCTTCTGTCTGCCTTCCGAGAAGGAGATCGATCTCAAAGCGGCGGCGCGCGTGAGCGGGAACAAGAGCGTAGAGATGATCCATGTGAAGGAGCTTCCCGGTCTCACAGGGTATTTGCGCGGCGGCTGCTCGCCGATCGGAATGAAGAAGGCCTTCCCGACCTTCATCGATGAGAGCTGCCATCACCATGCGGCGATCAGCATCAGTGCGGGCCAGCGCGGCCGTCAGGTGGTGCTATCGCCGGATGATCTGATCTCCCTCATCGGTGCGAAGACGGCGGATCTGACGGCGAAGTAGAGAGACGGAAGCCGGGGTGCCTCATGATGCTGCGTGCGGACTTTTCTTAAAAAGAGGCATGTAGGCGGCGGCATCGCCGCCTTATCCATAGGGCGATGCGCGAAGGTTTCCTGCTTCGGATCTCCAAACATCGACTGCGTGGTCGTGGATGACAAAGATCTCTCATTGGCGCTTGAAACGACGACACGAGAGAGTCGCTAGTCACAAGTCACTCTCCTCCTCATCCCTGCTTTCAAACGCCTCATCTTTCGTGAATATCGCATATTAGGGAAACGCTGATTCAATCTGACAACGATTTAATCAGTGTTTCCATAGAAAACTGCGCGGCGCTTCTGACTTGATGCGCCGCACCAACCCATTCGAACCTCTTGAACCCATAGAACCTGCTGAACCTCTTTGGCATGCCCCGTGGACGAACCTGATCCCGATGACTGTATACCATTTCCGGTCATCGGGATTTTTTATTTTTCACTCTGCGTATGCTATAATAAAGTGATATTTTGGATACGTGTGAGTTGTTATATAAAGGATATATATTATTATGGAAAAGAAGTACTTCACCCTGACCTATGGCTGCCAAATGAATGAATCGGACACGGAGCGCATCAATGGACAGCTGGAGGAGCTGGGATATGCGCCGGCAGAGACGATGGAAGAGGCAGATATCATCATCATGAATACCTGCAGCATCCGTCAGAATGCGGAGGAGAAGGTCTATGGTAAGATCGGGGAGATCAAGAAGCTGAAGGATAAAAATCCGCATCTGCTTCTGGGGATCGCCGGCTGCATGGCACAGGAGAATAAGGGCAAGCTTATCGAGCGTATGCCGATCATTGATTTCGTCATCGGGCCATACCATATCCATGACCTGAAGGAGATCGTTTCGAAGGAGGATGCGCGTGGCGGCCATGTGGTGAAGACGGAGAGAAATCCGCACAGTGTGAGTGACTACAGCGAGCTTCGTGCGGTGCGTAAGTCTCATGTCTTTGCATGGATCCCGATCATGCAGGGGTGCAACAAGTTCTGCACGTACTGCATCGTGCCGTATGTACGCGGCCGTGAGCTGTCCCGCAGCGTGGAGGATATCTCGCGCGAGATAGAGGGGCTTGCGAAGGACGGCTATAAGGAGGTGACGCTCCTCGGGCAGAATGTGAATTCGTATGGTCTTGATTTCAGAAACGGGACGGACTTCGGGACGCTGATCCGCGCGATCGACAAGGTGGATGGCATCGAGCGCGTGCGCTATATGACGTCGCATCCGAGAGATATGACTTTCGATATGGTGGATGCGATGGCGGATTCGCCGAAGGTGGCGCGTCATATGCATCTGCCTGTGCAGCATGGCTCGAATGAAATGCTGAAGAAGATGAATCGCGGATATACGATCGAGCATTTCAAGGAGCTTGTTTCCTACGTCCGTGAAAAGATGCCGGACATCGTGCTGACGACCGATCTCATTACCGGGTTCCCGGGGGAAACGGAAGAGATGCATCAGGAGACGCTCGCGCTTTTGAAAGAGGTGCGTTTCGATTCGGCATATACATTCATTTATTCGCCGAGAAATGGCACGCCGGCAGCGCGCATGACGGATCAGATCGATGAGGAGACGAAGCACCGCCGCCTGCAGGAGCTGATGGATGTGGAGAATGAGGTGAGCCTTTCTCTGAATCAGGCGATGGAGGGCAAGACCTATCCTATCATCGTCGAAGGCCCGTCGAAGCAGGAGAATGTCTGGTATGGACGTACATCGGGCAATAAGATGATCCTTTTCCCGTATCAGGAAGGCGTCAAGGTCGGTGATACGCTCGAAGCGAAAGTCGAGGTCGGCCAGACGTGGGTGCTGAAGGGGAAATTGGTTCAATAAAATTAGAAATGAGAAATGCGAAATGAGAAATGGCGGAGCGGCGCACAAATAAAAAGCGCCGCGAGATTTGATCTTGCTTCGCATCGATATTCTCTGTCCTTCGGGCATCTCCTTTAGGGAAGAAGATTTTTCATCGAAATGCGGCGCTTTATGAATTTTATGCGCCGCACTACCATTTCTCATTTCTAATTGCTCATTTCTAATTCAGCAAGTTATATTTATGTTCATGTTTTCCAAAAGAATGGAGCGAAGAGACCATGGCCAAAACGCCCTTGATGGCACAGTATAAGGAAGTCAAAGAGAAATACCGGGACTGTCTGCTTTTTTACCGTCTGGGCGATTTCTATGAGCTTTTCAATGACGATGCGCTGACGGCATCGCATGAGCTGGAGCTGACGCTGACAGGGAAGTCGGCAGGGCAGGATGGCCGCGTACCGATGTGCGGGGTGCCTTTCCATGCGGCAGAGCTCTATATTTATCGGCTGATCCAGAAGGGGTACAAGGTAGCGATCTGCGAGCAGCTGGAAGACCCGAAGAAGGCGAAGGGGCTGGTCAAGCGGGATGTCATCCGTGTCATCACGCCGGGGACGATCCTTTTTGAAAATTCCATCGCAGATAAGTCGAACAATTATCTCATTTACCTCTTAGAGGCGGACAAGGAGATCGCCGCCGTGCTCGCCGATGTCTCGACGGGCGAGTGCTGGTGGGGGACTTGGGACAAGAAGAAGGAGCAGGATGCCTTCTTCGACCTTCTGTCGGTATATAGTCCCGCGGAAGCGGTGTGTCTCGTGTCGGATGATTTCTACGAGAAGCTCTCCCGCTTCGCCACGGCGCGCCTCGGGGCCTGTCTCCTGACGCGAAGGGATGATGAGGACGAGAGTGCGATCCCACCGGCGGCAGCGTCTATAGAAAATCGCCATGTGCAGAAGGCCTTCGCCCTCCTTTCCGGATACCTCAAGGAGGTCATGCGCTCAGAGGCGGCGGATTTCCATGATCCGCGGCCGATCCGTGAGGATCATACGCTGACGCTTACCGAGGAGTGTCTTAGAAATCTGGAGATCACGCGGAATATGCGTGACGGCGGGCGGCGCGGCACGCTCCTTGAGCTTCTCGACTATACGCATACGGCGATGGGGGCGCGCCTCTTGAAGCGTTCTCTGGAGCGGCCGCTGACGGATGTGAACCGCATCATACTGCGCCAGTCGGCGATCGAGGAGCTGACACAGCACATGACGGAGCTTTCACGTCTGGAAGAGATGCTTTCCGGCGTCTTTGACTTCGAGCGTATTCTTTCCCGCATCGAGGCGAATTCGACTTCGCCTAAAGACCTGCTCTCTCTCAAAGCGACGCTTCGCGTGGTGCCGCAGGTGAAGCAGCTCCTCTCCGGTGCAGGCTCGGTGCTTTTGAAGAAGCTGAACAGCCAGCTCTCGACGCATGGCCCTGTCTTTGACCTTCTGGACCGTGCGATGAATGAGAACGGGACGGGCAACATCAAGGACGGCAAGTACATCCGCGAAGGCTTCTCCGCCGAGCTGGATGAAGTGCGCTCGCTGTCGGAGAACAGCCAGAAGTACATCCAAGAGCTGGAAGAGAAGGAAAAGGAAAAGACGGGCATCAAGCTCAAGATCGGCTTCAATAATGTCTTCGGATACTATTTTGAGATCTCCAATGCGAATAAGCTCCCTGTCCCTGCGTACTATGTGAGAAAGCAGACGCTCGTGAATGCGGAGCGCTATATCACGCCGGAATTAAAGGAATTCGAGACGAAGGCGCTCTCTGCCAAAGAAAAGACAGAGCAGCTTGAGCTCAAGATCTATCAGGCAGTGAAGGCGGAAATCCGTCCGGAGATCCCTGATATGCAGAAGACGGCGCGTGCGCTCGCAGCGGTGGACTGCCTCGCAAGCTTAGCGCGGGCAGCGATCAAGGACCGCTACATCCGTCCGTCGATCATTAGCCCGAAGGATGGGTATATTTCCATCAAAGACGGCCGTCATCCGATGGTCGAGCATGCCTTGAAGGGAGACATGTTCGTCCCGAATGATACGGAGCTGAATCATCGGAATCAGGAGATTCTGGTCATCACGGGGCCGAATATGGCCGGTAAGTCGACCTACATGCGTCAGGTCGCTGTCCTCACCATCATGGCGCAGGTGGGCTCTTTCATTCCTGCAAGGAGCGCGGTCTTCGCGCCGGTCGATCGCATTTTCACGCGCGTCGGTGCGACGGATGACATTTCTACGGGGCAGAGTACCTTCATGGTGGAAATGCAGGAGGTATCCTACATCCTTAGGCATGCGACGAAGAACAGTCTTATCATTCTGGACGAGATCGGACGCGGCACGAGCACCTATGATGGCATGAGCATCGCGAAGGCGGTCGTGGAGTATATCGATCAGAAGATCCACGGCTATACGCTCTTTGCGACGCACTACCATGAGCTTTCCGATATGGCAGAGACGAGCCCGCGGATCAAAAATTACACGGTATCCGTCAAGGAACGGGGTAAGGATATCACCTTCCTGCGCCGTATCGTGCCGGGCTCGGCGGATCGGAGCTATGGGATCCACGTCGCACGCCTCGCGGGGCTTCCCGAGTCGCTTCTTGCCAGAGCTGATGAGATCCTTCTGGGGCTTGAGAAGGAGGATGGGAAGAGCCGTCCCGCTCCGGAGAAGCCGCAGGCAGCCGCCGGCGCGATGGATCTTTTCAGCTCGCCCATCATTGACGAGCTGGCGCATCTGGATGTCATGAGCAAGACACCGATCGAAGCGATGGAGATCTTATTCCGGCTGAGCCGCGAAGCGAAGGAGGGACGCTGATGGCATTGATCCATGTACTCGATGAAGTGACGGCGAATCAGATCGCCGCCGGTGAAGTGGTGGAGCGTCCGGTGAACGCCGTCAAGGAAATGGTAGAAAATGCCGTGGATGCCGGCGCGAGCGATATAGAGGTGGAGATCGCGGACGGCGGACTCACCTACATCCGCGTCACAGACAATGGCAGCGGCATGTCGGCAGAGGATGCGAAGCTCTCCATCGTGCGTCATGCGACGAGCAAGATATCAACGGTGGATAACATCTATCACATCGCCTCGCTGGGCTTCCGCGGAGAGGCGCTGGCGAGTATTTCTGCCGTCTCCCGCACGGCCATCACGACCCGGCGGCAGGAAGACGTGGAGGGCACGATCGTCGAAGTCGAGGGCGGGACAGTCAGCGAAGTGAAGCCGACCGGCGCGCCGGGTGGCACGACGATCGAGGTGCGCGATCTCTTCTATAATGTGCCGGCTCGGAAGAAATTCATGAAATCCGAACGGACCGAGGCCAGCCGCATCAATACGATGATGGGGAAGCTCGCACTCGCGAATCCGGATATTTCCTTCCGCCTCATCAATAACGGACGTACCGTCATCGAGACACCGGGGAACGGCCGTCTCCTCGATGTCGTGTCCGCACTCTACGGCACGAAGACGGCTGGCGAAATGCTCGAAGTCTCCGGCGAAAACGAAAGGGGCATCCTTTCGGGGCTCATTTCCAAGCCTTCGCTTTTGAAGAGCAGCCGCCAATACCAGACGATCATCATCAACCGCCGCGTCGTCGAGAGCAGTGCGGTGTCGAAAGCCGTCGACAATGCCTATCATTCGCTGCTCCCTAAGAATGGATACCCGATCCTTGTCCTCGCCTTCACTGTCGCTCCCGAGTCGATCGATGTGAATGTGCATCCGCAGAAGCGGGAGATCAAATTCTCTGATGAGCAGAGCATCTTCCGCCTCGTTTATCACAGCGTCCTTCAGTCGTTGACGACCAAGGATACGCCGGATGAAATCGCACGCGAAATGATCAAAGACCCGGGGCATCAGGTGGCAAAGGAGAGCGACTTTGACCTGACGTCTGTCAAGGTCGAAGAAGCGCGCTCCGTGGGGCCTGACATCGAACTCACGGAAAAAGAAAAGGATCCCGCGCGCTGGGGAGAGCCGGGCGCAGCCTATGCAGCAGAAGAACGGCGTCCGATGCCCGCCTGGCATCCGCAGGGAAAGCCGGCAGGAGAAAGGCGGGAGATTCCCTTCGAGCCCTCGATCTCCAAAGAGAAACTTTTCTCGAAGGAGTCCGTCTTCCCGGGCGTAACGCATGAAGAAAAAGAAGCACTCACGCCCGAGGTGCTTTTCGATGCGCCAAAGGCCGAAGAGCCGATCATCCCTTTGGGGCAGGTCGCCAAGTGCTTCATCCTCTGTCAGAGGGGGATGGATCTCTTCATCATCGATCAGCACGCGGCACATGAGCGCGTCCGCTATGACCGTCTGGCGGCGCGCGCAGAGGGCATCCCTGTACAGGAGATTCTGGTGCCTTATCTCCTCCATGCGGACCCTGAGGATCTTGCGCTCTTGGAAGAGCATGAGGCGGATTTGGCGCGTCTTGGCATCACCTTTGAGCAGGCAGGCCCGGACGTCATCCGCATCACAGGAAGTCCGGAGGATCTCTCGGAAGCGGACATGGACCGGGTGATGAAGGACATCACGCGCGCTTTCCATGAGAAGGACGTGCCTTCGCCGGAGACGATGCGTCATCGCATGATGGCGTATGCCGCCTGCCGCGGTGCGATCAAGCGCGGAGATCCCTTGAACATCCGGCAGATGAAAGAGCTCATCGTCGACCTCTTCCATACGAGCCGCCCCTTCGTCTGCCCGCATGGCCGCCCGACCATCGTGAAATTCACCCCCGAAGAGCTGGGAAGGCTCTTCAAACGCCCATGAGGACGGGCGTCACGACCATCCGCCATGCGGACTCCTCCATCATCAAAGAGGCGAAGCGGCGCGGAGAAGCGCTGGGATTTCCCTACATCCCGCGCGGTGATACACTAGAAGAGATGACGGAGGAGACCGGGCTTTCCGGATTCCTCATTTACGGGAAACAGCTCCCTCTTTACTGGTCTGACGGCGAGGAGTACCACTTCCATATGGGGACGGCGGTGCTAAGGACCACGCAGCTTCGAAAAGGAAATCCTGACCGCCTCTGCGCGCTCCTTCCTGCGGACGGCCCCTGTGATGTGCTCGACTGCACCTTCGGGCAGGCAGGGGACTCGAGTACGATGTCATGGTTTTTGACGGGCAGAGGGCGTGTGACCGCGCTCGAGAAAAGTCCCATCCTCTATGAGGTGGGGCGCGCCGGCATCGCAGGCTACGAGGATAAAGACGAGAGCCTCACCGATGCCGTCCGGCGGATCCACCTGATCCATGCCGACTATAGAGAGTATCTGGCAGGCTGCAGGGATGACGCCTACGATGTCATCTATTTCGACCCCATGTTCCGCCATCCTGTGAAGCGCAGAGAAAATGATATGGAAGGCTTCCGGGCGGCAGCGGCGTATGACAGCCTGACGGCGGAGATCTTACGAGAAGCTCTCCGCGTCTGCCGGAGGAAGGTCATCGTGAAGGAGCGGCCCTTTGCGGGCATTTTCAGAGATCCCATCTTCACCGATGTCCGGATGAAGCGCGGCCAGTCGACCGCATATGGGGTAATAGAGAAGCGGTGACTGGTAGCTAGGGATTAGTGGCTAGGGATTAGGAGCCTCGAGTGACTGGTGACTAAATACTAACTTCGGGCATCGCCACTATCTGTACCTTGCGGCGCTTCTATATTTTTATGCGCCGCACCAGCACTCCTCACTCTTAACTGGCGAGCAAAGCTTTCATCCACAAACAAGGGGCGGTACGCCCCATGGGCTAAACCCGAACCCCGAAGTTTGAAAGCAGAGATGAGGGATTAGACTAAAAGACTAGGAGACATTAGATATCAGAAGTCAGACATCTGACATTTGATATCTGACTTCTAAAGTCTCCAAGTCTTGGGCATTGCCCCATACATATTCGCGGCGAAGCCGCCACCACCATCCCTAATTCCTAATCCCTAGTCACCAGTCACTAGTCCCTAGTTACTATTTCACCCCGAAAGGAGCTCCACCATGCCTAAAGAAAAACTCATCACCATCCTTGGCCCGACGGCTTCAGGAAAGACGGCGCTCGGCGTGTACCTCGCAAAGGCGCTGGGTTCGGTCGTGATCTCCGGAGATGCCTTTCAGGTGTACCGCCGCATGGATATCGGGACAGCGAAGGTGACGAAAGAAGAAGCAGAGGGCGTGCCCCATTTCCTCGTGGACTGCCTAGAGCCGACAGAAAGCTACTCGGCCGCGGATTTTCAGGAAAAAGCGAAGGCTATCATCCATGAAGAAAATGAGAAGGGCCGCATCCCGATCGTCGTCGGCGGGACAGGGCTCTACATCCAGTCGCTCTTGGAAGGCTACGAATTTCTTCCCAAGGTCGGGGGAAGGAGCCGCTGGGAGCATCTCCTTGCCGAAGAGGGGAAGGAAGCGCTCATCGAAGAGCTTCAAAAGCGGGGCGCAGACGTGCCGATCGACCCGCAGCGCATGGTGAGGAAGCTCGAGCTTCTCTCTTCCGGAAACAAGGATAGAGAGGCGGGCAAAGCCCACACGCGGATCTATGACGGCCCGGTTTTGGGAATTGCTATGGACAGGGCGATATTATATGATAAAATAAATAAGCGGGTCCACCAGATGATGGAAGCAGGACTCTTAGAGGAAGTCAGGTCACTTTTGGAAACGGGCGTTCCGGAAGCTTGCCAGGCCATGAAGGGCATCGGCTATCGCGAGATGATCCCTGTGGTTCGCGGTGAGCGCACGCTGGAAGAAGCTGAGGAGCTGATCCAGAAGAATACCCGTCACTTCGCAAAAAGACAGCTGACCTGGTACAGACGAATGCCATATATTCACTGGGTGGAAAAAACACCATCAGACGGAGACATATGGTACAGGGAAATCTTAGCCTATGTCATTTCACAAGTTAGAGGAGAATCACAAGATGGAAGGTAAAATGAATCTGCAGGACACATTTTTGAATGAAGCAAGAAAGGAAAACGTGCCAGTCAGCATCTTCCTGATGAATGGTGTCCAGCTCAAGGGCAAAGTGAAGTCCTTCGACAGCTTTACCGTGCTTCTGGTCAGCGAAAACCGCTCTCAGCTGATCTACAAACACGCTATATCTACAATTCAGAGGATCTAAACGATAACAATGGATAAAAAACTGAAACAGATCAAAAACGAGGCGCTCGAACTTTGTGCGCCTGTTTTTCATGAGATGGAAGAAATTTCCCTCTACAACACGCAGAAAGTCCTCGAGGCTTTCCGTAAGCATCACCTCTCTGCCTATCATTTTGCGCCGTCCTACGGCTATGGCTACGATGATCCCGGCCGCGGCAAGCTCGAAGAGATCTGGTGCGACGTTTTCAAATGCGAGGCCGCTCTCGTCCGCCCGCAGTTCGTCTCCGGCACCCATGCCCTGGGGACAGTCCTTCTCGCCCTCCTCGAACCGGGCGATACCATGCTCTCCGCCGTCGGCACTCCCTATGACACCATGCAGAGCGTCATAGGCATTTCCGGCAACGCTCCGGGAAATCTGAAGTCCCGCGGCGTTCACTACAAGGAAGTGCCGCTCAAAGGCGACACCTATGATCTGGAAGGCATCGCAGCCATGGTCGATGAGCACACCAAGCTCGTAGAGATCCAGCGTTCGCGCGGTTACAGCCTCAGAAACTCCCTCTTCCCGGAAGACATCAAGAAGATCATTGACGTCGTCAAAGCAAAGAACCCGAAGACCATTTGCTTCGTGGATAACTGCTACGGCGAATTTACAAACAAAGAGGAACCGATCGAGCTTGGCGCAGACATCACCGCAGGCTCCCTTATCAAGAATGCCGGCGGCGGATTCGCACCGACCGGTGCCTACATCTGCGGCAGAAAAGACCTCGTCGAGCGTTGCGCGCACCAGCTCACTGTCCCCGGCCTCGGGGACGAGATGGGCTCCTACGCCGCTTCCTATCGTCCTTTCTTTGAAGGGCTATTCCTTGCGCCGCACATGACCCGTCAGGCTGTGATGGCAGCAGAATTCTGCGCCGCTGTTTTCCAAAAGCTCGGCTTTGCCGTGACGCCGGAGCCGGGACATCTCCGCACGGATCTCATCACGACGGTCGCTTTGAACAGCGAAGAAAACATGTGCCGATTTGCCGAAGCCATCCAGAGCTGGTCGCCTGTCGACTCCGACGCGACCCCGGTGCCGGGTCCGATGCCCGGCTATGTCGATCCCATCCTTATGGCAGCCGGTACCTTCGTACAGGGCTCCACGATCGAAATGTCTGCTGACGGTCCGGTACGTCCGCCCTACATCATGTACTTCCAGGGCGCACTTACTTTTGAACACGCCGTCCTCGCCGTCATGGGTGCCGCTGAGAAGATCCTGGGGAAATAGTGACTGGTGACTAGTAGCTAGGGATTAGGACGATACGGGATGACCGTAGCCGCCATATATCTTTCATAACATAACAAAAGCGCGCTTCCGGTGATTCGGGGCGCGCTTTTTGGCTGTGAATGATTTTTCCCTTTCCATCGGGACGGGGAACCGCGCCAGCGGCGCTTGGGCGCTTATGTGAGAGTCACTATGTTTGCAGACGGATTTCCTGTTTGGCTCAGCCGTCTTTCATACCGCAGGTACCCTATCCGCCCCTTCGGGGCACCTTCCCCTTGAGGGGAAGGCTGAATCGATGCGCGAAGCCGCTACATTCATTTCTTATTCGAACAGTGCTTTCACCCACAATCAAAGGACGACACGTCCCACCGGTTAACCCAAATCCCTGTCTACCAATCCCTCACCACTAAGCCCTGCCCATCGCACACCTTTTATGTTACAATGAAATGCAAATCACATCCGCAATGGCGGAGAAAAGAGGGACGCAAATGGGAAAACAAATTCTTCTTGTCAATGATCTTCCAGGCTACGGCAAAGTGGCGCTGGCGGCGATGATGCCGGTTCTGGTGCACATGGGCCATATTACCTACAATCTGCCGACGGCACTGGTATCGAATACACTGGACTACGGGAAATTTGAAATTCAGGACACCACGCACTTCATGAGGAACACACTCAAGGTCTGGCAGGAGCTCGGCTTTACCTTTGATGCGATCTCCACGGGCTTCATCGTCTCCCATGAGCAGGCGGAGCTCCTTTCCTCCTACTGCTGCGAGAAGAGAAAAACAGGGACGAAGATCTTCGTCGATCCCATCATGGGTGACGAGGGGCATCTCTACAACGGCCTTACCGAAGACACCGTGAAGGAAATGAGGGAGCTTGCGAGAAATGCGGATTACATGGTGCCGAACTATACGGAAGCCGCCCTCATCGCAGGCGCGACGTACAAGGCAGAAGGCCTCACGTGGGAAGAGGCGAAAGCACTCTTGAACAAGCTCCATGCCATGAGCCAAGGCTCGGTCATCATCACGAGTGCGAAGGTCGACGGGGAAGATGCCGTCGCTGGCTATGATGCCGCGCGCGACGAATATTTCCTCCGCACTTTCACCATGGTGCCGATCCGCTTCCCGGGGACGGGCGATATTTTCTCCTCCATCTTCATGGGAGAGATCCTGAATGGCGAGCTGCTCATCCGCTCCGTCGAAAAAGCGATGGGTGCGGTGAAGCTCCTCATCATGAAGAACAAGGACAGCCAGGACACCTTCAAAGGGATCGCCATTGAAAATTCGCTGGAGGTGCTTGACTGATGCCAAGAAGACCGAAGATCCGCATCACACTCATCGATCGCAAAGGCCCCTGTCCCTGTCACCGCGGACATCGCGTGGGGGACTCGTGGGATTTCGACAAGGATAGAGGAAATCTCTGCCCCATGGCGATGCATGTCGCCTTCCCCTATGTAGATATCCTTCGCTACGGCGGCGAGATCCCCCAGCGCGGCGTGGAGAAGGGCACGGCCCTTTTCTGCTGCCCGGATGTCGATACGATCAATGTGTTTAAGATAGAGAAATTGAGTGACTAGCGACTAGGAGACAAAGAGACCAGGAGACATTAGACTCTCCCGTATCGTCATTTCGAGCGAAGCGAGAAATCTTCCTTGCAGACCGATAAATGAAGGATGTTTGAAAGTAGAAATACGTAGCACCGAGGCGTCGTTTCCGTATTAGTGCCTATGTGATATTGACCGCAGTGCGAGGGAAACGCTGATTAAATCGCAGAGTCAGATTTCATATGGATTTTTATACATAGCTTCGTCATCATCTTCCTTAAATAGCTCGCTATTCGCGTCAGATGATTCCTTGCTCTGTATAAAAATCCAAGAATGAAATCTGACAACGATTTAATCAGTGTTTCCCTAGAAAGATCCCTCGGCTACGCTTCCGATGACGATACGGGAAAGGGATACTCTCAAAAGCTTGAAAGCAGGGATTAGGAGTGACTAGTGACTAAAATTTCACTTTCGGACATCGCCCTATTTATACTCTGCGGCGTTTCTGATTTTTACGTGCCGCACCTTCCCCCTTTGAACCCATAGAACCCGCTGAACCTCTTTCGCAAACAATCAAAGGGGGGCACGCCCCGGGCTAACCCTGAATCCCGAACCCGATTTCCACCCAAAGGAGCCAACCCTATGAAAGAACAGATGAAATTCGTCCGCAAATTGCCGGAACCGATCGAAGTGCAGCAGGAGATCCCGCTGCGCGCACCATACAGAAAGCTGAAAGCAGAAAGAGATCAAGCCATCGAGGACATCATGACAGGGAAAGACGACCGACTTCTTCTCATCATCGGCCCCTGCTCGGCAGACAATGAGCCAGCCGTCCTCGACTACTGCACGCGCCTTGCGAAAGTCGCTGACGAAGTGAAGGACAAGCTCTTCATCGTGCCAAGAGTCTACACGAATAAGCCGAGAACCATTGGCAAAGGCTACAAAGGCATGCTCCACCAGCCAGACCCCGAAGGCAATGAGAACATGATGGAAGGCATCAAAGCCATCCGCCGCATGCACGTCCACGTCATCGAGGAGACCGGCTTCACCTGCGCTGAAGAGATCCTCTACCCGGAAAACCACCGCTACCTCTCCGACCTCCTCTCCTACGGTGCGATCGGCGCGCGTTCCGTCGAGGATCAGCTTCACCGCATGATCGCAAGCGGCGCCGGTATCCCTGTCGGCATGAAGAATCCGACCTCCGGCGACCTCTCCGTCATGATGAACTCCATCGAAGCCGCGCAGAATGAGCAGGACTTCCTCTTCCACGGCTGGGAAGTCCACACCACAGGAAATCCGCTCGCCCATGCCATCCTCCGCGGCTACGTGAACCATTTCGGCACCAGCATGCCGAACTACCACTACGAGAACCTGAAGAAGGTCCTCGACCTGTATGGCGAAAGAACGCTCGCCAATCCCGCCATCGTCGTCGACTGCAATCATAACAATTCCGGCAAGAAATACATGGAGCAGATCCGCATCGCCAAAGACGTCATGGCCAGCCGCCGCTACTCCTCTGACGTCGCCGGCATCGTGAAAGGCCTCATGATCGAGAGCTACATCGAAGATGGCAGTCAGAAGATCGGCGAAGGCGTCTACGGCAAGTCCATCACCGACCCCTGCCTCGGCTGGGAAAAGAGCCGCGCCCTTATCCTAGAGCTCGCAGAGCTGGCATAAGGATACAGGCTCGGCGGAACTTGCCCGAAGCAACGATCTTGCGCGTTTGAAACGAGTACTTTTGATAGGCACAGAAGGTCAAAAAGAGCATCGCCCGATGGCAGTGCTCTTTTTTTATTTCTGATAAGCAGCAGAATGACTCGCTTCGGTCAATGGCGACAGACAAAGCCCTTCCTCGTGAGAAAGGAAGCGATGCGAGAATACCGCTTTCCCATACCGTCATTTCGAGCGCAAGCGAGAAATCTTTTTCGTTTGCGGTCAAGAAGAAACGGGAGAGCATCGGAAAATGGGAAACACGGTACTCCATACGCTCTTGGCTCACGGCGTTTCATTCGCGAAGGAAACAGCGAGCGGTCAACGAAAAGCTCTCTCGGCGGCGTCTATGAGGAGAGGCTTTTTGTGATAGCTATGTTCTTTTCTATTTCCAATTTTCAAGATCCGTAGTATAATATGCATACGTCATCTCATAAGCACATGATAGAATGACATATAGGAATAATTCTATATCAATGCCAGAAAATGAAGCAAAGGAGTGTAGAAGAATATGGCAATCAAGACAAGAAAAGTAGGAATCATCGGTGCCGGCAATGTCGGCTCTCATCTGGGACTGCAGCTCGCGGTACAGGGGCTGGCGGATGAAGTCGTTTTCTACGACGTGAACAATGACAAGGCGATGGGCGAATCCCTCGACCTGATGGATGCGGTCAGCTACCAGCCGCATCATTTCGAAGCGTATGCAGGTACGATCGATGACATGAAGGATGCAGACATCATGATCAATGCATCCGGCAAGCCTCGTCTGCCGGGACAGACCCGCCTTGATATGATGGATGGCGGCATCGCGACGACGAAGGAATTCCTGCCGCTCATCGAAAAGTCCGGCTTCGACGGGATCATCATCTCGATCTCCAATCCATGCGATATCATCGCAGAATATATCCAGTACAAGCTGGACTATCCGAAGAATAAGATCATCGGCTCCGGCACGGCGCTTGACTCTGCTCGTCTGCAGTACCAGCTGTCTGACCAGCTGAAGATCAACCGCCGTTCGCTCACCGCCTACCTCTTGGGTGAACACGGGGACTCCAGCATGATCCCGTGGAGCCATGTCACGGTCGCCGGCAAGAAGCTGGATGAACTGCTCGCTGAAAAGCCGGAGCTTTACAAGATGGATCCGAAGGATGTCATCCTGGAAAAGGTACACCGTGAAGGCTATGTGGAAAATACGACCAAGGGCTGCACGGAATTCGGTGTCACGTCCGCAACAGCAGAACTGGTCCGCGCGATCTACCACAATGAACACAAGGTGCTGCCGGTCTCTGTATACCTCGATGGCCCGTACGGCATCAAAGACAGCTTCGCTTCTGTACCGGTCAAGATCGGCAAGGATGGCGTAGAAGACATCATCGAGCTCCATCTGACGGAGGAAGAAAATGCGGAACTTGCGGCTTCTATCAAAGTCCTGAAGGAACATTTCGAAAGAGCGCTGACGCTGTAAGAGCATGAAAAGGACGTGTGAGAGATCGCATGTCCTTTTTTATAGGAAGGCGCAGTTTCTAGGAAAGGGATTTTGCCGTATATCCGCACCATGCGCTGCATCCCAGAGCCTGCAGGAACCGTTTCTCTAAATTTTCTTTCCAAACTGTAGGATTACAATACATGTGTTACACATTGAAAACATGAAAAGCGAGATACCCTTGTGATATAGTTAATTCGTCAAAAGAAACTTTTATCAAAGGAGTATCTCGCATGAACAGTATATCACAACTTATGAAATATCGTAGATCTATGGTCGAATATGCATTGAAGCATGGCGTTACTAAAACTGCCATCAAATACAATACATATCGCCAATACGTATATCGCTGGCTTCGACGTTATGACGGCTCATTGGAGTCCCTACGTAATAAATCCCGCAGGCCCAAACACCATCCCAAAGCACATACATCTGCGGAATTAAAGCTCATTCAGGATATGAGGCGTCGAAATCCAGAAGCCGGTCTGGTGGTTTTCTGGGTAAAGCTGCGTCAGCGTGGATACAGTCGTTCAGTTACCGGACTTTACCGTACATTGAAACGCATAGGGGTGACTCCGGTGAAACCACCTAACCCCAAATATGTGCCCAAACCCTATGAACAGATGCTGTATCCAGGGCAGCGCATCCAGATTGACGTAAAGTTTGTGCCGTCCGCATGTCTGACTGGTGAAGCCAAAGGAAAACGCTTCTATCAATATACAGCCATTGATGAGTTCTCACGCTGGCGTTATGTGGAAGCCTTTGAAGAGCACAGCACCTACTCTTCCATGATATTTCTGGTGCATCTCGTTCAGGCTTTCCCGATGCCTATTGAATGTGTGCAGACAGATAACGGCACCGAATTCACTAAACGATTCACCAAAGCAAGTCTTGACGAAGACCTTACTCTTTTTGAGCGTAAATTAAAGGAATTAGGCATCAAGCACAAAAAGATTCGTCCCTTTACGCCAATCCACATTTGGATAGTAGAACGCAGTAATTGCAAGGATAAAGAACGCTTATATGCCACGCTTTGTTGATTCTCTTTTGAAGATTTCAGAAGACAACTCAAAAGATATAATTATCGAGATTATAACTGCTTCCCAATGCGACCGCTTGGATGGAAATCTCCAAAAGATACACTCCATGATTTCATCAAGCACGGTGTAACATATGTTTGACAAACCAACACGTTTCTCTAAATTTTCTTTCCAAACGACCTTGCTATCACTCGTCCTTTATGATAAAATACTTTGGTATGAATAATGCAGACGGGAGGTGAAACCATTGCCACAGATTAAATCCAATTTGAAAAGCATGAGACAGGACGCTGCTAAGAAAGCTGCTAACGCTGCTGTTAAATCCCAGATTCACGGCGCTATCAAGAAGGCTGTCGCTGCTGCTAACTCTGAAAATAAAGACGAAGCTTTTCGTGCTGCTGTAAGCATCATTGACAGCGCTGCTAAAAAAGGCGTGATCCACAAGAATGCTGCTGCTCGTAAAAAATCCCGTCTGAACGCAAACGTAAATGCTGCTATCGCTGCTGAAAAAGCTGCAGAAGCTAAAGAAGCTGCTGCTGAAGCTAGAGAAGAAGCAAAAGAAGCTTACAAGGAAAAGATGGAAGAAAAGGCTTAATTTTCCGAGAGAGAAATCCCATGGTCTTAGGACTGTGGGATTTTTTATTTTGGGTTCTAGGGAAACGCTGATTCAATCGCAGAGTCAGACTTTACAAGAATTTTTATCCATAGCTTCGTCATAACCTTCCTTAAATAGCTCGCTATTCGCGTCAGGTTATTCCTCGCTATGCATAAAAATTCAAGAGTAAAATCTGACAACGATTGAATCAGTGTTTCCCTAGGTCGTCGGCTCCATGGGGCTGGTACGGCGTTTGGCTGCTGACATAAGTCGCCTGCTTGAAACGCATTTTCCCACTCTCTTTCATGCCGCCAGTGCCCTATCCGCCCCTTCGGGGCACCTTCCCCTCGAGGGAAAGGCTATTCATAGTAAGCGGTGAAGTCGCCACCTTTCTTATTTCTCATGCAAGCGAGGCTTTCATTCGCAGCCAAGGGACGGTACGCCCCAGAGGCTAACCCACAAGTTTGAAAGCAGGGATGAGTGGCCAGTGGCTAGGGATTAGGGGCGCAGGGTGACGAGTCACTCTCGCGTATCGTCATTTCGAGTGGAGCGAGAAATCTTCTTTGCAGACCGATAAACGATGGGTGTGCGAAAGCAGAAATACGCAGCACCAAGGCGTTGCTTCCCGACCAGTGCCTATGTGATACTGACCGCAGTGCAAGAAAGATCCCTCGGCTGCGCTCGGGATGACGATACGGGAAATGGATATCCCCAAAGATTTGAAAGCAGGGATGAGCAGCTAGTGACTAGGAGATGGGGGGCATTCTTCCTCATTCCTCATTCGAGTAGAGCTTTCATCCACAATCCAGAGGCGGCACGCCCTACGGTCTAAGCCTGAACCTTGAACCCTGTCCCCCTCTTTAGTACAATAGAGCAAAAGGAGGTACGTGCTATGTTTGTCGGTGTAGATCTGGTGAAGATCGCGCGGGGGGAGCCGATCCTTGAGAAATTTCCCCGCCGCACGGAGAAGATATTCCCGGACGAGGCGGTCGCGGTGTGGGGGTGGTCCGGGAA
>ERZ1023830.75-NODE-75-length-38006-cov-11.063029_pt1 | contig 38006 bp, 58 predicted proteins | sample MGYA00380381_ERZ1023830 | MGnify/ENA primary metagenome ERZ1023830 (study PRJEB33179, sample SAMN07449067) | human gut metagenome | biome: Human-gut; feature: Human associated habitat; material: Faeces | host: Homo sapiens | place: India:Kasaragod | collected... | reverse complement strand
ATGTAATTTTCTTTGCCATTTTCACAAGAACAAATTGTTGCAATTAAAAAAATTGCTCCTATTAGGTATGTTTTTTTCATAACTATATATATTAAAATTGATATATTATTCTACTCTTATTACTCCGACTACAAGGGCCACATGATAGATGTGGTCTATTGCAAGTTCGAATGGTTCGTAATCTTTGTTATCTGATACGATGGTGACATGATCTTTGTCTGTTCCCGGCTTGATTCTCTTGATAAGCGGTCCCTGGTCAGTGTCCAGCACATAGACTTTATTCCATTGGAAAAACAAGTCTTGAAGGCTTAGACGCTTGCAGGCTACAATGTCACCACTGTTATATCGAGGATACATACTGCTTCCCTTCACTCCTATAAGGAAGTCTGCTCCCTTGAACGAAGGGATGATGTATCGGTCACATTCATATTCCATGACTGACAGATCACCGGTGAAGGCACCGGCCATGGCATTAATCGGGATAAGTGGTATCCCTTCATTTGATTCAGTGCGATGCGCTACTGGTAGTTCTTCGTTTTTCATGTCTGTATTTTGTGATATAATCATGTCTCCATTTCCTGTAAGTAGCCATGATGGTGAAACTTGCGGAAATCTGGCGATAAATCTCGCCATTACATCCTCTGTAATACTTGATTTACTTTCCAGCGTACCTCTTGAAACGCCTATTTGTGTATAGAACTCCCTTTTGCTTATGCCTAAAGTTTCGGCAAAAGACAAAATTCTTTGTTTTATTGGCGAAATATTTTGCTTTTCTTCTTGCATGTGGCGAAATCTTTTGTATATTTGCAGGGCGTTTAGAAAACTAAAGATGGGCGCAAAGATAATAAATATATCGTTTCACCCAAGCTAATACGCTGATATTAACTACTTAAATATAGAATTTATGGCAGAAATCTTAATGAAACACGGTGATCGCCGTGAGTTGGCGAAAAAGTTTGACGTCAGTCATGTCACAATTATTAGTGCATTGAAGTTTCGCACGCATAGCAAAGTATCGAACATGATTCGTAAGGCTGCCCTGGAAATGGGCGGTGTTCTTATGGGTGCCAAAAGCCTGAAGGAAGCAAGTAATGAATATAAGTCTGAGAAGGAATAAAAAAAATAAAGCATGGTAAGTGTAATAAAAGTTTCACAAATCAATTTGATTAAAGATGAATACGACCATAAAAATTGTCGTACAACTCCAGAATCTATTTACAAAAAATTATGGGATAAAGTAGTAAAGAATGAAGGAGAATTAAGTGATGAAGAATGGATCTTTATGGCAAGAGAGATTCCTCATCTTCGAACAGCTTATGGCGTATATCTCACTAACTGCCAAAAAGAAAAAGTTGAAAAGCCTATTACATGGCGTACATTTTACATGCAATGCCGTGGACTTCGTACTTTAAAGCCTAATACTATTCAGGCTCTTTCGGATTACATCAGACTTATTGATGAACAGCATTCTAAAGGATATGTTTCACGTTGTATCAATGAATAACATACAAGAAAATGAAAACGTATAGCACTAATAAGTATTTACAGCGTCTGGCTAACTTCCTTGTAGCGTATGCTGTACCGTTCAGCTATGACGGATTTACCATCGAGTTTACCGCATCTCAGCGGTTGGTGGATGAAATGCAGAACCTTGACAAGGTGCTGGCTAAAATTGATTTTGTTGTTAAGTGATTCACTATTAACCTTTTAAATTTTCTGATTATGAAGAAGAACAGGAAGAAATACACAATAAAGATGCAAGAGAAGAGATACACGCAAAAATACAACAGCAAGAAAATGAGCCGGAAGAACTTGATATTTTTCTTTTTGAAAATAGCTCACCATTTACCTCCCGGCTCTGTGACTTACTTTGCTGAAGTGCGTTTACTCTCCAAAATCAGGACGACGTACAGATAACCTTACTTTCATCGGTTCATCATTCTTGCACTTCATTAGCACACGTCCTTCTGCTTCATCCATCAACTGTTCACACTCATTATGACCGCAACTGTATGGAACAAAGGATTCTCCTTTAATGACGAATGTAGGATGCGAACCGCATACAGGACAAGTAATCTTGTCGTACTCCTGTCTGAGGAGTTCATAAAAACTATTTTCCATAACTATAAATGATTGATTAGTACGCTACAAATGTAGCAAAAACCGTCCGTCTGTGAAGATATGACGGTCTTTAAAAACCGAAAGCTTATGAAAACAAGAAACATACTTATCGCAATACTCGCCCTTGCAGTGGCAAACACATTGACAGAAGGATGGCTGAATATAGCCGGAATCGCACTATTGTCTGCATCGCTGGTTCCCGTAGCAATTAAGATGGACAAGGCAGACAGATAACTCACACGCAGCTATAAGGACCTGCACGTTTTCAGGATAACGTGAATTTGTCATAGGATTGGTTTTGGTATGAAGTAATCTTTAACTCGATAGGTATTGACAAGGCAAAAAGATGCAGGCGGCTTAGCTTCAGGTTCGATTCCTGAGGCTGCACAATCTAAGATTTGAACAAATGGCAGTAATATATAACGATAAGGTTTGCGTGTTGGCTAATGAATTGATTCGATTCGATTCAAAGCGAAACATCGGAAGCGAAAAAGGCTTTATCGGAAGGTCTAATTTTGACAACATGCGTTGTAATGGCCAGCTGATAATCGCCCGTCGCAGCATACCCGGAAATCCTGCCCTCGTAGAATTTGAAACCATGAGACCAGACATCAAGCGCAAGTACGTAGAATCATACGGCGACCCGTATGCAGAACTGGCAAGCCGCGACCAGCAGAGCGAGCTGGAGAAGGAAGTGGAATACAACAACAGGGCATACACTTTCTTCCAGGCATACCGCTACGGCGATAACAACACACTCCCCCAGGAAAAAGTAAACGAATATACCTTGTCGGTGAACGTGATGGAAGCTTTGCTTCGCCTTCGCGACCGTCAGAAACAGAGTGCCATAGGTGGAAGCACACGCATCAACGTGTGGGAACGCCTGGGCGCACAGTGTCAGTCGCTCCTCGACGTGAAGGATGCCAAGGGAAAACCCTTGTTTCCTCATCACCTTCCGGCTTCGTGGAAATCATTGAAGCGAAAGTGCGAGTCGTACGAGGAAGCCCGTAAGGCTGGCGATGAAGCCGGGTTCCGCAGCGTGATCCATAAGAACTACGGAAACGATGCCGCATCGAAGCTGAAGGAACGACAGGGAAGCGAACGCAGCGAGCTGGCCGAGTCGCTTATCCGTCAGTTCCTTGGTCTGCACATGAACTGGAACAACGTACAGGTGATGCAGGAATACAACAAGCTGGCCGCAGAGTTCGGGCTGGAGGAAATCAAGTCGCCAGCCACCATCGGCGCATACCGTCAGAAGTACGATGTAGTGACCAAGACACGACGTAGGGGCATAGGCGAATGGAACAGCAACCTGAAGAAGCAGGTGCGCCGTTCGGCTCCGCTTACCGCGATGACCTTCTGGGTGTTCGATGGCTGGGATGTGGAAATGCTCTTCCAGCGTGAGGAAGTGAAGAAGGTGCGCAAGGGCGGTACCGTACGCGAAGAACGCCGCACCACTTATCACAACCGCAAAACCATCGTCGTAGTGCTCGATGCCTGCTGCAAGTATCCCATAGGTTACGCCATCGGCGAAAACGAATGTGACGACCTTATCAAGGAAGCACTTACCAACGCCGTACGCCACACGCGCGAACTCTTTGGCGAGCGATACATTCCGGTGCAGATGCAGTGCGACAACTACCACAAGAAATCGCTTTTCCCCTTCTATGAGAAGATGACGAAATATCTCACACCTGCGGAAGTAAAGAACGCACAGGCCAAGATAGTGGAACCATACTTCAAGTATCTCATTCTGGAATACTTTCAGAAGTTCCCTTCCTTCTCAGGCTTCGGCATTACCTCCAGCAAGGAGATACAGCCAAACGTGGAATGGCTTAATGAACACAGAAAGTTTATCCCTACCGAGCAGGAAGCCATACGCCGAATTCATGAGGTGATGCAGATGGAACGCGCCAAGAAGATAGAAGCCTACATGAAGGCATGGAGCCAGACACCCGACGAACGGAAGATGCGTTTCTCCGATGAACAGTACCTTCTGCTTATGGGTCAGACAAGCGGACGCACCAACAAACTGGAGTCAAGGGGCATCATCATGGAGCGAAACGGAATGCAGTACGTGTACGACAGCCTGGACCGCTCGCTGCTTGACCACCTGGGCACAAGCTGGGTAGTACGTTACGACCCCGACGACACAAGTCACGTGCTCATTACGAATGCCGGAAAGAAAGGCACCAAGGACGAAGGAAAGGAAATCGGTACGCTGCGCTACCTGCTCGATGAAAAAGAAGCCGTGCCCATGGCACTGATAGACCAGAAGCCGGAACACTTCGAACAGCGCCGACGCATCAATGAATTTAACGAATCGCTGAAAAAGGAAATCGTGGAAACGGCAGAACGAGACATCGACACCATACGCGACAGCGTGTTCAGTCATTCACTTCCTGTGCACAACATACTGGAGCGTTTCTGCATTACCGACAGCCGCGGACAGCACAAGGACAACCGTAACGAGCTTCGCCTTCATGCCGAGGATGTGGAATACGAAGAAAACGACACACGCACCTCACGCACGGTTTATCCTGACGATGAAGATGACTTTGAATTTGACCCTACAAACGCAGGGTTTTCAAGATAATTTAAAACTGATTTAATAACCCATTAAAAAGATATTGAACTATGGACGCAAACAAACTTAGAGACTACATCGAGACATTAATTCAGCGTGGATCATCGGCCGCCGAACTGGCACGCAAGTGCGACGTATCGGGCGCTTCCTTCTCACAGTTCCGTGCAGGTAAGTACGGCGCAAAGGAAGATTCGATGGCCGATAAGATAGCCGTAGGACTGAACTACTATGACAACACCTGGAAGATTGTAGAAAGCGTATCGTCATACAAGCAGGTGAAGCTATACCTGACCGCCGCCAAGAAAAACCACCGCTGGTTCTGTATCAGCAGCCGCAGCGGTAGCGGAAAGACACATTCGCTTATCGACCTTTACAACACCTGCCCTGACAACTCGATTATTTACCTGAAGTGCTGGAAGTGGACGGCTAAGAAGTTCCTTCAGAAGCTGGGCCGATGCCTGGGTATCACCTTCACCCGCTATACGGATACAGATGACATGCTACAGGAAATAACCTCCAAAATTAACGGAATGGACGACCGTAATCCGGTGCTGGTGCTCGATGATGCAGGCAAGCTTTCTAACAGTGCCATGACCTGCCTTATCCCGCTGTATGACGACACCAAATACCGCATGGGCTGTCTGCTGGTAGGAACGGAAACCCTTCGCCGCAACATCAAGCGAAACGTAGGCCGTGTGGACGGATTCGACGAAATAGACGGACGCGTAGTGCGTAACTACATCACCCTGCTGGGAGCCACGAAGAAGGATGTACGTGCCATCTGTGCCGCAAACGGAGTGACCGACGCAGAAGAGCAGGACGAAATCTGGGGAAAGCTTGACAAGGTAGAAAAATATCCCACGGAAGACTCACGGAAATCCGTGTGGTTTGTTGACGACCTACGCGAGCTGGAAGGAATGATCATGGATAAGTTAATCCGCCGTCAGGTACAAAATGGAGAGTTATGAGAAACTGGAGCATCAAGAACATAGAAGACCGGAAGTACGACTTTGTGCCGTTTTCCCCACGTTTTGCCGACCTGTTCGGCAAAACGGAGGCTACGGGAAACTGGATAGTCTACGGTAAGTCCGGTCAGGGTAAATCTTCCTTCTGCCTTCAGCTGGCCAAGGAGTTCGACGAAATCGGGAAAAAGGTGCTGTTCGTGTCGCTGGAGATGGGCGACAGCTACGACTTCCAGCAGGCACTGGCCAACGCAGGCATACGTAGCGGATGCAGCCGTATCTCATTCACCGACTCCTGCCATCCGGAAGAACTGAAGGAAGAACTGAGCAAGCAGCGCAGTGCAGACGTGATAATCATTGACTCCCTTCAATACTTCATCGACCTGTACCGCGTGCGTGCGGCCGACTTCATCGAGCTTCGCAGCAAGTTCAAGAAGAAAGTGTTTGTCTACATCTCCCACATGAAAGGCAACGATGTGGACGGCGATACGGCCTACGACCTGAAGAAAGATGCCTTCAAGCGCATCCACATAGAACACTTCAAGGCATCGTACGTAGGCCGTGGCAACGGAGGTCCGAAAGGCTTCTTCGTGATATGGGACAAAGGATACCGCCAGTTCTGGCTCGAAAATGGAACTAAAAAAGAAACAGATGGAAACAACCAAGAGAATGATACCGAAATGGATGATTAAGAAGCTGCACGTGCTGTATGCACGCTACGGCTTGTCGGAGGAACAGTACCGCGCACTGATCCTGGAGCTGACAGACGGACGCACCGACACCACCAAGGAACTCACCTACGCCGAGTCGCAGTACCTGGCTGGTTACATCACCGGAGCCAACACCACCATCAAGCCGGTGGCCGAAAGGCTTATCGAGAAGTCGCTGAAATGGCAGCGCAGCGCGGTTCTGAAACGCCTTCAGCAGATTGGAGTAGACACCTCTTCCTGGGATGCGGTAAACGCCTACCTTCGCAGCCCTCGCATCGCCGGGAAGCCTCTTTACGAACTGGACAGCGAAGAGCTGTCCGCACTGATACCGAAACTTGAATCTATTAAACGAAAACAGAATGGCTGAATACGACGTAAACGACCAGCGCATAAACCGCATTAACTACATCCTGGACGAACTTCCCCGCATAGAGGAACGCATCGACCGGATTAATGCGCAGATAGGAAGCCGCGAAATGACGGGACAGCAGTTCCGCAATCTGGTGGCCGAAAGAAGCACCCTCGTAAAGAGGTACGATGAACTGAATCGCGAGGCGAAGGAAAACTACCGCCTCGTTACCGGAAAGGAGAAAGGAAAGATAACCTATAGCACGGAAACGACGATATGAGAAAGAAATACAGAATTTAATTAACCTTTAAAAACAAGTAATTATGATTGATTTAAAAGCATTGACCGCAGAACAGAGAGCAGCACTGAAAGCACAGTTGGAAGCAGAAGACAAGGCCGAAAAAGACCGTGTACAGAACGAACGCGAAGCCTACAAGCAACTTGTAGACCAGACGGTACAAAACGCAGTGGCAAAGCTTCAGAACCTATCCAGCGAAATGGAGCGACTGAAAGAAGAAGTATTCACAGAGTTTGCCACCCTTATCAAGACAAAGAACGAGTTGTTTAAAACGAAATCAGACCGTCAGAGCGACACGTTCACCACAGCCGATGGTACAATGTCCATCACGCTTGGAAACCGCGTAAACGAGGGATGGGACGATACCGTAGAAGCTGGCATCGAAAAGGTGAAGGCATACCTGAAGACGCTGGCAAAGGACGAAAACAGCGCAGAACTTGTGCAGGTAGTCATGGGACTTCTGGCCAAAGACCGCAAGGGAGCCTTGAAAGCCAACAAGGTGCTCGAACTGGAGAAGCTGGCAGCCACCAGCCGCGATGCAGAGTTTATCGACGGTATCAACATCATCAAGGCTGCATATCGCCCCGTACCTACCTGCCAGTTCATCCAGGTTACGCTGAAGGATGAAGAAGGAAAAGAACGTAAGTTACCGTTGTCTTTATCGGCTATGTGATTATGATTAACGACATGAAACCAGGGGAAGTCCGTCTGTTAGCAGACGGAACCCCGATAAAATTCCAGGAAGTAGCCAATATTACCAGCTTAGACAATCCGTGTCAGTCTTGCGTGTTTGAGAATGAACGCTGCCAGGAACGCGCGATACTGCTTGGAGGATGCGACCCCATGACACGCGACGACGGAAAGTTTGGCATCTTCATTCACGCTGGAACAAATGCCTGACCTGTTCAAACCTCGCAGAGTGGCGGTGAAGATTCACTACAGCATGATCAGTCAGTTCATGTATGTGTGGGTGAAGTGGAACCGCCCCTGCGACTTATCAGTACAGCGTTCAAGAGAAAATCCCGTATGGCTGGGTGTCTGTTTCAACGTAGAGAATAACGACACTCTGGATATGATGGAAGATGTACGTAAGAGTTTAAAAACCGAAATTATTGATTTATGACAAGAAAAGAAGAAATGCTTAGGGAAGCCGTTCACCAGCATTACCAGTGCAACGGGGATTATGCTTGTGGAGAACGTGCTTATTGCCGATTTTGCGATGGAGAAAATATAGCGCATGACTGTGATGAAGATTGCTATGCTGACGAGTTTAGCGAAGGATTTTTAGCAGGCTGGGATGCCTGCTTGAAATACCTTGGGGAGATTCCATGGGATGAAGCCATGAATGAGATTTGTAAAAGATAAAAGGTAATAGTAAAAGACATGAAAGAATATATGAAACAAATACCGTTTACGCTAGATATGGCGAAGAAAATCCACGGAGGTCTGATAAAAGGAGAAATCAAGACCCGTGAAGGAGGTAACGTAAGAGGATTGATTTTCAACGTAAATAATGAAAAATGGCCATTATGCGCAGTTGTAACAAAGAATAACGGGGCAGAAATAGTCCTGTCATTTAATATAGACGGTTCTGCACTTCCTTACATGGATACATCTGTTTTTGACCTTACATTGTATGTGGAAGATGAAATCCGAAAGAAAGTATACATCTCTCTCCCAATTACAGGTATGGAAATGGAGAAAGTAGTGTCAAAGGCAAATGATAGAAAAAAGCTATTATCTTTTAAAGGGTTCGAGCCGGTAACTCCGTTCGACGTATCACCAGATTCCAACGCATCTTATGCGGAACACATGGGGCGAGACATTCAGGCTCTCTTGGAATGCGATGCAGTCTATTTCTGCCGTGGATGGCAAGACAGCAAAGGATGTCAGGCAGAATACGAAGTAGCGAAGATTTACGGAAAACAAATGGTTTTTGAATAATATGAGCGAAAAAGAACAAATAATGGATTTCATCGACCAGGTTCTTTCAGACTTCACCAATGAAGGAGCGATGGAAGTTCTCGAAGATGTAAAGAGTGAGATAGACATGAGAATCGAATCATGTGAAGAAGATACTTATACAGTAAAAAGTTAATTATATGGGATATGATTTGATACCTATAAACAAGGGAATATACAGTAAATCTGGAATGATATTTACGTGGCCTACTATTTTAGAAGAGACAGGCGCTGGATATTTGTTTAATTATGGGAAAAATACTTTTGATCCAGGTAAATATATATATGATGGTTCTCGTAATGATGGAAGTCCGGTAAGTAACGATGGTTTTTCTGTTTCTAAAGAAGAGGCATTGATTATGGCTCGACTTTTTAGAGGATATGTATTTGTAAAAAGAGGTTTAAGAAAGGAATGGGATAAAAAGACAGAATCAGAAAAAGTTGTGATTATGTCACGTTTTGGAAAAATGTCTGAACCTCCAAGTGAAGAATTTTTACAAAAAGTTGAATCAATGGCAGAATTTTGTGAACAATCTGAAGGATTTAATATATACTAAAGTTATGAACGCAAACGATCAAGAAAAAGTATGTAAATCAGGTTTTGTTATTATAAGAGCTGACGATACAAAAAAGCATGTTATAAAATGCAAAAAGGCAGAACATCCAAGAAGTTGGAAAATTCTTAGGGATGACTTTAGATCAAAGTATCAAAGAGACATTTACATGAGAGATCTTCTTTTATTAGATGATTACATCGAAGACTAACAAAAAATCCCCGACACCGCAACCGGATGCCGGGGATTTTCATTTTTAATTATTTATGAATCAGGGTTCGCCAAGGTAATGACATATCGCCTCGTGCTGAAGCGGCGTAAGCGTGCGCTGTCCCTTCTTGTAGTGAAGTTCCTCCAGTCTTTTTTGTAGTTCCTCGTTCAGAACAATCCAGCGGCGTAGCTGGGTAACGGCACTGCGTGCAGAAGAACGCGGGAAGTATCGCAGTGCAAGGTCTGTCAAATAAATAGCGTGCATGTTGTATGTGTTTTCGTAAAGATAATAAAAATAATTAGGAATAAATTACCCCGTAGTAAACGCATTGTTACTACGGGGTAATTAATCAGTTACTAAGTAGTAATGATTGGGTTACTACGTAGTAGTTAAGGAAGCGGTTCTTCTTTGTCTTCCTGCAAGCTTTTCACCTTGTGGAAGCTCAGATTTGCGATGTTAAGCTGTCCTTTCAGCCCGATGCCCGGTCGGAACTGGAGAGTCACCTTTTTAATCATCGACGGGCTGAAGGTGTCTTCCGTGGCGGTTCCTGTGCTGCGAAGCTGCGCCTGGAAGCTTCCCAGGTTCTCCAGTTTCACAATCTGTCCGGCTGCGATGTGCAGGTTAATACGCTTCACCAGGGCGCGGATTACGTTCAGCACGTCACCGTCGGTCAGTGTGGTGGCATACGCTATCTCTTCCGACAATTCGTTGATACCCACTGAGCCGGAAGCCTGTGCCTTGGCATAATACTTGTACTCTCCGCTCTCACGGTCCTGCGGATTGAGCATCTTTGCTACGCTGTAGTTAATTGCCATAATCTTTTGTGTTTAAGTGTGAATAATGTAGTTAACTTGTCATGACATTGCAAAAGTAGGCACGCGCTGGCATAAAGAGTTGACAATTTGGTATTTTAAAGCGAATTACGTATTTTTGTAGAAACAAAAATGCAGCAGCCAACTTGCATCAACTCTTAATCCGTAGCATTATGGGAAGAAACAGTCATTTAATAGAAGAACGTAACCGGCAGATAGCACACAGTTACTTTGAACTGGAGCCGGTTCTGCGTAATTATTCCGACGTCGTAAAAGCCTTGTCGAAAGCTTTTTTCTTATCAGAATACCGCATTCAGGCCATTATCCGTGAGATGGTGAAGAACGACCAGTTCAAGCCGTCGGGCGAGGCAAAAAAACATGTGCGGAAAAAGATTTCCGCACAACACATTCAGCTGAGCCTTCAGCTATCGTTTTAGCACAGGGGTAATGCTTATCTTCACATCGGGCACTTTCTGTTCGTCGCGTGTAAAGTATTCCGTTACTTTCACCGTGTAGGTAGACTCGTACACCTTTATGCCATGGTTGGCCGTATAGAATCGGCTGTTTGTGCGGATAAGTGTACTTCCTTCTATTTCGTGACCCTGTACCAGCAGATGCAGTCTGCGCCGTATGGAATCCCTTTCCTTAATCTTTTCCACCGTTCCGCTACGGTAGTGCGTGTCGTCGTAGCAGTCGATAATGAGCCGCACGCGCACCGTGCACACGCCTTCCTGGCTCAACCCTGACACATTGCTCCAGCTTGTTTCCGCAGCGTCTATCAGCACAGCCGGAAAGGTGAGCGGATAGCTTTCGCGGGTGGTTTCGTTAATCATTTCCAACTGTCCGTAGTCTTCGTCCACGGTCTTCATATCTGGCATCTGTTCGCCGATGTAGTTAACGAGATTCTCTGAAATATGTTCCATAATTCTTTACAAATAGTTGCAATTCTCTTTCGATTATCTTGCGAATTTCTTTCGACATATTAGCGTCGGGTCCGAAGAAGTGGCGGCGCGGCATACGTATAAGCGAGCCTTCACGTTTTAGGGCCATGTTTCGCCAGAACATAGCTTCGCGTGTAAGCGCTTCGTTTCCTTTGGTCTTTCTCAGTCCGCCGCGCTTTTTCGTCAGACGTGCGCCTTTGGCTGCGGCGTAACGGTACCAGAAGTACCGCTTCATCTTGGCCGTTACCTTAATGCTTCCTCCGTCGTTGTGAATCTGTGCGTAGTCCACCTGGTTACGTATGTACACCTTTCCGGGTTCCGGCTTGAAGTAGGTGGCATCACGCAGATGTTTTGTTCCTGATTCCAAAGTCTTGTAGCTGGCCTGCGCTCCTTTGAAGCTCAGTTTGCGTCGGTATGGTTCCTGCCATGCCCTGCCGTTGAAAGCGCTGTCAGAGAAGCGTTTCTTCGTCAGCGATACGGCTTTTGTTCCTACCTTGACGGGAAGTGTGCGGGTGTAGAGCGTGTTCAGACGCCTTACAGCGTTTTCTACTTGCTTTTGAATGTCGGGTGAACTCATTTCTTTTTGGCTTTAGCAATTAATCTTTCAATCATACCTCTTGTCAAAGGTCCCATCTTATCTCTTTCAGGACCCATATACATGGCGAACGCTTCGGCAAAGTATTCATGCTCTTCTAGTGAAGAATAATAACCCATTTCACTCACTTCGTTTCTTCCGTCTCTGGTTACTCCAGCCTTTCCGAATGTATCTATAGCATCCATCCTCATGTGATATAGACTTAAAAGCTTGTGACCCAGTTCGTGGTCTACGACATCTCTCACTAAATCTTCTACGCTCGATATGGTATTATACTTCATACCTTTCTTTGTTCTGAATTCCTCTAATTTATCCCATACCTTTTTAGGATTATTCAGTAAGCTAAGATTAAAATTGAGACTGTTATCCGAATCATCCCATGACGCTAACGCTTTTTTACTTCTTGGTGCTCCTATCTCAGAGAATGGAGGAATATTGAATTCTTTCATTCTCAGGTTGAGCTGATTCAGTATCTTCTGGAATACTTCTTCCTCAGACTTCTTAGGAGTTATTTCTACTTTTTGGGCTATGTTATTATCAAAGACAAACTGTTTGTAGTCAAACTTTGCCTTTTTAGCGACGGCTTTTTCTACCGCTTTCTTTGCTCCTGGATATGCTTCCTTGATATACGGATGCGAGTCGCTGAACAGCTTTCCGTCATCTGCGGGGTTGTTATCCAGTCCGGGAACGGAAGGAACGGGCTTAAAGTCTCCTACTGCGCCGGTGGTGGCTGGTTCGTCGGTCGCTTCGAGCGAGCACTTGCAGTTCCATCGGTCACCAGGGCGATGGCGCGTCCAGAAGGAATGGTTTACCGGAAGAGTTAGTTTTGCTTCCCAGTATTGCTTGTGCGCTATGTCCGGATCGGGCGAAGTGGTAGGCATCCAACGCAGGTTCGGCAATACGTCCTTGTATTCCTCGAAATGCTTCCAGTCGGCCGCCTGATGGGCGCGAAGAATGGCGGTGTCATATTCCGTGCGAAGCCATCGCACTACGTAATGATCCGTAATGTTCTGCACATCATCAAGCCATTGCTCAAAGGGTTTCAGCTTTCCGTCATTGTCGATAAGCTGTGCGGCCAGGTCATTCTGCATACGGTGAGTGCGGAAGGCAGAGAACACTTCGTTATTGGTGCGAAGCTGTTCCAGGAACAGTTCATCGCCTGTAGGATAGCTGGAAGCAGACAGCCCTTCTACGGTGGCCTCATTGAACAGACGAAGCGTTTCTTCGAACGCATCACGCTGTATGTCGTCGCGCACGTTCATCCCGTCGTAGATGTCGCGCAGCATCTGTGTGAGAGCTTCCTTGCTGAATTCAATACCCTGCTCCAGCTGATTATGAAAACCTCCGCACACGCCACAGCGTTCACCGTAGAGGTTGTCCATTAAAACGGCAAAGCCCCGTCTTTCTTTTTCGGGGCTACTCCGAAAAAATCGCACAACCAGTTGCGGAAGTCGGTTCGCGCCCGTTCGTACCAGGCTTTTGACTCGTTATCCATGTTCATGCGTCGGTCTGACTTTCGTTTCGGCTCCGTATCCTGCGGTTTTTCCATCTGGTTGGCCATCTCCTGCTGTAGCTTGCGGTTGGCTTCTTCCTGCGCCTTGATTTCGGCTTTCTGCTGTTCGTAGTCTTCCGGCTTGTCAATTAGCAGCACTTCGTATATGTAGTCGTCAGAAACGGGCACACCCATGGCTTTCACTTTCTGAATCACGTCTACCTGCTGGTTCGGATTCAGGTTCCGGTTCTTGACGTACACAAACTCACCGCCTTCCGTATTCACACCCAGTGCGTTGAATATGTCCGTCATATTGTAGTTCAGCACATCGAGAATAAAGTCGCGGTCGTCAGCCTTCAGCATGTCTTCTTCTTCCTGGTGAACTGTACCCAGTGCCTGTGTGCCGGTGCTCTTGGCATCTGTAGTCAGCGTATTACCCAGCACGCGAACCGACATTTCCGTATTGCAGGCATCCTTGAAGCGTTCGTAAAGGTCTACCGTACCGCTTTTGTTGGCACTCTCTATCAGGTTCAGGCTGCTTTCCTTGGGATGGATGTACACGGCGTTGGCTCCTTGTCGGCGTGCGTCCTGAATCAGGCGGCTGCGGGCTTCTTCGTCGCCTGCATCGTAGGTGTACTCACGTATGGGCATACCGAATATTTCGCAAAACTGCTTCCAGTTCCCGAAGTTGCTGCGCTTGTAGAGCACCATCGGAAGAAGTTCGGCCATCATTCCCAGGTCGCGCGGATTGTCGCCCACAAACAGCATGTTTTCAAAGGCATCTACGGGTATGCCTTCCGTGTCGCTCTGATACTTCAGGATGACACGGCGTACGGGGTCGTAGTGCTTGTATGGCACATGGTAGTAGTTGATGAATCCGTCATCGCCACGGTAGAACTGGAACAGGCTGTATCCGTAAAACTTTGACATGAGCACTTCCTTCACAAACTTGCGGAACCAGGGCGAACGGATTTCCTTGTTCACGTTGTCGTCGGGATTTCCGTTTCTCCGGAACTCGATAGGTATGCGGCTTACACCCACCTTCCTCTTTTCTATGATACCGCCCAGGTGAAGGTCGAGCATGGCCGATTCGTACATGTCATACAAGCGTGTGCGGTTGTAGAAGTCGATGGCTTTTGCTGCGTTGAGCGCACTGATGTAGGACGACATATCGAAGTAGAACAGTTCCGGCATCTGTAGGATGATGTCGGGTTCCACACGGGCGTAGGGTCCGGTGGTATAGGCAGGTGTTATCTGGGTGTATCCGCCTTCTGTGATGCGGCGTTTTTTCTTTGGTCTGGCCATAGTTTAAAAGGGTTTTAAAAGTTGATTAAAAGTAAGGATTCCACGGACCGTTGCTGGCTATCTGCCAGGGGCTGTTGTCGGTCTGCTTTTCGGCAGGAAGTTCGGGAAGCCCTTCTATGTTGGCTTTAAAGTCGTGCACATCGCGAAGGAACTGCATCGCGTCGTCATACCGTTCCTTCCTGATGTCTGACATCTTATAAGGGTTGTGCTGGCAGAATATCTCATACACGGCGATGTCAAGGCAGATTTTAAGGATAAGCACGTTCCGCTCTTCGCCTTGTGCGGAGAAGATGGCATCGCAGTCGTATCGGCTGTTCAGCAGGCTGCGCACGGTAGCGATGGCACGGTTTTCGCAGACTTCAATCACGGCACTGCTTCCGGATTCTTCGCGCAGCAGGCTGTCCAGAATGTCACGGTGTATTGTGGCATCGTAGTCGGTAAGTTCTATAAAGTTGTTCATAGATTATTGATGCGTTTTATTGATAAATCGTAATATTCTTTGTCTATCTCAAAACCTATGTAATTGCGTTTTGTGTTTATACAGGCAATTGCTGTTGTTCCACTACCCATACAATTATCTAATATTGTTTCACCTTCATTGGAATATGTTTTGATAAGGTACTCAATTAAAGCTACTGGTTTTTGAGTTTCATGTATCGGATTTTTTTCACACTTAAACTGAAGAACATCAAAAGGATAATTAGTATATTGACTTATTATAATCTGCCTGTGAGATGGCCTTTTACCGACCATAGAACCAAAACGAGTTCCACTTTTATCTATTCTGATTTTTTCTTTTTTTATTAATCCTTGAGGGTTGTAAATCATCTTGTTTTTACTCCCATTTGCTATACATCCTTTTGAAAATACCATAATCTCCTCATAGGATGTCATTGGTCTATTTTTTGCATTAATAAAGTTACCTTTATTGTTTTTAAACCATATCCATTTATACCGATATAATTCAGGCATACTTGATATAATTTTATAAGAAAACGAGCCACTTGCAAACAAAATAATTGCCCTATTTTTTTTTATAATGCGATTATATTGTTCCCATAGTTTTTCAAAAGGAATAATTTTGTCCCACTTGCAGGATGTTGTACCATACGGCAAATCGCATATAATACAATCTATACTATTGTCAGGAATTCGTTTCATTCCTTCCAAACAATCTTCATTATAAATTTTGTTTAATTCCATAATATCACCATGAAAAAGGGTTACTATCTTTGAACTCGCTGTAGCCGATGGTTACACCGGGGTCGAGTTCTTTTATTTTCTCATTAATCACATTGAAGCAGCCTTCTATACAGTCGGGTCCGTCGGCAGGATACGGAAGAGAAAGCTCGAATAGGCTGAACTGTTCGCGCAGTTCCTTCATGTGCGGGTTATCCTTTTCTTCTTCATTAAATACCCACATGCCGTTCCGGTCGATAGGTTCCAGGTTAGCCTCTATACGTGTGGCCTTATCCATTTTGCTGCGTCCGTCTCCCTTGATGTACAGGTTATCCTTCCGTTGCTCGTTCTGCTCACGTATAAGTGGTTTGAAAACTTGCTCAAAGAAAGGATCCTGAAGCGTATTGTTTTCCTGGTAACAGTACACGGTGCACTGGCTTCCGATGTACTTACGTAGCTGGTAGAACCAGTCGATATACTCCGCATTCGTGACACGGCCTACAAACCCCTTGATGATGTAGAAGGTGCTGCGTATCTTTCCGCACGCCCATACGGCTTTAGTGGAGCTGGCTTTGTTCTTGCTGTTGCTGTAGGCAGGGTCGCCGTAGATTACCACAAACTTGAACTTCTTCAGCGGAGGTACTTTCCCGTAGGGCAGGTTGTGGAAGATGTTTCCTTCCGTCACGGGGTTGTTCATGTATTCACCCTCGTAGGCCGCCTTGCTGATGCTTTTGCGGATTCGCTCTATGGCTTCCTGTGTGTTCTTTTCGGGCCAGTTGCTTTTTCCGTTCTTGTCTACCAGGTTCACTATGTCCCAGTGGTCGGCCATGGCACCGGCTCGTGCCACACAGGTGTCTTTGGCAATGATGTTTCCGCAGAAGATAACCAGTGTTTCCTCAGACACGGAACGCGTAGGATACAGGGCTTTTTCCCACCACTTCCACTTCTTGTTCAGCGTGTCGGGATTACGGCAGTCTACGTCGGTGTCGAAGTCGTCCACCAGCAACACATCCGGACGCGCCGCACCGTTACGGGTACCACGGGGAGCGTTACCTGCGCCCACTCCCGTAAACGCACATCCGCACTTGCAGACAAACTCCGTGTCGGTCCACTGTCCTATGACAGGCTGATCACCGTAGAACGCCTTGATGCGTCCGTTAGATTCAAAGTTAGCCTTATACGGACGTAGCAGCTTTTCCGCGCTGGTTTCAGTAGCACTTGCCAGGATGACGTTTTTCTTTCGTCCGGTCAGTGCCAGATACATCACGCAAAACATCACTATTGTACTCTTTGCACTCTCACGGCTCCAGCTCAGGACTTCAAACCATTCGTCGTGTTCCAGTATGCGCTTAATGGCCTTAATCTGGAATTTGGCAAAAGGATACTTGGCATACATGGGAAAGAAATACTGTATCCATTCCACGGGGTGAGCCTCCAGATACATTTTCTTCTTGGTTTTTTCCGCTTCCGTCATGTTCACCTCTACGGGCGTGGCACATTCAATGTCGCGGCGGTATTCTTCCCATTCCTTCAGCTTCTGTTTTTCTTCGTAGGTAGCCATATCACTTAATCTGTTCTTTCAGGAACACGTCCCACAGTTTAACATACTCTTTTGCTTTCTCCAGGTCGATGCGGCGAAGGAACTCACCAAAGCGCATTCCCACGCTGATGATGTCGCTGATGCCTACATCTGTTTCCATGCTTTTGATGGCGGCTGCCAGCTTGACCATCACGTCGGCTTCTTTCGTATCCGGCTGACGTTTGGCCGGCTCACGCTCCAGAATAGCCATATTCATGTTATTAAGGTGCTGATACATTCTGCTCAGTATCGCCTCGCGTGTCACGGTCATTCCGGCCTTCAGGTTGTCCCAGTTTCCGGCCTTTGCCCATCGGCTGATAGTCTGACGCTGTGCGCCCACCTTCTGCGCTATCTCCTCGTAGGTGTAGCTTCCGAGCAGGTAGATTTCGCGTGCCAGCATCTTTTTCTGTTCACTTTTCAAGTCTGCCATAGTCGATAATTAATTCATTACGGAGCAAATTTCTTGTAATAAGGTGAGAGCGAGAAAGCAGGTTTTCATCATGCCACATTATCGTAGCACGCTGAAAAACAGCTTTCTGCACCTTATAGGGAATTGCGAATTTTGCCACAGAGAAAAAAGCGGAACAATGGATAAGATTTTCAAAAATCAGATACCCGGTGAGGGAACAGTTAGCGTATTGATGTACGGTAATGTAGGAAACGGAGAAAAGGTAGACAGCGGGCGCGTTGTGGCCGAGCTGATGGAGTTGGCTGCTGCATACGGCAAAATCGACGTACACATACATTCCAACGGTGGCGATGTCTTCAGTGGCATTGCCATCTACAATGCGCTGCGCACCGTAGATGCTGATGTAACGATATACATAGACGGGCTGGCCGCCAGCATTGCGGGCATCATCGCACTGTGCGGAAAGCCTCTTTACATGAACAAGTACGCACGCATCATGCTGCACCGCGTGTCGGGCGGTAGCTACGGAAACGCCGACGAACTGCGGAAAGCGGCCGATCTGGCCGAATCGCTCGAAAATGACCTTTCGCGCATGATTGCCAGCCGCTGCAAGATGGATGCGGAAGAAGTGCGGAAGAAGTATTTCGACGGGTCGGAACACTGGATTTCGGCCAGCGAAGCATTTGCGATGGGCCTTATTGACGGGATAGTAGACACCGGAGAGGCACTGAGCGAAAACGCTACCAACACGGAAGTATATAACTATTTTATGAACCGGCTCAACGAGCCACAAAAAACAAGAGATATGGCTTTATTCGAAGAATTGAAAAAACGCTCCTCATTCGCCAATATGGCCAATGAAGAAGACATGCTGAAACACATTACCACAATGGAGAATCAGGCGGCCAAGGTGCCTGCTCTCGAAGCAAGGGTAACAGAACTTACTAACCAGATTGCAGAAAGCAAGAAAACCGCACACCAGGCTTTCCTGAATCAGGCGGTAGCGGAAGGAAAACTGACCAAAGAGCAGGTTCCTGTATTTATGAACCTGATGATGTCTGACGAAGCAAACACACGCAAGGCGATTGAAGATATGCCGAAGAAAGGCACAGTGAAGGTAGAAGATTTTCTGCATACCGGAGGCGGCGCAGGAGGAGCAGGAAACAACGACCTGGTAAACATGAGCTGGGATGAGATTGACAATGCAGAAAGACTGGCTGAACTAAAGAACCAGTATCCGGAACTGTACAAACAGAAGTATAACGAACGTTTTAAAAATAATTATTGATTATGGCTATTCAAAGAGAACTTTGGCAGAACACGATCATCGAAGGTCTGTTTGCCGACAACTCATTTATGAGTAAGGCGGTTAACGACGATATGTACGTTAACATGGGAAAGAAAGTACACATCCCGAATGCGGGTGCTCCGAGTGCGGTTGAAATTGACCGTTCCAGTCTTCCTGCTACGGTAAAGACTCGTACCGATGTGGATGTAGAATATTCGCTGAACGAATTGACTACAGACCCTATCCGTATTCCACATGCAGAAACGGTGGAACTTAGCTACAGCAAGCGTAACAGCGTAATCAGTCAGGACCGTTTGCAACTGATTGAAAAAGCGGCTGAACAGATGCTGTACAACTGGGCACCAGACAGCAGCCACTTTGTACGTACAACTGGTACTGAAAAAGTTAAGGCACATACAGAATCAGCAACTGGATATCGTAAGGCACTTGTAAAAGCTGATGTATTGGCTTTGATGACAAAGTTCAATGCAGACAACATTCCCCAGGAAGGACGTTACCTTCTTCTTGATGCCTATATGTATGCACAGTTGCTCGACGACCTGACAGAAGGCGACCAGCGTGCGTTCTTTGCATCGGCCGATGCACAGAGAGGTATTTTGGGAAAGCTGTTCTCATTCAATGTGATGCAGCGTTCGCAGGTACTCCGTTATGCAACCGGTGGAACTTTGAAAAAGTGGAGTGTTTCAGGCGCAACAAGCGACAACGCAGACGGTCTGGTTTCAGGCGCAACAAGCGACAACGCAGCCGGTCTGGCATGGCAGACAAACAGCCTGAGCCGTGCACTGGGAGAAGTAAAGATGTTTGACAGTACAGACAACCCGCTGTATTACGGTGACATCTATTCCTTCCTTATTCGTGTGGGTGGAACCATCCGTCGCAAAGACAAGAAAGGTGTGTACGCACTGGTACAGGATGAAGCAGGAGAATAGGAGGAACGCGTATGGCATTACCCAAAATCTCCATTAAGTTTCTGACAGGTCAGCTTGGCACGGTAGCCGAAAGCCAAGACGGCCTGCTGGCACTGGTGTGCGGGGGAACAGCTGTATCCGAAACATTCAAGCTGAATACTCCCTACACGATTTACCGCCTTACCGGACTGGAAGAACTTGGCGTGACAAAAGAAAACAACGCCGGACTGTATAAGATGGTACAGGAATTCTACCAGGAAGCGGAAGAAGGTACGAAAGTGGTAGTGTATGCGGTGGCCAAGACTACGAAAATGACCGATCTGTGCGACAAGGACAGCGGACCGTTACGCGGCCTGCTGCAAATCCAGAAAGGTGAGCTTCGTGCGCTGGTCATTGCTCGCGACCCGGATGCGGAAGAAGTGGAAGCTACGGAAGGACTCGACCCTGACGTGTTTACTGCATTGCCTAAGGCGCAGGCGCTGGCAGAATGGGCTACTACGGAACTCTATGCGCCTATTTTTATCGCACTGGAAGGAAGAAGCTACAAGGATGCGGAATCGCTGAAAGACTTGTCCGACGGGGAAGACAACCGCGTGTGCATCGTAATTGGCGATACAGAGTCGGCCAGTGAAGGTGCGGCTATGGGAATCTTTGCAGGGCGTGTGGCATCCAGCCCCGTGCAGCGTAACATAGGACGTGTGAGAGACGGTTCGCTGTATCCCACCGTGATGTATATCGGTGAGAACACCGTGGAAGACAGCATGGACGATGTAGCTACCATCTACGACAAAGGTTACATTACTCCGCGTATTCATGTGGGCCGTTCCGGCTACTTCTACACTGACGACCGTCTGTGCGTAGATCCTACCGACGACTACGCACATATCGCTCACCGCCGTGTGATTGACAAGGCCTGCCGAATAGCCTACGATACGCTGCTGGATTACTTTCTAGATGAAGTATACGTAAACCAGGACGGAACCATGCAGGCCGGAATCCTGAAAAGCTTGCAGGCAGCAGTAGAAGGTGCCATCAACTCCAGCATGACGGCTAACGGTGAACTGAGTGCGGACACTTCTGCCGGTGAAAGCGGTGCTACCTGCTACATTGATCCGACGCAGAACGTACTGGCTACATCTACCATCAAGATGACGCTGAAGGTGCGTCCGTATGGATACGCAAGACAGATTGATGTAGAACTTGGATTTGATGTACAGACTAACTCATAACGACTATGGACATATTTAACAGTAAAGAATACGAATGGAGCGATATTACGGCCATCGTGGCAGGTCGTCCGGTGACTAAGATTCGCGCTATTTCCTACGTGAAGAAACAGGAAAAGGAAGCGCTGTACGCAAAGGGAAACAAGCCGCACAGCATCCAGCGAGGTAACAAGTCGTACGAAACAAGCCTCACGCTTTTGCAGAGTGAACTGGAGGCCATTGAAGCCGCTTCAGGTGGCGATGTGCTGGATGCCTCATTCAATGTGGTTGTTTCCTATGGTAATCCTTCTAAAGGAGATGTGATTAAAACGGACCTGATTGAAGGAAACGAAATCACGGAAGTTCCAAAAGGTATGAACCAGGGCGACAAGTTTTCAGAACATGAGCTTCCTGGAATCGCTCTCAACATCAAGAACAATTATGTATAACCCATTTTAAACAGTATTTAAAGATGTTTCAATACACAGAAGAACAGCTCAAAGAGTGGAAAGAAAAGCACGGTGAAAACAACGTGTTTGAAATTACGGTAGAAGATAAGAAGTGTGTGTTGCGCAAGCCAAACCGGAAAGACCTGTCGTATGCGCTGGCTGCCAGTTCAGGCGGTAAGGATGCCGTAAAAATGAACGAAGCCCTGCTGAATAACTGCTGGATTGACGGTGACAAGGAGATGAGGGACGATGATTCCTACTTCTTCGCTGTGGCCGAAAAGATTCAGGGAATGATGGAGGCGAAGGAGGCCGAATTAAAAAAGTTGTAGACCGTGCAGACGGTAGTGTAAAAGCCAACTGGATTGGCTATCACAACACGCTGTTGAGGTATTACCTGCATCTGGACCCTGATACGCTGAGCGATGAACAGTGGGCTGAAACGATTGCCCAGCTGGCCGACATCCGGAAACAAGAAGCTAAAGCCAACAAGTTATGAACATTCTACAATTCCTTATAGACATACGAAGCCGTGACAACGGGGTAATAGGACAAGTTACCCGTATGCAGGAACGTCTGGACGCTGCCGACCGTTCGGCCAACCGCTTATCTACGACGATAGGCGGACGGCTGCGGACGGCTATTATGTCTTTGCCTGGTGCGGAATTCTTTACGAATCCCATTGTAGCACTCACGGCAGGAGTCGGTGTAGTGTCAAAACTGGGTATGGATGCCGACAAAACGGCGGTAAGCTTTAATGTACTTACGGGAAGCATGGAGAAAGGTTCCACGCTGCTTGGACAGATTAACAAGTATGCCGATGATACCATTTACGACCGTCTTGGCACACAGGAAGCCGCAAAGACTATGCTGGGCTTTGGCGTGTCACTGGAAAACGTGATGGGTGACCTGAAGATGCTGGGTGATGTGGCCATGGGCGACAAGAACCGTATGTCGCAGCTGGCCCTGGTTTTTGGTCAGGTAGCCTCTGCGGGTAAGCTGCAAGGTCAGGACTTGCTTCAGCTGATTAATGCCGGTTATAACCCACTGCTGGATATGTCGGCGCTTACAGGAAAGTCTGTCGGTGAGCTTCGTGATGAGATGTCGAAAGGTAATATCTCATTTGAGATGTTGCGTCAGGCATTCCAGCGTGCTACCGGAGAAGGCGGTAAGTTTTACAACATGACCAACGAAATAGCCAAAACTCCTTTCGGACGATGGCAGCAGCTACTGGGAGAATTTAACCAGAAGTTGCTGGAGATGTATCAGATTATCCAGCCTGCTCTTATCCCTGCAATGAACGGACTGAGTAAGATATTAAGTCTTACTACTCCTCTTATCAAGGGGCTTTCGGGTATTGTGGTATGGATGGGTAACAATATGGAGTGGTTGCTTCATATTGTGTTACCTCTTACTGCTGCATGGGGAGCTTATAATACCTATATGTTTATCAGCACCAACATTTTGAAAGGTTGGACCGTGGCACAATGGGCGCAGGTGACTGCCATGATTGCGGCTGAAAAGATTCAGAAGTTGCTAAATCTGGCTATGTGGAAAAGCCCGTTATTTTGGATAGTAGGTGCGGTGGCTGCACTTACCAGTGCCGTGGTGTATTGCTGGAACAAGTTCGCCGGATTCCGCGCTTTCATTTTTACGGCATGGGATACCATTTTAGGTTTTGGCGAAGCTATCGGCACTTTCCTGGTAGACCGTTTCTGGGATATAGTGGAAGGTATCGGCGCTGTAGGTAAGGCTCTTGTGAAGCTGGTGAAAGGTGATTTTGAAGGTGCCTGGAAAACGGCAAACGAAGCTACCCGAAAGCTGGTAGGCGGAGAAAGCATGAACAAGCTGATACAGTCGGGTGCAAAGACGGTAAAGAATACGACTGTATGGTATAATGAATACAGCCGTCGTGAACAGAGCCGTCAGAAAGCAAAGGAGGCTGCTATATCCGACCCGGAAGCCATGGCAGGCACTTCACCTTCAGGAACAGGTACAAACGGAACACCCGGAACGGTACCTGCATCCGATGGCGGAAAGGCAAACGAAATCACCGCCGGAGGAACCAGGAACACGCAGATAACCGTAAACATTACCAAATTCTTCGATTACCTGAACGTGACGATGATGGATAAGACCGATACCACCGAAATACAGCGTGTGATACTGGAAGCTATGAACAGAAGTCTGGAAACCGCAATGTCAAGCGCAAGATGAGTGTAAGTAAATTCATATTAGGAAATATTGCCGCACGTACCACGGGGCTGAAAGTGCCTCCGTACTGGCTCTTCAATCAACCGGTAGTAACGCGTCAGGATCCGTCGGGATACGACGAACTGATGATGCTGGAAGAGGCGGAGCTGGAGGATATGATACGTACCAACGCGCTGGGCGTTCCGATGCGCTTTCCGCTGGAAATATCTCTGGTGGACCAGGAAGACTGGTGGCTGGTTCCTATCGAGCCGCTGATTACGCTGACCGGACGAAACATTATCGTCCGTCGTCAGGTGTCTAAGGGAAAGATAAGGGGTTCCATTAAGGAACGTTGGACGCAGGACGATTACCAGGTGAAGATAGAAGGTGCGCTGATGGACCTGAAGCGTGACGACTATCCGCGTGACGATGTGCAGAAGCTTCGTAACTTCTGCGAGGCTGCCAAACTGAAGGTGCGCTGTCCGCTGTTCGAAATATTCAGCATCAACCAGATTGTAGTAGAAAGCTATGATTTTCCGTTCACGAAGGGCATACAGAACCAGCAGTACACCATCAACGCATACAGCGACGACACATATAAGCTTTTACTGAAGAAGAATAACAACAGGTGACATGTACACGATGGGATATGACATACAGGTAGGTGATTTCCGTCTGGGAATGCTGGATAAGGTGGAAATACATCGCAGCGTGGAGCTGCTGGCAGACACGGCGGTAATCACCCTTCCTGCATCGGAATATAACAAGGCGCTGGAGGTGGAAAGCATAATCAAGCGCGGAGACCGTGTGTCGGTGAAGATTGGATACACGGAAACCGGATTGCGTGAGGAGTTTTCCGGCTACCTTCAGCGAATAGGAACCGATAACGGAAGCATTACGCTGGAGTGTGAAGACGACCTTTTCAAGTTCCGTGTGCCTGTTCCGGATGAAGTGCTGAAGAATGTGTCGCTCGATACACTGTTGAAAAAGGTGGTAGATTGCGTAGGAGGTGGCTACGAAATTGACTGCGACTACACCTGGAGCTATGAGAAGTTTGTGATACACACCGCTACGGGATACGATGTGCTGAAGAAGGTGCAGGAAGAGTGCGGTGCAGACATCTATCTGCAAGGCAACGTGCTGCACATTCATCCTCCGGCAACGAAAATGGGTGAAGAGGTGTACTACGACTTTTCGCTTAACGTGGAGTCGTGCGACCTGACTTACCGACGTGCGGAAGACCGGAAGGTGCGTGTAGTGGTGAAAGCGCTTCTGCCAGACGGAAAGGTGAAGGAATACGAAGTGGGTACTACCGGAGGCGACCGCGTGGAGATACGTTCTGCCAGCAGCGACGATGCGTCGATGAAGCAGCGCGGAGAAACGGAGGTGAAACGTCTTTCCTTCGATGGGTATGACGGAACGATTACCACCTGGATGATTCCCTACTGTGAGCCGGGATACGTGGCCGAGCTTCGCGACCCTGACTATGACTACAAGGACGGACGATACTACGTGCGTGCGGTCACTACGGAATTCAGCCGTGACGGTGGAAAGAGAACGATAGAACTGGGTATTAGATTAAGCTGACAGATATGGACCAATACAGAAGACTGCGTGACAACCTGATGCAGATGATTGGAGCCGGAAAGGAGATTACTATCTGGCAAGGCATCGTAAAGAGTGTGGAAGGAACTACCTGCACGGTAACTTTCGGCACGCTAGATGTGGAAGGTGTAAGGCTGCGTGCTTCTCTTGCAGAGAATGAAAGCCATCTGCTAATAGTTCCAAAGGTTAACACGGCGGTAGTGGTAGGAAGTCTTTCGAATGACCTTTCCCTGCTGGTGGTGCTGGCTGTGGATGAAGTGGAAAGCATTACCATCAACGGAGGGAAGCTGGGAGGACTGATTAACATTGAATCGCTTACCCAGAAGATTAACGAACTGGTACGTACGTTCAACAACCACACTCACCAGGTGAGCACTACCGGTTCTGCCACTGCTCAGACGGGAACTGCCGCTGCGGTGGCCTCAAAGGCAAGCGAACTGAATAAAAGTGATTACGAAGATACAAAAGTGACACACTGATGAAAGGGATATTAATAGAAGAAAATTACGACCTGATGATACGTCCACAACGTGGCACAGACGGGAAAATCCGTTCGGGCCTGACTATCGGGAATGTGCTGTATCAGAACCAGGCTCTCATTATCGGACTGTACAAAGGCGAGATTAAAGAGAATCCGGCTGTAGGCGTAGGAATATCTGACATGCTGCTGGATCATGACCCGCTGGCATGGCGTACGGAGATAAGGGAGCAGCTGGAGATAGACGGACAGAAGGTGAACAAAGTTACGGTGACTAACTCCGGTATCAGCGTGGATGCGACTTATTAATGTGACGAAAAATGAAAACTGAAAGTATGGAAATCATTACAGGAATCAAAAACATGCTGGCTACGCTATTCAGCATCACGCTGGCATACTTCGCACCGGTGAAGGACATGGTGTTTGTCATCTTCTTCATCTTCGCGATTAACTGTCTGGCCGGACTCATTGCCGGCATTGTGGCCAAACACGAGCGTTTCAATAATAGGAAGTTCTTTCACTGCCTGCTGGAGACGTTTGTGTTCTACGTAATCGTGCTGAGCATCTACATTATCGGAGAGAAGATGAAGAACCTGGACGGGGCTTTGCAATGTATTACAGGCATCGTGTATGCCGTGTGCTACTTCTACGGGGTGAACACGCTTCGGAACATGCGCAAGCTGTTCCCTCACTCCAGGCCGTTAAACTTCATGTATTATGTGCTTAGCTTCGAAGTGGTACGGAAGATACCTTATTTACAACAATTTTTAGATAACGAAAAGAAAGAGGAGGAAACAAAATGACACAGTTACCAAGAGGTTTACGCAACAATAATCCGGGAAATATCCGGCTGAGTAAAGACAAATGGCAGGGACTTCGCCAGGAACAGACGGACGGAACATTCTTCCAGTTCATTGCTCCCATGTGGGGCTATCGCGCTCTGATCCGCACGCTTCAGAACTACCACCGTCTGCACGGATGCCGTACCATCGCGGAATACATTAACCGCTGGGCACCCGCTACGGAGAATCACACATCGGGTTACATCTCAGCCGTGTGCCGGGAAATGCAGGTGCCTACCACATTCGAACCCGATGTGAACGACCAGGCAACGATGTGCGCTTTTGCATCGGCTATCAGCCTGGTGGAAAACGGTATTCCTGCTGTACAGCAGGATGTGCTGGATGGATGGAAAGCTTTGTAGAACTTTAAAAAGAATCAATATGGAAACAATCTTCGGAATTATATCGGCATTGATTTTCGCCATTTATACCGCAGTGGTAATCTACAAGACAGGCGGTATTCCTTATTCAATCTCAGAGACCTATTACCGACTGGAGCACCCGAAATGGTTTTCCGTCTGCCTGGGGCTTAACGGATTTACCTTCTTCGTGTCAGCAGTAGGACGCACGCCTGAAAACATTCAGTTCCTCGTGTTCCTGGCATTAATAGGAATGATAATCATTACACTTTCACCCCGATTCAAGGAACGAACGGAAGGAATTATTCATTATTGCGGTACCGCACTTCTTCTGCTCAGTACGCAGGCGTGGGTAGCATGTACAAATCCCTGGCTGCTGATTACCTGGCTTCTTCCGATAGTCTATATCGTGCGGCACGTGATGGCCGATAACATGCAGACAGGTATTTTGACTAAGATAGTATATGCAAGGCCCGCGTTCTGGCTGGAGATAACCGGATTCATTATCATTTTTATTAACCTGATACTGTTATGATGGAAAGACTACTCGATAAGGCCTACAAGTGGATGGAAAGCTTTCTGCTGCTTGTAGCCCTGGCACTGATGCTGACGGCCTGCAAGTCGCAGCCTCCCATGAAGCTGGATGCCACCACCGACACGCAGACGGATACGAAGACCGACACGCAGGTATCGGACAGCAGCTATCAGCATACGCAGGAGATGATTAAGGAACTTTCCTCCAGCTGGTGGCAGAAGCTGGAGGAAATCACGTCCATCTGGGAGCACACGGAGTATTCACCACCGGATTCTACCGGCAAGCAATATCCTACCAGCGTAACGACGGGGTCTGTGAACAGCAGCACCCAGGAAGAGAGAAGGGATACCTCGCAGAAAGATACGAAGATAGAAAGCTTGTATGCGGAAATCACGAACATACAGAGAAGGATGCAGCAGATAGAGCAGGAAGTATCTACCGTGAAAGCGGAAAGGAAGGAAACACTATCGTGGTGGCAGTCGGACCTGATGTATCTTGGAGGAATAGGTTTCCTGATAATCATTGTAAGACTTATATGGAGGAAGCTGCCATGAACGTGACGGTATTACCTAACCAGACACTGGCCGACATCGCCATACAGGAATATGGAGACCTCGCAGGGGTCTTCATCCTGGCACGCGATAACGACATAAGCCCTACGGAGAAACTTACGCCCGGCATGACGGTCAGTGTGCCGGACGTAGTTATAAACCGGGAAATGCAGGAATACTGCAAGGCTAACAATGTGTCGCCCGCCACCTCCGAAACATCCGACAGCGAGGTGCGGCTGAAGATATTCACGGAACAATTCACCAAAGAATTTGTGTAGTTATGGCAAGATCTATAGCAGAAATAAAAAAGACGATGACCGACCGCTTCATGGAAGACAACACCTTGCGCGAAGCGTATGGCATCACGGGAGAAGATGCCACCTGGGACAACACCTTCAGCACCGTATCCGTTGAGAATATTCTTATCTACATCGTGGCGGCCTGTGCATACGCCCTGGAAGTCATGTTCGATGCGCACAAGCAGGACGTAGACGAACGTATCGCACAGAGCATCGTGCCTACCGTCCGCTGGTATCACGCCCAGGCACTTGCATTCCAGTACGGCGACGCGCTGGAGTATGACGAACAGACGCACGCTTTCCGCTATCCGGTGGCAGATACGGACAAGCAGGTGGTAAAATACTGTGCCGTACAGGATGCAGGAAACACGATACAGATACTTGTATCAGGTCAGGAAAACAACCTTCCCACGCCGCTTTCAGAAGACGTTCTAACGGCTTTTAAAAGCTATATGAACAGCGTTAAAATAGCAGGTGTATTCCTCAGCATACGCAGTCTTCCGGCAGACAAAATCAAGATTTCCGTAAAGGTGTACTACGACCCTCAGATTCTCACCTCAGACGGCACACGCATAGACGGTGGAGGAAAACCCGTAGAGGATGCCATTAACGCCTATCTGGCCGGAATCGTGTACGGAGGAACATACAACAAGACCAAGTGCGTAGACGCAATACAAGACGTGCAGGGAGTGACCGACGTGGAACTGGGAACCGTCCAGACAAAGACAAGCACCGGCTCGTACACGGTGGTGACTGGTAACAACTATACGGCAGAGTCCGGCTGCTTCATTGCAGAAGATCTATCTAATACAGTAAGCTATGTGGTACAAAATTGACATATTCAAATTTGCGTTTCTTCTTCTTCCTCCTCCTCTCAGGAAGAAGAAGATGTTTGCATTTCTGAAGGTGCTCACGCTGCCCATATCGTACCTTCACGATGAGCTGATGAAGTATCGTGATCTGTGCGACAGCCGGCTGAGCGTGAACGGCCAGGTAATCTACATCGAGAAGGCACTTAATGATTACTTCCTGTTGCAGAATAAGGATATTTATATCACTGACAACAACATCGAAGGGATTCCTGAAACCGTGTACTTGTATGATGAAGAAGACCCTCCGACATACTTCTATGATGAAGACAGTCAAAATGTAACTTATCTTTCAGACGGAGAAGTGAACGAATTACTAAGATTCATTGTAAATGTTCCTTCTTACCTGGAAGACAGAATTGAAGAAATTAAGGCGATAGTGGAATACAATAAACCCGCAGGCCGATTGTTTGATATTAATATATACCAGTATGATTAAAGAGATAGCGACCTACACAGGAGGACAACCTGTTTATACAAAAGACCTTGCTTTCCTTCAGGAAGCATTTAAAGAAGCAATAATTTGCATGAACAAGTCTATCGGTGACACATACATTCTGTATGGCGCACTTTCCGGAACTACAGTGGTGGAAGGTGCAGTGGTAATTAACGGAGATGTATATAAAGTTACCGCACTTGGTGAGATTGGGGACAACAAGCTTTGCTTCCGTAAAAAAGAAACTAGTGAAAGAACCTTCAGAAATTCTGAAAAGCATAAAGTATATGTGGATTATGAAGCATACTTGAGTACGGACACTAGCGGCTCAGTGGCATGGATTGACTTAAAGACGGCTCAACGTGCCAAATCTCTTTCTGTTTATGAACAGCAGCTATCTGATTCAGAAAGAATACAGATATTAAAGAATCTGAAAATATCTGGAGGATTAATTTATAAAGAAATAAATCAAACAAAAGAAGGGGAATACGGAACTTTTGATATAAAAAACATTGTACCAAAGAATATATCCTTTGCTATGGTTACAGTATGCTTGTCTCCTTATGGAAATAGAAAAGAAACAAGAACTGTATTCGCTGATAAAAGTCAAGTAGTTTTTGATTTTCAAGGTAACACTCCATCACTTTTTGGAGAATCGTATACTACTTATGGATCAGAATTAACAAAAAATTATTACGATGATGTGCGAGTAGGTTTTTATGATAGAGGGTCAGAAAATTATGATATGATTCTTGAATATCATACAGAAGGGTATAGTGGTCAAGGAACATTCAGATATGAGATATTGGGAATTTGGTATGAAGAAAGATATTGAATAATATGACAGCAACAGAATTAAAAAAACGCGCCATCGCGCTCGCAGAAAAGACAAAGATAGACTCAGTAACGCCGGAAGAAGTCGGCCAGCTGAGCAACGACATAGTAGAATACATCGAGAATGTGGAGATTAACGGAAGCTCACTGGGAATCCGCAAAACCTACACATCCGTGTCAGCCATGGAAGCAGACTCCACCGCACCGAAAGATGACAAGGGTGTACTCCTTCGTCGCGGCATGCTGGTTAACATCTACAACCAGGAATATCCTGAATCCGCAGATAACGGAAAGGTCTTCAGCTTCCAGAACCCCGGCTGGGCTTTCCGCGGAACAGTAGATGCCGGGTATGCAACCAAGGAAGAACTTACCGAGCTAGAAGAAAATCAGTATCTATTATCTGACATTAAACTTGTATATGAAAATACAGAAAGATTATTTACATGGACTACTCCATCTGTTTCGTCTTTGTCATATTCAAAAATCAAAGAAGACGGGACAATAGAATCATATAATCTTACTCCATTTAGATATATTAAAGTTACTCCAGGGAAAATATATCTGTTGAAAAATACAAGAGGATATTATGCTGGTAGTGGAGGTATAGAAAATTATCAGGTACCATATTGCTTTTATAATACTGTACCTTCTACGTCAGTTACAAATGAAAATGTAGTTGGAGACGTACCTGCAAAAAGATATGTGGTAGGAGAAAGATATTATGTACTTGTAGCCCCAGAAGGTGCCGAATATCTTGCTACATGTGGATTTAATGGAGCTGGGACACAGGTTTTAATAGAATTCAAAGAGGAGAATACAAACAGAATTGATAATGCTGAAAGGAGATTAAATGAAAATGATACCAATATTTTAAAACTTTTTTCTCTCATAGAAAAAGCTAAAGTTACAGGTGATTGGGTAGATATACCACTTCAAAACAATCCATACGTTGAATTTACCTTAGGAAAGAATTGGCAAGAATCTGATGGAAAAGTTGTATTGGGAAATGCAAGTAGTATAACAGCAGTTAAAGTAAATGTAAGTGCATTTGGAAATATTGATTATATAAGAGCAAAATTTTCCATTTTATATAATTGGAGGTTTTGTTATGGAGCTGATTCAGAAGGAACGATTATCAAAGATTTCACTGATGAGGTAGCTCAAGGAATACCAGATAATTTGGATAAAAAATTTATTGGATTTGCTAATAGCAATTTTGATTATTTTTACTTTAATATCTTAACAACCAACATCGAAGAAGCTAAGTTAGGTTTTTTTGTAGGAGACTATTATCTACCAAATGAACCCTATAATGGCTTTATCAAAGTTTGGAAGCCGACAGAATTACTGGATGTAAAACAAACTTTACCTACTATACCAAAGGATACATCAGATTATTATGGGGTAAATGCTGATAAATATACCATAATCGAAGAAATACCAAAACGTATAGAAGGAATAAGAACTATGTTCTCAAATGCCTCTGCTAATTTTAACATAGCGATTGCTATTAAGGTTGATGAGGATAGATTTAGCATAATCAGCGATGAGATACCTTGTAAAACAGAATCTGGAAGAGCTAATTTATTAGCATTGCTTGAAAATCCGATTATATTAAAAGCTAATCAGTATTTAGCTATAAGGTGTATAAGTAATGGAGTAATGATACCTACTAATTATCAGACTTATACTGGTTATCGTTATTCTAATTATTACCAAACAATTAATAAATCTACTGTAAATGCTTATCATCCAATAGAGATTGTAGAATATGTAGATAGAAATAAATATCTTTTATCAGATGAAAAAAATAATGTATCTGGTTTAGCATGTAGAGAAATACATTTTCTATCTGATTATAACGCAGCAAGAAACATTAAAGCAGACGGTACATTTAATCACGTTTCATCATCAGAAGTTAAAGTTAAGAATGCTTTATATGATGTCAGGGCAATGATAACTGTTCCTGCCGATTATCTTACAATAGATAAAAAATATCCATTAGTATTAGCTTTTCACGAAAATGGTGCTAATGCAGAAAGGATTATTGATACATCAGGTTATAACATTTGTCAATATCTTGTTTCTTTGGGATATATATGTTGTTGCACTGAAATATCGCAAGATTGGGCAAAAGAAAAAGGATTTTATAGCGGAGAAGGCGCATATCAAGATTTAAATGTTTATGCTTCTCCTTTGATGCTTCAGACGTATATAGACCTGTATAAAAAAATAGTAGAAGAGTATAATATTGATACAGAAAGAGTATATATGACTGGAGGTAGTATGGGAGGCTTTCACGCTTTGTCATTAGCTGAAATTTTTCCATTTAGAATAGCAGCTGCTGCTGCTGATAGTCCTGTATTGGATAGCAGAGTTTTATGGTATAGCAGACCAGAAACTCACAAATATACAGCAGAATATTTTAATTTTGACAATAAAGATAGTATCCAAAACACAGCCGAAGATGTGTTTGAAGAAGCTAAACTTGATGGTTCTAACTATTGCGTAAGAAATATTCAAGGTGAATATCCATTTGAATTTAACAAGACAACCGATAATAGTTTAATAGTAAAATGTAAAGATGGTGTAGATATTAGCAATATGACTTGGAAAAAATTTACCGCTGTTCCTACGAAATCAATAGTTAGTGAGGGAGATACATCTTGCGGTTGTGAAAATCAAGAAGCATATATAACAGCTTTAAGAAGAGGAGGAAGTATAGCTGATATTAGAGTTTGGCAAGGTGGAGGTCATATAAGTAGTAGTAGTATTGGTAAGTACATAATGCAACAATCAATAGCAAGAATTTTATCTTCAACAGGTACGATATATGCTACTCATTATGAGATTGCAGATTGGTTCTATAAATTTGGAGGTTTGAAGCCTGTCGTAGCTCTGCAAGAAGGAATGAAATTTGAGATAGGTTTACCAGAAAGTATCGAGCTAACAGAAAATCCATTAACAGTGCAAGCCTTTGTCAATTTTGATGCTATTACAGATGATAGAGACAAGGGAATAAAATGGAGTTTGGCAGAAGAAGATGCTGCTATTGCAAGTATAGATGCTTTTGGAAGACTTACTTTGACTGGAACAGGTAGTATTACTTTGACGGCAATAAGCCTTTCTATAGATACAATTACAACAAGTAAGATTATTACAATAGTAGAATAACTCGGTAACTTACAATTTTGCTCACGACATTTATTTCGTGAGCAAAACTAACACTTAACACTTAGTAGAATTCGAAAACTTTCATGTATCTAAAGAATTAATATTTTAATATTATGTGTAAGACACAACTTTTTAATGACATTCTTCACTTCGTTTCCGAGGAAACAGAAGTACCAGAAGTGTTAATACTTTCAAATAATAAGTCTACAGCAGTAGTAGATGCAAGAAGCATATTAGTAGACATCTTAAGAGAAAAAGGATTATATCCTGTACAAATTGCAGAGTATATGCATAAAACTCCAGCTGGAATACGAAATCTTATAACCAAGTTTGAAGTAAGGAAAAGGAGTAATGGAATACTTGCAATATATTCGCAAAGAATAAGAAATAGGATGAAAACTGAATCTTAGACTAGTCTTTCTATTAGCCATAATTTTGCTGTGTCATTAAAAACATAGTATTAACATTAAATCTTGAAAGTATGGATACTGAAAAGAAAGAAGTCGTTGAAAAAGTGATTCATGAAGACGGTGCTAACAAGTACGCTTCTAAGTCTACAGCTAACTCAGCTTTGGGATTTGGTATTGCAGGTACTGTTCTTGGAGCAGCTGCATTGTGGGGACGCGGACGTGGTTTAGGCTTTGGTAACGGTATGCCTGAAAACGTAAACATCAACAACGTAGGCGGAACTTCATCTGCAACTCCTTCTGCATTCCAGTCTTGGGCTAAAGAATGCGACGACGTGGTAGAACTGACCAACACTATCTGGTCTCAGAAAGTTAACACCCTTGAACTTATGGCTGGCGCACGTGAAATCGACGTGAACGAGAAATTCCAGCTGTGGAAATCTCAGGTTGACGCAGACTTTGGACTGTATAAGTCTACACGTGACAGCTTCGATGCTTTGTCTGCAAAACAAAACGCTGACGCATTTGCTTTGTACAAAGGACAGCGTGACAACTTTGACATTCTGGCCAACAGAATTGCAAGCCTGGAAAAAGAAGTTGCTATCAACGCTGCTGTTCGTCCTTATCAGGACAAACTTATCCAGTGCGAAATCGAAAAAGCTTACACTGCCGGAATCAACTACACTGATCGTAAGACCTGCCGCATGATTTCTGGAGAGGTTGTATTACCTAACACTCCGACTGTCACAGGATTTGGTTCTTACAATCCTTGCGCTTGCGTGCAGACAGCATCCACTGGAGCCTGATTTTAAGGTAGGGCATCTTCGGGTGCCCTACTTCTTTTCTATCCATCTAAAAAAAGAAGATTATGCAGAATATCTATGTAACCGGTAATGATCCGTTAATGCGAACACCCAGCTATTCCAATCCTTCAGATCTGGATTTGGAAATCATTCGACTACAACAAGCTCAACAACAACTGGAGCAAAAAAGACAGCAGCTCCAGCAGGTTCAGATTCAGCCACAACAAAGTCAGTCGCCTGTATGGGATGAAATAGACAGAATTACTTCTGAGTTGTCTGAAAGTGAATTTTCCATGTTGAATGGAAACGAGGAATTCCAAAAATCACAAAACCTTGTAATGAACATTTTGCAGCAAGAATACATGAAAATCATGCGACCTATTGTAGAACGTTCACCTGAAGGTAAAAAAGCTCTCGAAAACCATCTTTCAATTTTGAAAAAATGGAAAAAGACAATTACTGAAGATGCAAATAAGAGCCTGATGCTATTCCAGGAATACACCGAAAAGTATTCAAATATGACTTACGCTGAATTTTTGAAAATGAAAAAAGAACAGAAAGGGTAAAAAATGTACACAATCGATAAAATTGATTTGCTAAAGTCCGATATAAGAACAGCTGTTCAGACATGGGGAGAAAATAAAATAGATCAACTCTGTTCGTCTCACCCACGTTTGTCAACAGCTTCTATTTATATTAAAAGAGGATTGAAAAACTATTTGTCTAAATCTGACAAACAAATATCAAGCTATGTGGATGCTGCAATGCTTTTTATTGCAGACGAAAACGGAAACATAGATACAGATATGCTGATTAATGATGCTGTATCAATCTTCAAACAAATGGATGTGCATGAAACTCAGATGGCCGGGTTTAATATCAAGATAGGAAAAGGAGAACTTATTTTAGAAATACCATCGAATCCTATGCTTGACTTTTTATTTGGCGACCTTGGTAAAATCAGATTAAACGCTGATGATTTATTGGAAATTAAACAATTATTAAAGTAAAAAGATATGAAAGAATACAGTTATGACAGTATGCTCGAAGAAGCTAAATCAGCAGGTGTGTTAAACGAGCAAAAGATGTATACTTCTGCGTGCATGGCGGCAAAATACATGAGAATGGCGCAGAACGGAGAGCTGTCGAAAGAAGGATACTGGAAATTCATGCGTGAACAACATGAACTTTTCTACGGTCCGCATTACAACGAAGATTTTGCAATGTACGATGTAGCTAGTATCACTTACCTCAGCAAGTCAGGCGACCGTCGTACAGGTGCACACTGGACAAAGGACGACATCGAATCCGCAACAAAAGGTATGTCGTTCCCTTCAGGAACAACAATCTGGGACAAATATGTAGCGTTCAATGCGTTCTACTCTGACATGTGCCAGCTTTTTGAAGACGATATGATTCTGAAGGCTGCATACAAATTCTTCTTCCAGGATGAAGATGCCGCACAAGGTAAAATCTGGAAGTACATGCAGGCTGTGAAGAAGATTTAAAGGTTTTTCAATAGGTTTTCAATAGGTTTTAAAGTGGGCTACATTAAGTTGTAGTCCACTTTTTTTGTTTATTAACAAAATAGCCTCAAAATAACTGTGATAATTATTTGCCATGTTATCAAAATGAATTATATTTGCATTGTGATAATTAAAAACAAATTATGAAAGCAATTAAATCAAATAATAAAACATTCGAACTGACAGGAGAAAGAGGTGATTATTTTATCACTAAAGATGAAAGAGGAAAAGTTAAGATGTTCCTTAAAAAAGATGTTGAAGTAATTGAAGTTGAATGTTTGCAAAAAAAGACATATAAGACAAAGAAGTCAACTTCTGTTAATTCAGACCCTGTTCAGACATGGAAAGAAATAGCATTATCGGTAAATGACAAGTGGAATAATAATTCTTATTGGAAACTTGCGGAAAATAAATTTGGCAAGCTTAATACTAATGGTAATGAATTTATTGAATCATTATTAAAGTCTATGTTTGAGAACGGTAAGTTAAGCGAAAAACAAGCATATTATCTTGCTAAGTATGGAGTAGAATCAGGACAATTAAATTAATATAACTATGAAAGTAACGCCAAAAGAATTAGAGATGATTGTATGTAATTCAGAATTGAATGATTACATGAGAGAACGAATTGGATATGCTTTATGCAAAAAAATATACGATTCAGCTAATAGTCCAGAAGATTATCCAGGAGAATATTCTGTATTGTATGATGGTTCATTTTACAACAAGCCTTCAGATGATGAGATATTCTTATGTATAGAGTATATGATTGAAGTAATTGGAATTGAAGAATTAGAGATAAATGTATTATTATGAGACCAAAGTCAATATCTTTAGACAAAGAAAAGCAAATGATTCAGCTTTATCTATCAGGAAAAAAGATAAAAGAAATAATGACAATTACAGGTATTAAAAGTGAGCAAACTATATATCGTTTGCTTGATGAAAATAATATTCCAAGACGGCCTAAGATTGAGTCAAAAAAAGTATCTTTTACTGCAACTAAAGAAGTGTTATCTATACTTCAAGATAAAGAAGATATATCTATGTTTATCAACAACGCTATAATGGCTTTTAATATATTTAAATAGTTTTTAAAAGAAAAAGAGAAGTAGCTAATATAGTTAATTCTCTTTTTTTTTTATTATAAATTCAAAATTT
>ERZ1023830.73-NODE-73-length-38140-cov-53.614993_pt1 | contig 38140 bp, 34 predicted proteins | sample MGYA00380381_ERZ1023830 | MGnify/ENA primary metagenome ERZ1023830 (study PRJEB33179, sample SAMN07449067) | human gut metagenome | biome: Human-gut; feature: Human associated habitat; material: Faeces | host: Homo sapiens | place: India:Kasaragod | collected... | reverse complement strand
CTGCCTAATTTATGATAGGCTGGGCCAAAATCTGACTTTTGACACAGCCCCTTTTTTATTTTCAATTGACAAGTGCTATAATTGATGAGTCTCTCAAACACTATAAGAACTCACTGCACCTTCAGCAAAGGATAGTCGTATTTATGAGGGCCAAAGGCGCTGTCTTTGTAAGGGTCGTGATACCAGTCTTTCTCTACTGACAGTTGTAAGGAGAACGACGGTGAAGGCTTCCACTGCACAGAAGCTCCTACCCTGTCAACATTACCATAGTAGCCGGGACCAAAACCATAACCATAAGGACCGAAGCCATAGCCATAAGCACCTACACCATAACCATAAGGAACAAAGCCGTATGGACTATAAGCTAATGAAGGATATCCATAATAAGAGTAAGGATAGAAGCCATTCGAGCCTATCGACTTCTGACCATAGATGGTAGCCGACCATTGATCATTGAACCGATAACCCAACTCGGCATAAACCGAACCTGTCACATAATTGTTTGATCCCTCATTGACGTGGCTGAGATTGCCACCGACGACAAGACTTCCTTTCTTTCCAAGGGGTGCCGCGTATGCTACATTAGCAGTCTGGGCAAAGCCACTGCGATGGCGTCGGCCACCGAAGGTGGTATAAGTACTCAAATCCATGCTGGCGTTGAGCCCTGCATGGAGGCTGTTGCCGTCGCTCCACTCCTCACGGGGCACCGCTTCTGTATAAAGCGGAGCCTTGCTCTTAATTCTTTGAGCAGACTTCGGGATGGAGTCATTATGAGACTGTGAACTGATGCCAGTACTCAACAGCAACAAGCCCATCAACATATAGTTACTTTTGTTCATCATCTCATTAATCATTTCCAGCAAAGACTTCTCGTCACCCAAATACTTATCCTGCAAAGATGATTCGTCCTGGCTGTATTTCTCTGCAAAGATAAGAAAAGATCAAATGCCCGCTCTGTCACTTCATTATTTTTAGGGTTGTTTTGATTAAAAATACATAAATGTCTCAATCGTCATTCCTTTTTAAAAAGATCATGAGGCAAAAAGATTGAATCTTATTATCTTTGCATATCATTAATATAAAGGAATAACGACTCATATAAAGGAATAACGACTCATATAAAGTAATAACGATATTATGGAAAAGAATCCATCTGCAAAATCAGAAAAGTCTACAGCACTGTTAGACCAGGCAAAAGCAATGGCTGCTCAAGGCAATAAAGTCGTTGCCGTGGCATTGCTCAGCCAATATATTGCCCAAACCCCGGAAGCAGAAACAGAGGAAGCCCACCGTCTGCGCGGTGACCTGCTCTTGCAAATGGGTGACAAGCGAGGAGCGGAAGAAGACGCAGAAGCCGTGCTGCACATCAATCCAAAACTCGCAAACGGCCACTTTCAGCTCGATTAGATATTAATTTTCTATCTGTTTCGCAATTTTTCTATGGAAATGTTTGTGTATATCAGATAATTGTTATACTTTTGCACAAAAATAAAACAATAACATTATGAAGTCATTTGCATCTTTCCGTTATTATTATTTTTACTTTGCATGGAGATGCGAAGCGGGAAGTTGCGTGTAGATTTCAACTTAAGACTGACAATAACCAAACAGGTTTTGCATACAAGGTCCCGCTTCATATCCTATGAGGTGGGATTTTTTGTAACATGACCTTGAAAACAATTATAAGAACAGACAAAGAACAGATCGATGAAGAGAATAGCAATACAAGGACGCGTAGGATCTTTCCATGATATCGCCGCCCATGAATATTTCGAGGGGGAACAGATACAGCTCATCTGCTGCGATACTTTCGAACAAGTGTTCGAGAATATCAAGCGTGACCCTACCGTCATCGGATTGGTGGCTATCGAAAACACGATCGCCGGGTCCTTGCTCCACAACTACGAATTGCTACGCGACAGCGGAGCAACCATCGTCGGAGAGCACCGGCTGCATATCACGCATAGCATCTGTTGTCTGCCCGAAGATGACTGGACTACCGTATCGGAAGTACACTCTCATCCTGTGGCTCTGATGCAGTGCCGGCAATGGTTGTCAAATCATCCTGACCTCAAAGCGGTTGAAGCTGACGACACCGCCGGTAGTGCTGAATACATCAAAAACAACAACTGTCTCGGATGGGCCGCTATTTGCCACGCCCATGCCGCAAAACTATATGGACTGAAGGTGTTGGAAGACCATATCGAGGACAACAAGCACAATTTCACACGCTTCCTCGTGATCTGCGCGCCACAGAAAGCCGACTTCCTAAGACCTGTCAATGCTGTCAACAAAGCCAGTCTCGTCTTTTCTCTTCCCCACTCAGAAGGTTCTCTCTCTAAAGTGCTGACCATCCTGAGCTTCTATGACATCAACCTGACCAAGATTCAGTCACTTCCGATCATTGGTAAAGAGTGGGAATATCTTTTCTACGTGGACGTCACCTTTGATGATCTCGTACGCTACCGACAAGCGGTAGACGCAATCACACCACTGACACGCAACATCAAGATAATCGGAGAATATATAGAAAAATAACAACTGCAATAATCATCAATATGAAACCAGCTCAAAGAGTTAACACAATTCAAGAATACTATTTCAGCCGCAAACTGAAAGAAGTAGCCAAACTCAATGCAGAAGGACAAAACATCATCTCGCTTGCTATAGGCTCACCGGACATGCCGCCATCGCCACAGACCATTGAGAAACTTTGTGAAGTTGCTCATGATCCATCTGCACACGGCTATCAACCCACTTGTGGACTGCCGGAACTGCGCAAGGCTATGGCTGGATTCTATAAGCGGACCTATGGAGTGGATGTCGACTGGGCTACGGAAATCCAACCTATCATAGGCTCTAAGGAAGGTATCATGTACGCTACGCTCGCCTTCTGCAACCCTGGCGATAAGGTGCTGATTCCAAATCCCGGATACCCAACCTACACAGCTGTGAACAAGATCTTCGGTACTCAGATCATATACTATGACCTGTTGGAGAACAATGGATGGCAACCGGATTTCGATGCGCTCGAGAAAATGAATTTGGAGGGTATGAAACTGATGTGGACCAACTACCCCAATATGCCGACAGGCGGCAATGCACGCATGGAGACTTACGAGAAGCTGGTCGACTTTGCCCGTCGCCACGACATTGTTGTGGTCAACGACAACCCCTACTCTCTCATTCTCAACGAGCATCCGATGAGCATCATGCAGGTGCCGGGAGCTAAAGACTATTGCATCGAACTCAACTCTATGTCGAAGAGCCACAACATGCCGGGATGGCGTGTGGCCATGATGCTGAGCAATAAAGACTATATCTCATGGATCTTCAAGATTCAGAGTAATATCGAAAATGGCACCTTCCGGGGCATTCAGCTTGCAGCTGCGGAGGCTTACAACACCAATTCTGAAGATTGGCACCACGAGAACAACATCGAGAACTATCGCCGCCGCCGCATCATTGCCGAGCAAATCCTCGACACACTGGGATGCACCTACGACAAGAGCCAAGTAGGAATGTTTGTTTGGGGAAGAATCCCCGACAGCTATGCCGATGCGGAAGATCTGACAGAGCAAGTGCTCCATGAGGCTAAGGTCTTCATTACCCCAGGCTTTATCTTCGGCTCTAACGGCAAGCGCCACGTCCGCATCTCTCTTTGCGCTAAAGACGAGAAGATCGAAGAAGCGCTGAAACGCATCAAGCATTGGAAAAACAGTGCTAATAAGTAGTACTTGGCTGAACAGTTGTTCATACTGAATCTGATACACAGACAAAAAATGAGATTAAAATAGAAATTAATAATTTAAAACTTAAGGATATGGAACTTGAACTTGAAGCTCTGAATTTACCGAGTGATAATGAGCGACCGATAGTGATTGCTGGTCCCTGCAGTGCTGAGACCGAGGAGCAGGTAATGAATACAGCCCGTCAGCTGAGAAGCAAAGGCTGTCACATGTTCCGTGCTGGCATATGGAAGCCACGCACCAAACCAGGAGGTTTTGAAGGTTGTGGAGAAAAGGCTCTGCCTTGGCTCAAACAAGTCAAAGACGAGACGGGTATGCTGGTTGCTACAGAGGTCGCTAAGCCCGAGCATGTGGAACTCTGTCTGAAATATGGTATCGACATCCTTTGGATCGGTGCCCGCACCACCGCCAATCCCTTTGCTATGCAGGATTTGGCAGATTCTCTCAAGGGCGTAGATATCCCTGTGTTCGTGAAGAATCCTGTCAACCCCGACCTTGAATTGTGGATTGGAGCCATGGAGCGCATCAATCAGGCTGGCGTGAAGCGTATGGCGGCTATCCATCGTGGTTTCTCAAGCTACGATAAGAAGATCTATCGCAACCTCCCGATGTGGCAGATCCCTATGGAGTTGCACCGACGCATCCCCAACTTGCCTATCATCTGCGATCCCAGTCACATCGGTGGACGACGTGAACTGATCGCTCCTCTATGTCAGCAAGCCATGGACTTAGGCTTCGACGGTCTCATCGTTGAAAGCCATTATAACCCTGACGACGCTTGGAGTGATGCTCGTCAGCAGGTGACTCCAGATGTTTTGGATTACATCCTCAGCCTTTTGGTTGTGCGTGATGAGACCGTTACCACAGAAGGTATCAACCAGCTCCGCCGTCAGATCGATGAGCTTGACAACCAACTGATGGATCTGATCTCAAAGCGTATGCGCGTTTGCCGTGAAATCGGTCAATATAAAAAGGAGCACAATATGACCGTGTTCCAGGCCAACCGCTACAACGAGATTCTTGAAAAGCGTGGAGCACAAGCCAGCTTGTGCGGTATCGATCCAGAGTGCGCTGCACATGTCTTTGAGCTCATCCATCAGGAGAGTGTCCGCCAGCAGATGGAGATCATCAACCAGTAAACTCTTTATAGGATAGGCAACGAACTCAAGATGAAAAGTCATTGCCCATCATCAACAAATAAATATTCTTATACAGACGAAAAAAATGAAGATTCTTATCATGGGTGCAGGAAAGATGGGATCATTCTTCATCGACCTGCTCAGCTTCGACCATGAAGTGGGTGTCTTCGAGAAAGACCCAAGAAGACTGCGCTTCACATATAACTGTCAGCGGTTTACCACCTTGGATGAGGTGAAAGATTTCGCACCTCAACTGACTATCAACGCTGTGACCGTCAAATATACAATCCCAGCCTTTCAAGAGATCCTCCCCTATCTGCCCACCGATTGCATTATATCTGACATTGCTTCCGTCAAGACCCACCTAAAAGAGTTCTACGAACAAGCTGGACACCCGTATGTCTCGACGCACCCTATGTTTGGCCCAACCTTTGCCAATCTCAATCAACTGTCTGAGGAAAACGCCATCATCATCTCTGAAGGCGATTATATGGGGCGCATCTTCTTTAAAGATCTTTATCGGGGATTGGGATTGCACATCTATGAGTATACCTTCGAAGAACATGACAAGACAGTCGCTTACTCACTCAGCATTCCCTTTGTGTCTACCTTCGTGTTCGCAGCAGTCATGAAGCATCAAGATGCGCCAGGAACAACATTCAAGCGACACATGAATATAGCAAGAGGTGTTCTTTCAGAAGATGACTATCTGCTGCAGGAAATACTCTTCAACCCTTATACCCATGACCAAGTAGAAAACATCTGCAAAGAAATGAAAGAACTGCTTCACATCATTGACGAAAAAGATGCCAAGGGCATAAAAGCATACCTCACAAAGATCAGACGTAACGTTTTTGAGAAATAAAGTTTCTCTATTGAAATCCTCCGCAACACTTAAACAGTGTTGCGGATTTTTTGATTATATCTAAAGAACTTCAATTCCTTTTAGAAGAGCCTCAATACGTCTAAGAAAAACTACAATACACTTTAGAAAAGAGTAGGACTATCGACATCAGTCTGCTTGCTACTTTCCTCTCCAGACTTACATTCATTTTGCTCACCACTAAAATCAATATAAGCTTGAATAACCCTCTGCGATCGGAGATTAATTCTGTATCTTCCCCACCCTATTCTCTCAAAAGGATCTGTCGGCAACGTGCTGTGGTTCCTCACTAAATGATAGACAAACTCCCGAACCTCTTCCTTGCTGACAGAATGAAACAAACTGTTATAAGCATTATAGACATGGAGCACTAAATATCTTAAGCTGATACCTTTATTACCAGCTTCCAACATAATGCGAATGACAGTCTCTTTCATAGAAAAAACAAGCCGCAACTTAGTATGCCTAATACTAAGCTGCGGCACAGTATTCACCTATTAAGCGAGCACGACCTTACCTTCTTCACCCTTGATCTTGCCCTCTTTGAGCAACCAACCAATACCCAGCAGGATCTCTGCTTCGGACTTGTCGGTTGCTTTGCAAAGCTCTGAGACAGACTGAGCAGTACCAGCTGCGGACAATGCCTGATACACATCACCAGCACGGAATCCAGCATTCTCAGCGTCTACTAAAATCTCAGCCACCTTCTTGGGGGCCGCAGCTTTCTTTACAGTAGCAGTTTTGTTAGCTGCTTTTCTTGTTGTTGCTTTCTTTTCTGCCATAATTTAGTAAAAATAAATTTTATAGTTAATATACAACTAATTTATTACTTTCTTATTGCAAATATAAGATATTTTTTAGTAACGCGTTGTCTCATTACTTACCAAAGTGACGATCGTTGTATCATTTATTGATATACATCAAGCAGATTTTAGCCTTGCTCGATGTATATCAATCAATAGTAACGATTATTCTTTGTCAATCTTGATCTTCAACTCCTCAAGTTGCTTAGGCTCAAGGGCTGAAGGAGCATCCAACATCACATCGCGTCCATTGTTGTTCTTCGGGAATGCAATGCAATCACGAATGCTGTCCAAGCCTGCAAGAATGCTTACAAAACGATCCAAGCCAAAAGCAAGACCTGCGTGAGGTGGAGCTCCGTACTTGAAAGCATTCATCAAGAAACCAAACTGAGCCTCAGCATGCTCGGGAGTGAAGCCCAACACTTCAAACATCTTCTCCTGAAGTTTCGTATCATGGATACGCAGACTACCTCCGCCCACTTCGATACCATTGCAGACAAAGTCATAAGCCTTGGCACGCACTTGCTCAGGATGAGCGTCGAGCAATGGGATGTCATCGGGATTAGGCATAGTGAAAGGATGGTGTGTTGCCATCAGGCGCTGCTCCTCATCGCTCCACTCAAAGAGTGGGAAGTCTATGATCCAAAGACATTTGAAGACATTCTTATCACGAAGGCCAAGACGGTCGCCCATCAACAGGCGCAGGCTGCAAAGCTGAATACGTGTCTTATTGGCATTGTTGCCGGAAAGTATCAGTGCGAGGTCACCCGGCTTTGCATCCATTTTCTTCAAGACGCCCTGGAGCACTTCCTGAGAGTAGAACTTATCAACAGAACTCTTGATGGATCCGTCGGCATTGTATTTGATATACACCAGTCCTTGAGCACCCACCTGAGGACGCTTGACAAAGTCGGTCAACTCATTGAGTTGCTTTCTGCTATAGTCTGCGCAGCTGGGTACACAGATACCACCGATATAGTTGGCCTCGTTGAAGACTGAGAATTCTCCCTTTCCTTTGAACTCATCCATCAGCTCCACGAACTCCATACCGAAGCGCAGATCCGGCTTATCAGAACCGAAACGGCGCATGGCCTCATGCCATGTCATCTGCTGCAAAGGCTTTGGAAGATCCACACCACGAATCTCCTTGAAGAGCATACGACACATCTCCTCAAACAGATTGATGACATCGTCCTGGTCCACGAAGCTCATCTCACAGTCAACCTGCGTGAACTCGGGCTGGCGGTCAGCACGAAGATCCTCGTCACGGAAGCACTTGGCAATCTGGAAATATCTGTCAAAGCCAGCCACCATGAGCAACTGCTTCAAGGTCTGAGGACTCTGAGGCAATGCGTAGAACTGACCGGGATTCATACGGGAAGGAACAACGAAGTCACGCGCTCCCTCTGGAGTAGAACCGATAAGCACAGGTGTCTCCACCTCTATAAACTTCTGATTGTCCAAGAAATTGCGGATAAGAATAGTCATACGGTGACGCAACTCCAAATTGCGTCTGACAACAGAGCGGCGAAGATCCAAATAGCGGTACTTCATTCTCAACTCATCGCCACCATCTGTATTGTCCTCTATAGTGAAAGGTGGAGTAAGAGAAGGACTGAGAATGTTGAGCTCATTGACAATGATCTCTATATCACCTGTTTCCATCTTGTCGTTCTTGCTCTGTCGCTCCTGTACCAAGCCCTTAGCCTGAATGCAATACTCACGTCCAAATTTGTTTGCCCGCTCGCACAGCTCTTTATCCACAGCCTCGTTAAACACCAACTGGGTGATGCCGTAACGGTCACGCAAGTCGACAAAAGTCATACCTCCCATCTTACGAGTGCGTTGCACCCATCCGGCAAGCGTAACCTTCTTGCCGACATCTGAGATGCGCAACTCACCACATGTATTTGTTCTATACATTGCTATTATAGATTGAATATTATATGAATGCAAAGTTAGTAATTTATTCTATAACTACAAAACGCATCCCTTCTTTTTTCATGGGACTTTTATCCATAACTTTCTAAAAATAAGAAGAAAAAAGGTAGCCCGTGGAGGCTACCTTAATTATATAGAGTTACGAAACGAATCTGTTATCCCTGCACCAGTTTGATCATCTCATCGACATCGACCAGATTCTGCTCGCCCGTAACCATATTCTTTAGCGTGACTTTACCAGCCTCAATCTCGTTGTCGCCGGCCAAAGCCACGAAGTCGATATGCTTTGCATTGGCATAGGACATCTGTTTCTTCATCTTGACAGTATCAGGATAGATCTCTGTGCGGATGCCGGCACCGCGAGCCTTAGAAATGATCGGCAGGCAGTACTCGGTCTCTTTCTCACCAAAGTTGATGAAAAGCAACTGCGTGGAACGAACAGCATCCTTTGGATACAGACCAAGCGCATTCAAGACATCATAGATACGGTCGGCACCGAACGAAATACCTACACCGGAGAGTCCTGGCATACCGAAGATTCCCGTAAGGTTGTCATAGCGGCCACCACCGGTGATGGAACCCATAGGTGTATCCAGAGCTTTCACTTCAAAGATAGCACCGGTATAGTAATTGAGGCCACGGGCAAGTGTCAGATCAAGCTGAACTTCATTCTTCAGTCCTACTTTCTTGAGAGCATTAAGGAAGAAGGACGTCTCTTCCACACCTTTCAATCCCGTTTCAGAGTCTTTCAAAACGTCAGCGATCACCTTCAGCTTGTCCTCATTAGAGCCTGTCAAAGCGATAACAGGCTGCAACTTTTGAATTGCCTCTTCCGAGATACCATTCTCCCGAAGCTCGTCGTTGACCTTTTCAAGTCCTATCTTATCCAACTTATCAATGGCCACTGTGATGTCTACGATCTTATCAGCCTCACCAATAACCTCTGCCAGTCCGGAGAGGATCTTACGGTTGTTGATCTTGATCTGTACTCTGATACCAAAACGCTGAAACACTGTGTCGACGATCTGCATGAGCTCCACCTCGTTGAGCAAAGAGTCCGAGCCGACAATATCAGCATCACACTGATAAAACTCGCGGTATCTGCCTTTCTGAGGACGGTCAGCGCGCCACACCGGCTGAATCTGATAACGCTTGAACGGCAACTGCAGCTCGTTGCGATGCATCACTACATAGCGTGCGAAAGGTACGGTAAGATCATAGCGCAAGCCTTTCTCACACAGTTTGGACTGCAAGTGGAGAACGTTTCGCTCTCGCAACTCCTCATCAGAGATATCCTTGAGATAGTCGCCCGAGTTCAAGACCTTGAACAGAAGTTTGTCGCCTTCATCACCGTATTTGCCCATAAGCGTATGGAGCGTCTCCATAGCCGGGGTCTCTATCTGCTGGAAGCCATACAATGCGTATACTTCCTTAATAGTATTGAATATATAGTTTCTCTTTGCCATCTCCTCAGGACCAAAGTCTCTGGTACCCTTTGGGATGGATGGTTTCGTATTTGCCATACTACTGATTATCAATGATATTTATTTTCTTACAATCGTCTGATCACGGTCCGGACCGATGGAGATGATGCCGATACGTGTCTCCAGCTCATCCTCCAGGAACTTGATGTAGTCTGCGAATGCTTTCGGGAACTGATCTTCAGAAGTGAACTTCGTCATATCGGTTTTCCATCCCGGCAAGTCTTTATAGACAGGCTCCACATTGTCGATCTCATAGGGGAAGTCACGTGTCACCGTGCCGTCAGGCAGTTTATAAGCGACACAGGCCTTGATCGTATCAAAGCCGTCTAAGACATCGCTCTTCATCATGATCAATTCCGTCACACCGTCGACCATAATGCTATAACGGAGCTGTACGAGGTCAATCCATCCGCAACGGCGCTCACGTCCGGTCACAGCACCATACTCATGACCGAGATCTCTGATCTTCTTACCCGTCTCATCGAAAAGCTCCGTTGGGAAAGGACCTGCTCCTACACGTGTGCAATAGGCTTTCATGATACCGTAGACATTACCAATCTTGTTGGGACCGATTCCCAACCCAGTGCAGGCTCCGGCACAAACGGTGTTGCTGGATGTGACAAAGGGATAGCTTCCAAAGTCCACATCGAGCATTGTGCCCTGCGCACCTTCGCAAAGGATGCTCTTGCCGCCTCTCAGCAACTTATTCACCTCATGCTCACTGTCGACGATATGGAACTGTCGAAGATATTCCACACCTTCCATCCATTTCTTCTCTACCTCATCGAAACCTTCGAAGTCTGTCCAGCCTAAGGCTTTCAGCATCTTCATGTGGCGATCTTTATGAGCGGCATATTTCTGATCAAAGTTCTCCAGAATATCTCCCACACGAAGACCATTGCGGCTCACCTTGTCGGTATAGGTCGGGCCAATGCCCTTGCCGGTCGTTCCCACCTTATTCTTGCCTTTGGCAGCCTCAAGTGCACGATCAAGAATTCTATGCGTAGGCATAATCAGATGCGCTTTTTTGGAGATATGGAGTCTGGAAGTCAGCTCATGCCCACTCTTCTCAAGATCTTTCGCCTCGTCCATAAACAGATCGGGAGCCAGAACCACGCCATTACCGATAATGTTGACCTTATCACCTTGAAAGATACCGGACGGTATGCTGCGAAGCACATATTTCTGTCCTCCAAACTCCAAGGTATGACCAGCATTGGGGCCTCCCTGAAAACGGGCTACCACATCATACCGTGGCGTAAGAACATCAACAACCTTTCCTTTACCTTCGTCGCCCCACTGAAGACCCAGCAGAACATCTACTTTACCTGTATTCATATGCCTAGATTTATAGTTTTCTCTTAAATATCTCTATATAACTAATGTAAACCGAATGTCGAGGGGCCTCATCTGTAAACTCGCTGACCAAAGATTGCAGTACCGACGCGAACGAGTGTGGAACGGCATTTAATCGCAATCTTATAGTCATGGCTCATTCCCCATGAACGTTCACAGAAAGCGTCATCATCACAGAAATACTGCACCTTCACTTCATCAAAGAAGTCGGCGGCTGTACTCATCTCGCGCGCGATCTGGTCTTGATCATCCACATTACTGGCCATCATCATCAAGCCACTGATATGCACATGGGTCAGCGTCCTCCACTCACCGCTACTCAGCAACTCACGGCAGGCATCGAGTGTCAGACCGGTCTTTGCCTCTTCCTCGGCGATATGCAGTTCAAGAAGCACATTGATGACACGATTATTTTTAGCTGCCTGCTTATTAATTTCTTTCATCAGCTTCATCGAATCGACCGACTCTATCATACTGATGAACGGTGCTATATATTTGACTTTGTTGGTCTGGAGATGACCGATAAAGTGCCATTGGATGTCTTTGGGCAGCTGTGCATACTTCTTGACCAGCTCCTGTTCATGACTCTCTCCAAAAATACGCTGTCCAGCCTGATAAGCCGCTTCGATGTACTCATTGGGATGAAACTTGCTCACAGCTACCAGTCTGGTGCCTTTTGGCAATTCAGCCAGGACTTCTTTCAAATTCGATGCAACATCAACATCCATTACTCCTCCTCCTTCGCCTTGTTGTCGTCTGCCGATGCGTTCTCCCTTTCGTATTCGGGTTTATCCTCTTCTGCGTTCTTTTTCTTGTTAGGATCCAAATCGTGAACAAAGACATCCATGGTAGGAGTCTCGTTGATGGCGCTGATGACATAGTCGATCATCGTACCGCCCATCACCTCTTCCACATACTTGACGGCTTTCGATAAAGATCCAGCCTGAACGAGATAATTGACATTGGAGCGCTTCTCTTTCTGTGTCTTCTCGTCGATCGTGATGAATTGCAGTTTAGCCTTATACCACTTGTCATCGGCATTGAGATCGCTGAAGAAGATCTCGTGATAAGGGGCAGGCTTGATGCCGGTGATCTTGTAATCGCCACTGATGTAAGTCTGCATTTCCTCGATCAGGGCTTTCTCTGCCTCTGTAAAGCTCAGTGCGTCTACGACATACTGTTCCGTGACGGGTTTCTGTCCACCATCCTCCTGTGTTTTGTCGTAGCGTATTTTTGTCTCAAACCAATCAGAAGTTCTTGATTTCATATATTATGTTATTATGTCTTTTACTTTTTATTTTCTAACATTCTCTCTGTGTTTCCCTTAAAGAGATTATCTAATGCACGGTAAGTATAAGCAGCGCGGTCATTGATCGTGAGGTTGTTGTTGAGCCTCGACCGCAGATCGACGAGTTTAGAGACAGCATCCTGATAGTTCTCAGGCGTTATTCTGTCGCACATCTTGTTGGCCAGCGTGTTGTCGAAACTAAAATATCTCACGAGCATATTGGCAAACTGCTTCTTCTGCATATCAGTGACATCCTTGAGTTGCTGATTCAACCGATTCTTCGGCCTGTAAATCTTAAAGACCAATTCATCAGGCTCCCCCCCACGCTGCCCATGATTATAACGTCTGCTATAATCGAAGTAGCAATCACAGAAGCCGTTCTCTGCCAAGGATTCCAGTTCGGCCTTGGCAGGCTCAAGGACTCGCCGGGTGAAATCACTGAATTTCTTGTAGTTGCTTTCCAAACGAAGCATCTTACGGAAGTCGATGGTCTTGATGATGGTACCGCCTTTGTCAAGCCAGCTCTCAATAAACATGTAAATGCGCTGGGTGTACCGGTTCTTGCAGGCAAACACAATCTGCTTGCCCAAACGATGATAACCCAAGTCAAGAGATACCAATCGCTTAGCAACGGTACGGTCGATCTTCAACACTGCGTATTTCTCATAGATCCCCTCATCCTCCGGAATGTAAACATCACAAAGGTTGGTGACCTTTTGATAATGGCGGCCGTCGGCTGTCTTATAGGGAATCTCCACAGGGATGGCAGCCAGCATCTTCAAGCTCTGGCGTAGCTGAGGATAGTGATTGGGATCCACGCCAAGCGTCTTGAAGAGCGTCTTGATCTCCAAGCGTCCGTCATTGTCAAGCTCAGCGTCAGAGAAGATTTCCGGTTGCAGACGCTCTTTGTTGAGCATCTTATGCAACTTCGACTGCATATACTCAACAATCGTGACGAGGATACGTATCTGTATGAGGGAATAATCGTGACGCATCATCGTCACGGCGATAGGCTGGAGAAGCCAGGTCTCTTCCTCTATGGGTATGAGATCAGAGGGTATGTTGCGCTTGATATCACGCTTCTTACCCTTCCCGAAATCACGGTTACGCGTTGTCTTACGCCGTGTTTCCACGTTATCTGTCTGTACACTGGTCATTTCTGGTGCCATATCACTACTCGTTTCGGAGACTTAATCCGAAACATTTGGCTACAAAGATATAACTAATTTTTGACTTCACCAAACGTGTGGATATAAATCTTTTGAAGTAGAGACGCTTCTATTCAAAATTCAGATGCTCCAACCTCTGTCTGAGCAGTTCAGCTTCTGATTTTCTGATGGCTAAAACCATCGAGCAGTTGATGTTAAAATTCTGCGCGACGATGTCTGCTTTCATATCCTTCACAATCTTCATAACACCATTCATCATGGGATAAGTGAAGTCGAACTCCACCTTCTCCTTCACCAGTCGGGTGACGACAGAGCAGTGAGCAATGGCATCGTCAGCAGCCGTGCGGTAGGCCACGATCAATCCCCCTGTCCCCAAATTCACGCCGCCATAATATCTGACGACACAGATAAGGATATCCGTAAGCTCATTTGAGACGATCTGTCCCATGATCGGTTTACCGGCTGTCGACGAAGGCTCACCGTCGTCGTTGGCCCGCACCTGCACCTGATCGCCTACCCCAATCTGATAAGCGTAGCAGCAATGACGGGCATCGTAATATTTCTTGCGATAACTGTCGATGATCTGCTTGGCCTCATCGACCGATTCTACATGATGTGCAAAGGCGAGGAACTTACTACGCTTCTCTGTATAGTAGCCCTCGCCCGTGTTTTCTATCGTTTTATATTCGTCGTCCATTCAAATGAATTCTTGAAACCGTATTAGTCCAGACGGTGGATCACCAGCCCGGAGCGCAGTTTGGGTTCAAACCATGTTGCCTTTGGAGGCATGATGTTTCCAGTATCAGCGATGTTCATGATTTGCTTCATGGAAACCGGATAAAGTGCTAACGCCCAACGCATCTCACCGCTGTCTACACGTCGCCTCAGCTCTTCCAAACCTCTCAGTCCACCCACGAAGTCAATGCGTTTGTCGCTCCGCAGATCTTTGACACCCATGAGCTTGTCGAGAATCAGACGGCTGGAGATGTCGACATCCAGCGACTTGATCGGGTCATTGTCGTCATAAGCCTGTGGCCGGGCAACAAGACTATACCAATGCTTGTCAAGATAGAGTGAGAACTCATGGATATGCTGTGGCTTATAAATAGCCTCTCCCTTGTCCTCAACCTCAAAGTCCTCACTGAGTTTCTTGAGAAATTCTTCAGACATCAAACCGTTGAGCCCCTTGACTACACGGTTGTAGTCGAGTATCGTCAGCTGACTTGCAGGAAAGCAGACTGCCATGAAATAGTTGTATTCCTCTTTTCCCGTATGGTTGGGATTTTGCTTTGCTTTCTCGGCACCCACCAGTGCGGCAGCCGCAGAGCGGTGATGCCCGTCAGCGATATACAGATGAGGCATCTTGGCGAATTCCGCTGTTATCGTGGCGATATCGTTCTGATCGCTGATGATCCAGAACTGATGACGGAAGCCATCATCAGGTGCCACAAAGTCATAAACGGGTTTCGTTGCTGCATAGCGCTGAAGGAGACCTGTCAGAACATCATCATCGGGGTAAGCGAAGAAGACGGGCTCCATGTTGGCATTGCATACTCTGACATGCTTCATGCGGTCCTCTTCCTTGTCGCGACGGGTGAGCTCATGCTTCTTGATGACGCCGGTGAGGTAATCATTGACGGAAGCAGCGACAACCAGACCATACTGTGTCTTGCCGTTCATCGTCTGGGCATAGATATAATAGTGCTCATCCTTATCCTGTACCAGCCAGTGCTTGTCCTGGAACTCTTTGAAATGTTCGGCAGCACTGGTGTAGACACGAGGATCATATTCCGACGTACCCGGCTCGAAATTGATCTCCGGTTTAATGATGTGATAGAGCGACATCTCGTTGTCACCGGCCTCTTTTCTTGCCTCCTCTGAGGAGAGCACGTCATAAGGCCGTGATGCCACTTTCTCTACCAAGTCCTGCGGTGGGCGTATGCCACGAAAAGGTTTGACTAATGCCATAGTAATAGACTTTAAATGTTAGCTATATAATATAAGGTATAAAGAAAGACAAAGCTTCCTACCTCGCCGGACACGGCGAAGCAGGAAGCACTGTCCACAAGGTATTATTTATTTACTTGGAATTTCGTGCAGCCGTCTTTGAAGAAGGCACCGATCTGCTTAGCGGCAGCGATACCAGCGTTGATGTTGGCCTCAGCCGTCTGTGCGCCCATCTTCTTAGGTGTAGAGAAGTATCTGCCCTCAAACTTCTTGAATGCCTCATCTGCGTCCGGCTTGATGTCAGTGATGTACTTCAAGTCCTCACGCTCCGCCAGCAACTTCAGAAGTCCTTCCTCGTCGATCACCTCCTTGCGTGCGGTGTTCAAGAGGATGCCGCCTTTCTTCATCTGATTCACGACATCGTAGTTGATGCTCTTCTTTGTCTCCGGCGTAGCAGGGATATGCAGGCTGACCACATCGCAGGTCTTGAAGAGATCGTCGCGGCTGTCCACAGCATGCACCCCACTCTGCTCGATGACTTCTTTCGGACAATACTCATCATAAGCATAGATGTCCATGTCGAAGCCCTTGGCAATGCGGGCTACATTGCGGCCGACATTTCCGAAGGCCAGAATACCCAGCTTCTTGCCTTTCAGCTCAGAACCGGACTTGCCATTGAAGAAGTTACGGACGGTGAAGACAAGCAGACCGAAGACCAGTTCGGCCACGGCGTTGGAGTTCTGACCCGGAGTATTCTCTACGACCACACCTTTTTCCTTGGCATAAGCCGTGTCGATAGAGTCATAACCGGCACCGGCTCTGACAACGATCTTCAAGTTCTTGGCAGCGTCGAGCACCTCCTTATCGATTTTGTCGGAACGTACGATCATAGCGTCAACATCAGCTACTGCGTCGAGCAGTTGCTGCTTCTCCTGATATTTCTCCAGGAGCACGATCTCATGTCCCTCTTCTTGAGCCACTTTCTTAATGCCCCCCACCGCAGCGGCAGCAAAAGGTTTCTCTGTTGCAACTAATATTTTCATGTCGATAGTTTTAAGATTAATGCTGTGTCTCGAAATCCTTCATGCACTGTACAAGAGCGTTGACGCCCTCAAGCGTCTGGGCATTGTAGCAACTTGCACGGAAGCCACCTACAGAACGGTGACCCTTGATACCTACCATACCACGCCCTATTGCAAAATCGAGGAACGGCTTCTCCAAATCCTTGTACTCCTCGTTCATCACGAAGCAGAGGTTCATCACCGAACGGTCCTCTTCGGCAACCGTGCCCTTGAAGAGTTTGTTGCGGTCAATCTCGCCATAGACGATGCGGGCACGTTCCTGGGCACGCTTGTCCATCTCCTTGACGCCACCATGAGCTTTCACCCAGCGCATGGTCTCAAGCACAGAGTAGATAGGCACTACTGGCGGAGTGTTGAACATGGAGCCCTTGCTGACATGGGTATTGTAGTCGATCATCGTCGGCAACTCACGCGGGGCACGTCCGAGTTTGTCGTCCTTCAGAATGACACAGGTGACGCCTGCCATACCCATGTTTTTCTGACATCCGGCATAAATAGCGTCATATTTCGACACATCAACAGGACGACTGAAAATATCAGAACTCATATCAGCGATCAGAGGCACCGGAGAGTCGATGTCCTCACGCAGCTCTGTGCCGAAGATGGTGTTGTTCGTCGTGATGTGCAGATAGTCTAAATCAGCAGGAATCGTGTAGTTCTTGGGCAGATGGCAATAGTTATCATCAGCAGAAGAAGCCACTTCTACAGTCTCACCGAAGTGCTTCGCCTCTTTCATCGCCTTTTTAGCCCATGTACCTGTATTGACGTATCCAGCCTTCTTGATGAGGAAATTTGCCGGGATCTGCATAAACTGAAGCGAGGCACCACCACCAAGGAAGATCACTGAATAACCTTCGGGGATATCGAGCAACTCCTTGATCAGAGCTACTGCCTCATCGACCACTGGTTGGAAGTCCTTGGCACGATGGCTGATTTCCATCAAGGAGAGTCCGGAGCCATTGAAGTCCAGAATCTGCTTGGCCGTGTTCTCAATGACCTCACGGGGCAACATCGATGGACCCGCATTAAAGTTGTACTTCTTCATTTCCACTTGTTTTTAGTTAATACTTAGAGGTTATTGTACTCTCATGCAAACTTACGAATTATTTTTTAAATCAGCAAATTTTTTGGCAACTATTTATCTTTTGCTCGATGTAAACTGTCAATCTGACACTTATTTAGTATATAGAAGGTATATTTATAATGGCTGCCTCTTTGGCTCAAACTGCTTCCTTGTACACTAAAATTACACCTTATTATATAGGGACTTTTGGAGTCCATAAAAAAACTCTTATAATATGACAGCCATCTCTTACCAAGAAGCAAATAGCTTTCCGGTAAAGAGGCAATTAGTTTCTCGGTTAGAAACTATTAGTTTTTCTGTGAAAAACTCGTAGTTTCTTAGCTTGAAACTCGTGGTTTCTCGGTAAGAAACTCGTAGTTTCAAGCAATGAGACTACTTTGAAACCATACTAAGTACGTTACTTATTGTAGTTTAACGATTTAAGTTGACTACTTTGAGTCTTATTTTTAATGTTGGTTGACCCAGTTAAACATTACTTTTATATTTGGTTGATACGTCTGCGGCTTAGTCACGATTGTGGTTGACACATCCGCTGCGTTAGCAAAATACATAACAGAACAAGAGAGGGGTAAAGGCGGAGGCCTGACCTCCTGCTCTCGTTCCGGTCTCGCATAAAGCAAGACATACTAAGTACGTTACTTATCCAAGTACCAAGTACATTACTTGTCTAAAGCTCTATGTACTTCGACTATCGTTTTCTGTCCCTTGATTTTCTGACCTTTCACCTTCTTGAGCATCTTGGGAGTCAGATGGCGGGCTACAGCCACATAAGCATAGTTGTCGTAGACATCGATACGGCCAATGTCTTTAGCCTTAAGTCCGCCACATTTGCAGAGGAAGCCGACAATGTCGCCCTTGGAGATCTTGTCTTTCTTGCCCTTACCGATATAGACCGTGACCATCGGAGGAAGCGTCGGAGCCTCACCAGCATGGTCAGAGAGACTGTAGTCCTTGACATCCGCATCAACATATTCCGGCAGGGATTCTTCGGGACCTAAGAGGAAGAAAGTTCTTCCGGTCTTATCCCAACGTGCCGTACGTCCGATTCTGTGGATATAATCCTGCTCGCTCTCTGGCAGATGATAGTGGATGATGTTGTTGATGTCCGGTATATCAATACCCCTGCTACCCAAATTGGTGCTCACGAGCGTGTTGACGGAGTGATTGGCAAAGAGATAGAGATGTTCCTCTCGCTCTTTCTGCTCCAAGGCACCATGATAGGAGATGGCTGAAAAACCCTGGTCCAGCAGATAGTTGGTCACCCGCTCCACAGCATCGCGGTAGTTGAGAAACACCACACTGCTCTCCTGTCCTATCTGACCCAGCAACTGAGCAAGAGCAGGCAACTTGTCCTTGTTCTCACTGTGAACCGTCAACACCTTGATGCGCTCTGTCGTGGCATCGTCCTCAGGTCTGAAGTCCAGCGTCGTGATCTTATGGCCGGAGCGATAGCTGTTCATCGTGGCCTCCATCTTCTCAGGCTGAGTGGCGGACAACAAAATGCGACGCACCTTCAGGGGAATGCTATGAAGGAGTGTCTCGATCTCCTGCTGGAATCCCATATCCAAGCACTTGTCAAACTCATCGATGACCAGAAAGGCCAACTGCTGAACATCTATGTTACCTTTGGCGATATGGTCGTTGATACGTCCGGGCGTACCGAAGATGATCTGCGGGCACTGTTGGCGCAGCAAGCGATGCTCGTCCATGGTGGGGCGACCTCCGTAGACGGCCATCGAGCGGATGCCCGAGCCGATGTTCTTCAGTACGGTGTCGGACTGCAAAGCCAGTTCACGACCCGGCACGACAACAAGCGCCTGAAGCGTCGTACTTGCCGCATCGGTCTGTGCGACGACGGGCAGAAGATAAGCCAAAGTCTTACCCGTGCCGGTTGGGCTTAGAACCACCACATCGTCGTTGCCATTCTGCACTGCATCCATCGTATCCGCTTGCATCTCGTTGGGTGTGATGGCGGCTTTTGCTATTAACTGGTATATATCCATCATTTCAACAATTTATCGATTTCATCAAATTCCTTTCCTCTGTTGAGATTGAGGTAAATGGTGTAAAGCGGCAATGCCCATCGGTCTTTGCGCTCGGGCTGTAGCTGCCGGTATCTTTCCAAGTAAGGCAGCGCCTGCTTATAGAAGCTGATGATCTGCCCGTGTTTCTTTGCGGAGAGGACCGGATTCTTGTCCAAAGCCACTCCTTGATTAAACAATGCCAATCCGGCATTGAGCCAAGCCTCAGCGACCGAGTCATTCTCATGGATGAGCGTGTCACAGAGGGCGAAGCACTCCTGATACTTACCCGTATTCAGCAAGATGATGCTCTTGGTGATACGGAAGAGCAAGTTGTGGCTGTCGGTGCCGAGCGCCTGGTTAGTCATTGTCAGGGCTTGCTGCCAGTCATTCCGGGCTGAGTAATAATCAATCAGATGGGAGAAAAAGAAGTCGTCGAGATGATTACGGTCGAAACCCTCCTTGAGCGTCTTGACATATCTGACGGTGTCTCCCTCACCCAGATAGGTTTGGGCGAGAAACTGCAACATCTGATTATAGTGAGTGGTATCCTTCAGTGCCAGATAGGTGTGATGAAGGGTTTGCTTGCGATTCCCCATCTTATACGACGCATAGACAGCCCAGTAAGCGGCTTCAGGGAGATGCTGATCTTTCTCGCCATAATGATATGCCGAAAAAAGCGGCTGGTTGGCCGTCTCGATATATTGGTTGAGCAGGAGATAAGCCACGTCGTATTTCTGTTTTCTGATAAAGAAACGTCCACCATTGAGAAGATTGGGCCGGATCATGTTCAACAGCTGACCATGGGATTTGCGCCACTCTTTGGCATCAGACTCCTTGGGATGTGGAAGGTTGAAAAGCGAATCGTAAGCCTCCCTATCCCGAAACATCCTGCTGGTGATATTGAAGATCGCCGCTGTGTCGTATTTCTGTTTGAGATAGAGTTTCTCATTACCATTTTCATACTGCCGGCGCTGAGCGTCGAAGAGCACATTCCAAATCTTTGTGTTAGTGCGATTGGCTGAGTCGGCAAGCAAAGTTCTCATCATCTGTTCGGCCTTATCCAGGCTGGTATTCTTTTTCACGTAATCCTTAGCCGTTGCAATCTCTTTCTTTTGTGCAACACCTGCCATGGAGATGAAAAGAAATATCAATAGAAGTATCTTTGTTTTCATATCCTTGCTCATCATCTTCTACCTCTTCTATGGGAAGTCTTTTTAACGGTCGGCGCACTCACGCTGTCTTTCATCTTCTGTATGGCGGCATCGACTTGCCCAGCCGCTTCTTTCCATTTCACTTGGGTCTGCTGAGGATCCAAGAGTGCGACACGGTGGAAAGCATTGCTGGCATTTTCCAAGCAGACATAACTTTCCTTTCCTTGCAGTGCCTCTTCGGGGGTAGCAGAACGATTATCAGCATTACCATCCAAATCCTTACTCCACTTTTCCTGGGCTTTCTCTCCCCAGCAGATTCCGATATTGTAGATCACCTGTACTAGTGTACTGTCGATAGTATCTGCCTTTTCCAAAGCCTTGATGGCTCCGTCCCAATCGCGTTTCCGCATATAGATCTCGCCCCACAACGACCAGACATTGGCATTGAGACTGTCTTTTGCCAGTTCGTCTTTCGCGAAATTTTCCAGTTCACCTTCATGCCCAGGCCTGGAAAGAAAGTCGGTCAAGAGATGGAAATAAGCTGCATTGTCCGGTGCATTGTCGTGCAAAGCCAATAAAGCCAATTCGTAGCGTGAGGAGTCAAGCGGCGTGCGCATGAGTTCACGCATACAGTTAACCTTTATCTCTGCCGCATCCTCAGCGACATTGGAGTCGTTCAACGCGATATCGGCATAGTGGTCGGCCTCACGAAAATGTTTCTCACCATAGGCCAGCAACGAGGCATAATAGGAGACGGCACCAAGATAGGTGTCTTGTTGCTTATCGGAAAGACGGAACAACGGCGACGAATGGGATTGCAGATAGAGATGGAAAAAACGAAGCGCCGTAAGATTGTCGTGACGCGCATAATACATCATTCCCCCATCAATGAGATGAGGCCTCAGCGTTCTCAACTGCCGTGACAATTGCTTGCGATGCTGAGGATCGGATTTTCCTTTTTTGTCAGGAAGAGCATCTATGGAGTCGCAGACCAATGCCTTAGAAAGGGTCTGATAGAGCAGCTGATAGTAAGTGACAGAATCGCGTGTCTGCTCCATCTGTGGAATCAGATGGGTAATCTGAGTATATAACTGACCGGCCGAAACTTGATTGTCCTGGGATGTGGAGCAATAAGCCACGGCAATGCTTGCCAGTTGTAAGAAAAACAAAGCAATGAGTCTCATTGTGCTGATCTTTTTACATCTTCTATCATGCGAAGATAATATAAAAAAATGAGACTCAAAAGGAAATGTACAAAGATTTATAAGTTGTTAAGGTATTCACGACCGTTGAGATTGACATAACTGACTAAGCAGCAGATACAACTTGTAAAAGCGAAGCGCCAACACAGAAGGATGAGAAGACAGAAGATTTGCTCTTAAACGGTGATGAACAAGAGAGAAAACAGGAAGAGCCATACGCAACAAGACACCACCAATATGGCTACCAGCTAAAGAAAAGAGCGTAGAATAGCCTTTTAGGTCTTCACGAAACGTAACTAACACATCAACGGAATCCTCTATCTTCTTGATATAGGATGCGTTGCTCTCGAAACGATCAAAGAGCACTGGGTTATCGATATGCACAATGGGCAGCCCTTCTTTCTCAAGGTTCTTGCCAAGCAATACGTCTTCGTAGCCATATTGCCGGATGCGCTCATCAAGCGGATGGTGCAACAAAATATCGTGGGAAACCAAGGTATTGGACAACTTAAAACTGTGATATGGGGCTTTCTGTCTGAACTTTGCATTTTGGCAATGCTCAGATGCCTTTTCATAAAGGTAGCGCAGATTGGCCGCCGAACCTTCCCCTACCCTATATCCCCCACAGCAGGCGCAGGGCTGAGGATGATCGGACATGAAAGAAACATATTGACGGATATAGTCCTTCTCCATTACCTTCAAGTCTGCATCGATCATCAGCAGCCATTGTCCACGGGCTTCCCTCACCAATGCATTGCGGATAACAGCCCGCCCACGATTGACTCCGGTAAGCCAATAGCGGCAATGAGGCCATGTGTCGATCTGACGATTGGCCTTGATCTTCTGCTGATTTGTGGAGCCATCATCCCCTACGATCAACTCCCACTCCAAGCCTTGTATGTCACGACACTGCGTGGCCACAGCATGAGCCAAGGCCACACAGTCGTCGTTGAAAGTAGGAATGAGGATAGATATCATAGCCAATGCTTCTTGGGGATCATGAGAGTTTCTCCTTGAGATACTGCCCCGTGACACTCTGCTGACAGGCCACAATCGTCTCGGGCGTTCCTTCACAGACAAGTCGTCCTCCCTGGTTGCCGCCATCAGGACCCATGTCGATCACCCAGTCAGCGCATTTGATGATGTCCATATTGTGCTCGATGATCAAGACAGAATGGCCACGCTCTATCAAAGCGTTAAAGGCTGCCAATAGCTTACTGATGTCGTGGTAATGAAGACCAGTAGTAGGCTCATCGAAGATAAACAAGGTGGGATCCTGCTTCTCCTGACCAATGAAATAAGCCAGCTTCACTCGCTGGTTCTCACCACCGGACAACGTCGAAGAGCTCTGTCCCAACTGAATATATCCCAAGCCAACATCAGACAGAGGCTGAAGCCGCTTGACGATGTTTTTCTGACCATTCACTCCAAAGAAGTCGATAGCCTCATCAACGGTCATATTGAGCACATCATTGATGTTCTTACCCTTGAAGCGAACCTCCAGCACATCTTTCTTAAATCGCTGACCATGACAGGCTTCGCACTCCAACGTAAGATCAGCCATAAACTGCATCTCCACTGTGATATAGCCGGCGCCCTTGCATTCCTCACAACGTCCGCCCTCGGTATTGAAAGAGAAATACTGTGCCGTGAAACCCTGCTGCTTTGCCAAAGGCTGCTCGGCGAAGAGCTGACGGATGGCATCGTAGATCTTCAAATAAGTAGCGGGGTTGGACCGCGTGCTCTTGCCAATAGGATTCTGATCGACAAACTCCACGTGACAGATGTCCTGCCAGTCGCCTTCCATTGTCTGAAACTCACCCGGAGCATCGGTCACCTCACCGAGCTTGCGCTTCAAAGCCGGATAGAGGGTATCACGCACCAAGGAGGACTTACCGGAACCGGAAACACCGGTCACCACAGTCATCACATTAAGCGGGAAGCGGACTTCCACACCACAGAGATTGTTGGCCCGGCAACCTTTCAGCTCAATGGACTTGGTCCAGGAACGACGCGAGGAGGGCACCTCGATGGTTTTTGTTCCTAAGAGATATTGCAGGGTATGGCTACGAGGATATTTCTCCAACAAGGCTTTCGCCGTGGCGGCATCTACGTCATGCGGCACCCGGCCTTCATAAACGATCTCGCCACCGTGGCGTCCGGCATCAGGACCGACATCGATCAGCCAGTCGGCTTCGCGGATGATGTCCTCGTCGTGCTCCACGACAATGACCGTGTTGCCCAGTTTCTGTAACTCCCGCAAAACATGGACAAGACGAGCTGTATCGCGACTATGCAGTCCGATACTCGGCTCATCAAGGATATAAAGGCTTCCAACCAACGACGATCCCAAGGACGTGGAAAGGTTGATGCGCTGACTCTCACCACCGGACAGCGTATTGCTTTGGCGGTTGAGCGTGAGATAGCCAAGCCCGACATCGCACAGGAAGTTCAGTCGCGACTGTATCTCAGTGAGCAAGCGCTTGCTGACCTGCCGCTCGTGATCGGTGAGTTCAAGATGCTCGAACCAGTCCTTGAGATTCTTCACCGGCATCTCCACCAAGTCCACAATGCTGCAACCGCCTATCTTTACCCATGTGGCTTCTTTACGCAAACGGGTACCATGACACGTAGGACAGACGGTCTTGCCACGATAACGACTCATCATCACACGGTACTGGATCTTATACTGGTTTTCTTTCACCATTTCAAAGAAGCCGTCGATGCAGACAGCATCAGCCCTTCGCTCACCATTCTTCTTTCTGTCGCACGGCAGTCCGTGCCACAGCATATCCTTTTCACGCTGCGACAATTCAAAATAAGGCTTAAAGATGGGGAAATCGTACTGAGCCGCCCGCCGGCAGAACTCATCCTGCCACCACTTCATCTTCTCCCCATGCCAGCATTGCACGCAACCCTCATAGACCGACAACGACGAGTTGGGAATGACCAGTCCCTCGCTGATGCCAATGACAGAGCCAAAGCCCTCGCATGTTGGGCAAGCTCCAAGCGGCGAGTTGAAAGAGAACATATTATCATCGGGCTCTTCAAAGGTCATACCGTCTGCCTCGAAACGTGACGAGAAGTCGTAGCTAAGCCCTGACGGAAGGAAGACCACGCGGCAGGCACCATTGCCCTCATACATCGCGGTCTCTGTGGAGTCGACGAGACGGGCGATCATGTCTTTCTCATGTGACACACTCGTGCGGTCGATGACCAAGAACATCTCTTTCAAGGAGGAGGACAGTGCATCATCATCTTCCTGAAGCAGATCCTCGATACGTAACACATCAGTACCCTTCATCAGTCGGGTGAAACCCTCCTTTAAATACATCTCCAACTGCTCATGGCCCGTGCGACCTTGAGGGATCAACAGCGGCGAGAGAATCATCAACTTCGTGCCGTCGGCAAACTCCCACGCCTTTTGCACCACGTCTTCCGTGGTATGCTTTTTGACCTCCTGCCCCGAAATCGGAGAAAAGGTCTTGCCTATGCGAGCGTAAAGCAAACGCAGATACTCATAAATCTCAGTAGAAGTGCCCACTGTGGAGCGAGGATTCCGGGCCGTCACCTTTTGCTCTATGGCGATAGCAGGGGGCAAGCCCTTGATGAAATCACACTCAGGCTTACTCATACGTCCCAAGAACTGTCGAGCATAGCTCGACAAGCTCTCTACATAGCGACGCTGCCCCTCGGCATAGAGCGTGTCAAAGGCCAAGCTCGATTTTCCGGAGCCTGACACACCAGCCATCACGATGAAAGCGTTACGGGGTATGCGCAAATTGATGTTCTTCAGATTGTTTACCCGTGCTCCTTTGACTTCTATATACTGATCTTCCATACTTATCTAAAACAAAACGATGCTTGAAAAAGAATATATTCCAACTCTACAAAAGTACGCATAATATTCTAAATGCACAAATTTATGATCATGTAAAAACGACATGTCCACATTTCTTGACTCACCAAAGAACATTTTATGGCTGATGATAGCATTGTTTCAGAGATTTTGTGTAAGTTTGCAATAAAAATAACTTCGACAATGAAAATACGACGATCCACAAGCCATCATCGTTATCAACGGCTGATGGGTATGCTATCCATTTTATTATTCTGCTTACAAATGAACACACCTGTTTTTGCTAAAAAGAAAGCCATCACTTTGAAGATTGTGGAAACCAGCGATGTTCATGGTTGCTTCTTTCCGCATGACTTTATCAACAACCGCGATATGCCGGGATCACTCGCGCGGGTGAGCACTTTCTACAAGCAGTTGAAAAGCCAGTATCCAGAGAGCACGCTGCTGCTCGACAATGGTGACATTTTGCAAGGACAACCGATCAACTACTTTTCAAATTTCGTCGATACGCTTCAACACAACATTGCAGCTAATGTCATCAACTATCTCGGCTATGACGCTGAGACGATTGGCAACCATGACGTAGAGACTGCGCATGCCTGTTTCGACAAATGGGCCGGCGAACTGCACTGTCCTCTGCTCGGTGCCAATGTGATCAACACAGAGACTGGTAAACCATATTTCAAGCCTTACACGATCATCATGCGCCAAGGCATACGCATCGCTGTCTTGGGACTGCTCACACCCGCCATCCCTAACTGGGTGGAACAAACGTCATGGACGGGTATGCGCTTCGACGAGATGGTAAGCACCGCAAAATATTGGATGAACATCATCCGCCAGCAGGAGCACCCGGACGTGGTCATCGGACTCTTCCATTCCGGTGCTGAGGGCGGTATCACCACTCCTAACTATGCTGAAAACGCCTCTTTGGCAGTTGCCAAAGAAGTGCCGGGCTTTGACCTGATCCTCTTTGGACACGATCATACACGTCATCAACAGATGGTCAAGAACGATATGGGGAAAGATGTGCTTTGCCTTGATCCGGCAAACAATGCGCAGACAGTTGCTGTAGCAACCATCAACATGGAAAAAGAAAAGGGAAAATGGACGGTAAAAGAAAAGCAAGGAGAACTGGTGGATATCAGAAATTACGATATCGACCAGGACTATGTGAAGCATTTCGAACCGTATCTTAACAAGGTGAGCAACTTTGCCAATAAACAGATTGGCAACTTTGCACATACGATTTACACACGGGACAGTTTCTTCGGCAACAGTGCCTTCAACGATTTCATCTTGAACCTACAGATGAAATTAACCGGCGCTGATATCTCTTTCAATGCACCGCTGACATTGAACGACAGCATCAAACAAGGTCCCATTTCGGTTCGGGACATGTTTAAACTTTATAAATATGAGAATCGTCTCTATGTGATGAGGCTCACCGGCAAGGAGATCAAAGGCTATCTGGAGATGAGCTATGATCAATGGGTCAACACGATGACATCGCCAAATGACCATCTCTTCCTGCTGGAGTCTGTTAACACGGGATCGAACGAGCGTGGACGTTTCAAGAATTTCATCTTCAACTTTGACGCAGCTGCCGGCATCGACTATGAAGTAGACGTCAGAAAGCCTAATGGACAAAAGGTCAACATCATAAGAATTAGCGACGGCAAGCCTTTTGAAGAAGACAGATGGTACAACGTGGCCATCAACAGCTACCGCGGTAATGGCGGTGGACAACTACTCACACTGGGTGCCGGCATTCCACATGACAGCTTGAAATCAAGAATCGTATGGCGTTCTGACCGTGACCAACGCTATTACTTCATGAAAGCCATCGAGGAGATGGGGACGGTAGATCCGCAACCCAATCATAACTGGAAATTCATTCCGGAGACTTGGGCGAAAGAGGCTGGAGAGAGAGACGCCAAACTCATCTTCAAGTAAATCCCCTAACAACATATCGCCAACATGTTTAGGGATAAAAAAAATCTGTCCTTCGGCCGGTTGTTCATCACGATGATGCTGATGATCATTACGATGTTACCTGCCGAAGGACAGAATGTTCTTCAAAAGGAAACAGACAGCCAACAATTGGGCTTCGCCATTACCTACTTCCAGGGTGGCAAGTACCATGAGGCTAAACTCATCCTACAAAGATTGGACAAGAGCTATCAACTCAATCCGAGATTCAGAGCTTATCTGGGGGTATGCTACTACTATGACCAAGAATACGAGAAAGCCACAAACTGCTTGGATTCTGTCATCCCCCAGTTACAAGCCTTCGACCCACAAGAACTGTCGTTTTACTACTATGCTGACGGAGAGAGCTATTTCACCTTAGGCAAGTACACTCAAGCCGCCCCACTCTACGACCAGACCCAAGCACGCTGCCATGAAGACGAAAAAGCTAAGATTTATTATCGATTAGGACTTTGCTACTCCTTCCTTCAACAATGGTACAAGGCCCTGGACGCACTTCAGAGCGCGCTCGTGTACTATCAACAATACCAGCCGAAGGAAAAAGCGAAGATAGCGGAAATCCGCAATCTCATATTTGCATGTTGCACTAAAATCAATCAGCCTATTTCATAGCACTGTAATCGTCACTTGCCAACAACTGCTGATAAGTAACATAGGGATGCTTGTGCATGTAGCGGTCGACGATGGATACATAAGTCGTACGGAAGAAATTCTTCCCCAAGGCTTTGTTGACAACCCACATGACTTTACCCATGTGCAGATCCTTTTCCAACTGAGAACGCTGGTCATAGTTTGCCATCAGATAAAGACTCAGTAGATAGAAGCTCAAGCAGTCCGGCACAATGTTACTGCGTCCCATAGAGGAAAGCTGGTCCTTGGAAAAGCCAAACTCCTTGTAGACTGGATACTTTGCGCCCATGTACTTATCAAGAGAGATGCCGATCATCTTATCTCCCACTACAACACTTTGATCCAACGCACCGATTTGAGCATAGACCCGTGGTATCGGCATATCAGGAAGCCAGTCTTTGAGTTGCTCCAACGATTGTGACAACTCTTTGTTTAAGTCATCCATGTTGGCATACTCCGACTCTGCATCAGTGATGATGGTCTGCAGAGTGGAATCCTGATAGAAACGCAAGAAACGCTCGTTGATGTCATGATCGCTCACTTCACCGATTTGCAGCATCTTCTCGACAAGGGTACGCGTCTCAATAGGAAACTCTGTATTCATCTGCTGGAGGGCAGAGAAATCTCCTGTAATCAGATAACGACTCTCCAACCGGTCATAGCGCTCGATACGCACATGACTGGCATCGTTATCATCATCGTTGGGTTTGAGCTTAAACTCACAACCAACACATAGCAACATTGCAATAAACAATGCAAAATATATCTTCCGTATCAAAGAATATAGTCTTTTGTCGTTAACGATTTCTATTTTTCAAGCAGTGGCATTATCATCCACTCTTACATCTGCAAAAGTACTAAAAAATATTTTTTTATCCAAATATAAAGCTAAAAAAAACAAATAAACCTTCTTCTTGGAAAAAGGAAGGTTGATTATACAACTACAATTACCTAATTACTATAAAAAGAATAGGTAAGGACATAATCTGGAGTAAGTTCGTAATGAACGGTGGCGACACCGTTAGTCTTAAGCACGTCTACCATGACAGAGCCCTCTATCCCACCCCCGACGACATGGGCATCTCTGTCTAAGACCGTGCCAATTTCAGATGGCAGGGTATGCAGCCGCATGTCGAAATAATCAAGTTTCTGTTCAGAAAACAACTTATAGACTGTTTCCTTCGCACTCCAGTTGATCAACTGTTGCGACAAAGTAGTTCGCTGCTCATCTTCACGGATAAAACGATCCACAACCTTGCTCACCCTGTCAGATGTGTATTCAATATCAATACCAACTTGGAAATCAACGGAAAGAATGATAGCCACCCACCCACATGTATGACTGATGCTGATAGACCAATTTTCGAGCTGAGGCTTGCCAGAGGGTTCGTGACCGATCACCAAATGATCATTTCCCGTCATCGCAGTCAAGAGCGCATAGACACAAAGTTCTTCTTTCAATCTCTTGTCCGATCGAAGACTTAAATCAACACCCTTTGGCTTAGGCAATTGATCTATACCCTCTGTCATATGCCATAATCCAACCTGGACTCCACGGCATGACTCAAAGATCTTACTTAGAGGCATCTTGCTTCTTCTCGTGAACAGTTACCTTCACCCGGCTGATACGGCGCCGCTCAACACCCATCACCTCGAATGTATAATTGTCATAGTCTATCTTTTCATGCAGACTTAAGAAATCGCCCTTCAACTCCAAAAGAAGACCAGCCAATGTATCGGCATCACCGGCAACATCCTCAAACTCATCGTCATCGATCTTAAGTATCTTGCAGAAATCACTCAATAATGTTTTGCCCTCGAACAAATAGGTATTGTAGCTCAACTTTGAGTAGGTCTTCTCTTCTTCATCATACTCGTCATTGATCTCACCGACGATTTCCTCGAGAATATCTTCAAGGGTTACCAGGCCGCTCGTACCTCCAAACTCGTCAACAACAATGGCAATATGAACCTTGTTGGCTTGGAACTCTCTCAACAGATCATCGATCTTCTTGGTTTCAGGTACAAAATAAGGAGGACGTATCAAGCTCTGCCAGCGGAATGAGGCTGGCTTGGACAGATGTGGCAACAGATCCTTGATGTACAAGACACCACGAATGTTGTCATCATTGCCTTGATAAACAGGTATGCGGCTGTAGTTGTTGTCGACAATGCACTTGAGAACATCGTCGAAAGAACTACGGATATCAATGTCGACAATATCCTGACGGCTCGTCATGATCTCTTTAGCAGTCTCATCACCAAAGCGAATGATACTCTGCAACATGCTTTGCTCGTCCTTGATCTCACTCTTATCGGTCAACTCCAAGGCCTGCTCCAAATCATCTTTGCTCAGCTGGCGTTGCTCTTTAGGCACTGCCTTCTCAGCAAGACCGCCACTCTTGATGAGCAAGGTCTCCAAAGGCCAAAACAATTTTCTTAGCAAGAAGATACCACCGACAACACGACGACAAAAAGCCAATGGATTCTGACGACTGTAGACCTTCGGCATGATCTCGCCAAAAAGCAGCAAGAGGAAAGTCAACAGAACAGTGATGCAAAGGAACTGCAACCATTGAGCCCGAAACTCGATTAGAGACCCAAAGATGTAGTTACAGAGCATGATGATCGTCACATTGACAAAGTTATTGGTGATAAGGATCGTAGCCAACGTACGCTCTGAGTCTTCACGCAGCAACTCTATATTGGCATCTTTAGCACTCTTCTCTGGATTCAACTCTTCCACGTCCTGCGGTGAGAGACTAAAAAAAGCGATTTCTGAGCCACTGGCAAAAGCAGACAACACCAAGAGAATAGCAGCCAAAATTGCTGCTATGCAAACGCTTACCGTTATCGGCTGAAAAGCGATAAGACTATCAATATTCTGTAATTTTGACCAATCCAACTATCAAACAAATATTAGAAAGGAAGTTCTTCATCCGTCCCCTGCTTTGCATCAGGCTTCTTTGTAGCTACAGAGTCTTCTGCTGCAGGTTTGGACTTCGGAGTGAGAAGTTCCAAATTCTCTACCTGAATCTCTGTGACATAATGTCGGCGACCCTGCTGATCATCATAAGTATTATAGCGCAAGCGTCCCTCAACATAGAGTTTATCACCCTTATGGACATATTGCTCTACGATCTTGGCCAACTGACGATAGAAAACCAAACTATGCCAGTCTGTACGGTCAGGGACCTTTGTTCCGTTTTTAAGAACGTAGCCACGCTCTGTAGTTGCCAAAGTCACCTTAGCAACACATTGGTCGGCATCGTAATACCTAACGTCAGGATCTTTGCCTACGTTACCAATTAACATCACCTTGTTCATAATATGGCAAAAATAGAACTTATATACAAACTATGATCAAACACTGTCGAAGACAAGTAACCGATTACTTCCAGCGACCAAGATATTTAAAATTGAAACTTTTACCCTTTGCTGAGGGGAACTGGCTACGAGGATCAACACGGTCTCGCAAATGATCTACAATACGATTGTAGCAATCCTGGCCAGACACAGCCTTACAACAGGCAACGAAACGTGTATCACGATATTCATGCTTACCCGTTGATGGAATCATAACGACTCGCTTAAAGTTCAACTCTCCTTCATACCAGCCTTCACGCTGATAGACAAGTCTGCTGATTGCGTTCTCTGCCATTTCACGACGCTCAGAAGTCTGGCCGTTAGCTGGACGTACGGCTTTCTTCTGCTTGAAATCAAGCATTGTTGCTGCTGTGGTCTTGATAATAATGAAATATACATGAGCGCGAATCTTGTAACGCTTAGGGAAAAACACGTCACTTGCCGCATATTCACGAATATCTGCTTCCATTTCAGGAGTAACGTCAATATCTTCTATACTACGCAAAAAAGAGATAGCATCATCAACATTGGTTACTAACGTCTCACTATTGAAATATCTAAGATATAAATTCATTGAATGGATGTTGTTTTTCAGAAAAAGAGCGGCAAACGGGACTCGGACCCGCGACCTCGACCTTGGCAAGGTCGCGCTCTACCAACTGAGCTATTGCCGCAACACAAGAAATAAAAATACAAGTGAAGAGGAGGAGACTCGAACTCCCACGACATAATTGTCACTACCCCCTCAAAGTAGCGCGTCTACCAATTCCGCCACCCCTCCAACATGTAATCATATTCTGAATAGATTAGTGCCCAGAACAGGACTCGAACCTGCACGTCGTTAAACACACGCACCTGAAACGTGCGCGTCTACCAATTCCGCCACCTGGGCATGAATAGATACTATTCAAAATATTTGAGCGGCAAACGGGACTCGGACCCGCGACCTCGACCTTGGCAAGGTCGCGCTCTACCAACTGAGCTATTGCCGCATTTCTTACAATGTTAGTTGTAAGAAGCACTCCCCTGAATGCGAGTGCAAAGGTACTGCTTTTTTCTGAACCTGCAAACTTTTCCCATCTTTTTTTTCGAAAAAACACTATAAAAACAATTTTCATTGGTTCTCAATCCCATTACACCTTATTATATAATATAATTGCCCTCCTATCCGAGATAACTTCATCTCCGCGCAGGTTCATCGTTATCCCTAAAAGAAGCACGTTTTCCACAAAAATAGAGGGAAAGCACACATGCAGCATTATGTTACCACCATTCAAAAGATTTTTTATAGTTTTTTATAACAGAAATATCAACTCATAACCATTCAATAACCATATCGCCCTTGGCGAAAACAAGGTGAGGAAAATTATCAATAATTTGAGAATTAGTATGAGCTAGTTAAATCTACAATCGTGATCAATAATTAGCTTAGATATAAAATAATAAGGTTGGACCAGCCATTCGTACTGATCCAACCTTTATCAATTGCTATATTCCTTCAAATTAGTCGAGCCACTTCACATAACAGAAGTCCTGACGATGAGGCAAGTTGGCATTGCTCGGTAGCATACGCACGCAGCAACGGAACGAACCTGCCATTTCAGGTTCTATCGAGAGCTCAAACGTATAGTTATTGCCCTCGTGCTTCACCATTTTGAATGGATGCACACTAAGCACTTTACGATCAGAAGGATCTGTCTCTGGTTTCAATGTGACAAGTTCCAAACCCACAGCATTGTCCAAGCCCTGCTCGTCAATAACGTAACGGATCTTATAGCTGACACCTGTCTCGCCACCATTGTCCAGCACGCCATCTTCCCTGCTGACCACATGAATAGAATCCCAACGCTCGGCAACAGTCTCTTTCCACAAAGCGATCTCCTTAGCCAGGCGATTGTTGTTTGCAGAAAGCTTCTTGAAGCGAGCAGCCTCCTTGTTGTAGAACTTGCTGTAGTAGTCGTCGAGCTGACGCTTCATCGTATAATGAGGAGCAATCGTTGCGATAGAATTCTTGATGACCTTGATCCAATCTGCACTGAATCCCTCCTTATTCTTGTTATAATACATCGGGATGATCTCATTCTCAAGCAGAGAATAGATCGTAGCAGCATCGAGCTGATCCTGGTAAGCCTGGTTCTCATAGGTACGCTTCTGTGGCAATGCCCATCCTGCACCCTTACGATAACCTTCAACCCACCATCCGTCAAGAACGGAGAGGTTGACGACACCATTCATCTCAGCCTTCTCACCTGATGTACCGGATGCCTCCAACGGACGTGTCGGCGTATTCATCCAAATATCCACACCGGAAACCAAGCGGCGGGCAAGACGCATGTCGTAGTCCTCAAGGAAGATGATCTTACCCAGGAACTCAGGACGCTGGCTAATTTCATAGATCTTCTTAATCAGGCCCTGGCCTGCACCATCAGCAGGATGAGCCTTACCTGAGAAGAAGAACAAGACAGGACGCTCTGGATTGTTGACGATCTTGTTGAGACGATCCAGATCGGTGAAGAGCAGGTGAGCACGCTTGTAAGTAGCAAAACGACGGCAGAAGCCAATCATCAAAGCATTCGGATTGATACGCTCAAGGAGTGACATCACACGAGCAGGATCACCCTGATTGCGAAGCCAAGTCTGAGTGAACTTCTCACGGATATAGTCGACAAGTTTATTCTTTAGAGCCAGACGAGTGTTCCAGATCTCCTCATCGGGTACATTATAGATAGCATGCCAAATCTGCTCATTGCTCTGATCACTCATAAAGGTCGGATCGAAGTATTTGTCATAGAGCTCACGCCACTCTGTTGCCGTCCATGTAGGGAAATGCACGCCGTTGGTTACATAACCAACGTGATTCTCCTCAGGATAGTAGCCTGCCCAAATCGGTGCGAACATCTTCTGACTTACCCAACCGTGGAGTTTACTCACACCGTTTACTTCTTGACAGGTGTTGCAAGCGAAGATACTCATGCAGAAGCGCTCGTTGTGATCCTCAGGACTCTGACGCCCCATACCAATGAACTCATCCCAAGAGATCCCCAAACGTGCAGGATAGTCACCCATGTACTTACCAAAGAGTGCCTCATCGAAATAGTCATGACCAGCCGGAACCGGCGTATGGACAGTATACAGAGAAGAAGCGCGAACAAGTTCCATAGCCTGATTGAATGTCAATCCATCCTCAACATAGTCGACCAAACGCTGGAGATTGCAGAGAGCAGCATGTCCCTCATTGCAATGATAGATCTGCTTATTGATACCGAGCTTCTTCAGCGTCAAAATACCACCAATACCCAAAAGAATCTCTTGCTTCAGACGGTTCTCCCAGTCACCACCATAGAGAGAGTGTGTGATTGGCTTATCAAACTCTGAGTTCATGTCGTTGTCGGTGTCGAGCAAGTAGAGTTTGATACGTCCAACATTGACACGCCAAACCAGTGCATGTACCTGATAGTTGCGATAAGGAACATCAACAACAACCTGATTTCCATTCTCATCCAGCTCACGCTCAATAGGCAGTGAGTTGAAATTCTGAGCATCGTATTTGGCAATCTGTTGTCCGTCCATTGACAGGGATTGAGTGAAATAGCCATACCGATAGAGGAAGCCAACTGCACACATATCAACATTGGAGTCGGAAGCCTCCTTAAGATAGTCACCGGCCAGCATTCCCAAGCCACCAGAATAAATCTTCAGCACCTGATTCAAACCATACTCCATGGAGAAATAGGCAACAGATGGACGCTGCTTGTCTGGTTTGACCTCGATATACTCGCGGAATTTCTTATAGACTTCCTTAACATTGTTCATCAGAGCCCGATCCTTAACGATGGCCATCTTACGGTCATAGCTAAGACGCTCCAGAAGCAGTACCGGGTTGTGATTAACTTCCTCGAAAAGGTCACGGTCGAGTCGCTTGAAAAGACGACGGGCCTCATAGTTCCATGCCCACCACATATTGTGAGCCAACTCATCCAAGCATTTTAACTGCTCAGGCAAGCGTGACTTAATGTTGAGCTCCTTCCATTGTGGAGCATTAGCATAGTCTGCCTTAATTTTCATAACGCTACAATTTTTGTCTGATTCTTAATAATTATCCTTATCCTTTAGCCTCAGCGATTATTTGCTTTCGGCTTCACTAACTCTTTTACGCTCTTCAGCCTTCTTTAAAGCGATGTCATATGCTTCCTCGTAGTACTTAATGAAATTGCTCCAAAGTGCCTTTCTGGAGAAACGCTCCGCACTCATCCTGCTCTTCTTTACATCTTCAGGGCTGAAGGCGGAGAATGCAGCCACCGTGTCTTTGATATTGTCGGCCACCTCGGAATAATTATAATCCGTACGATGGATAACCTTTACACCATCCTCTATTTCTCCAGAATGTCCAAGCTCTTTGTTCACCCATAATCCAAAGCCGGAAAGGTCTGTGGTGATACATGGCACATGGAAAGCGATTGCCTCCAATGGTGTATATCCCCAAGGCTCGTAATAGGATGGGTAGATGCAAAGATCATTGCCCAAGACTACATCATAATAACTCAGGTTGACAATGCCATCATCTCCAGTAAGATAGCAAGGGAGGAAGATAAGCTTCACACGATCTTCTTTCCGATTCTGCATATCAAGATATTTGAGCATGCCTAAGACCTGGTCGTGGCTCATGTTATGTAACCAGTGCGTGATCTGTGGGACTTCCAGTGGTGTATCGAAATGTTTTCCACTGGCCAAGCGCTCTTGAAGATCCTTCCGCGGCTCCCCTACCCAACCGGGCACTTCGATGAAGGCAAGCACAGGACGCTTTAATTGATCATCGCGTAGCAAGCGGTTCATTGCCTCAATGTAGACATCCACACCTTTGTTGCGGAACTCATAGCGGCCACTGGTGGAAACAATCAGAGTCTCATCATCAAAGTCTTGGCCAAGCAAAGCATTGGCAATAGCAAATGCGCGCTTGCGCGCAATCTTTCTCTTACGTGTAAACTCCTCCCCTCTTGGCACGAAATCGTTCTCGAAGCCATTAGGCAGAACCACATCCACCGGCTTGTCCAACAATTCCTTACACTCTTTCGCCGTGATGTCACTCACCGTTGTGAAGCAATCGACATGAAGAGCGGTCTGCTTCTCGATAGAATGTTTGCTCTGCATGTTCAGCTCACCGGCCATCTGATCACCATTGTAGGCAAAGAGATAGTCATAGAGCGGCTTATTGTTGCCTGCGATGCTACGTCCAATGCTGGTGGCATGCGTAGTGAACAATGTGGCTACTGCCGGAAGATTCTTACGGATATAAAGCAATCCCAAGCCTGTCATCCACTCATTACCATGATAAATGACTTTGTATTGGCTGCCCAGATAAAAGTGATAGAAACTCTCCACTACTTTTGCGACACCATATGAGAACATGGTTGCTTCGTCATAATCGCCATAAGCATGCAAGCTATCTACTTGGAAATCTTCCCACAGCTGTGTATACAGCTCATTCTTCTGTGCATAGTATTGTGTGAAGTCTACAAGGATTGCTATAGGATTACCAGGTACAGACCACCTGCCAATCTTCAATACCAAACCTTCCTTTTTAGACTGAATCTTCCAATCTGTAAACAGGGAGGCATCCTCTTGGAAATAAGGACTTCTCTGCGTACCCCAACAATCAGGACCAATAAAAATGATATGGTCGTGCATCTTTGTTTGCAGCGTCTTGGCCCTTGTGGACAACACCGTGTATATACCACCGACCTTATTACATACTTCCCAACTAGATTCGAAAATATAGTCTGGGAACAACTTGCCCTCTGTCATATTGCTATAATGTGCTTCTATACTTGCAAAGGTAATATAAAAAATAGCAATAAGCAAATATAAATAGCTACTATTTTATAAAATATTTGGTGTAATCGAAATATTCACCTATCTTTGCCACAATAAATTAGTATATGATTATCCGCATATAAATGAAAAAAAGTCGGTAAAACCTTTCGCGTTCTCATT
>ERZ1023830.71-NODE-71-length-38692-cov-56.351399_pt1 | contig 38692 bp, 31 predicted proteins | sample MGYA00380381_ERZ1023830 | MGnify/ENA primary metagenome ERZ1023830 (study PRJEB33179, sample SAMN07449067) | human gut metagenome | biome: Human-gut; feature: Human associated habitat; material: Faeces | host: Homo sapiens | place: India:Kasaragod | collected... | reverse complement strand
TCATATTGGCCTTCCGTTCCTCCAGGCCAACACGAAGACCTCTTTAGTTTTATGATATAAAAAATAAAAACAAAAAGATGATAATTCAAAATAAAGAAGAATAGCAACTATCATGCATTTCTCCTTCACCAGGACACTTACCTAAAGTAAGGACAACTTATATAGAAACAACAATAATAGATCAACGAGTACATATAGTAGGTTAAAAGTAGCAGTTCGTTTTAGTAACACGTTCCATGTACCACTTTAAATGTTATAATTATCATTAACTTTATTAATAGATTTATGAAATGCGTTAGATGTCCGACTTATCACTTCCTGTCGTGATGGCAGGAGCGGTAACTCACTAACAATAACAGTCGTAGATTTTGAATTTACAGTTTCGACATGAGGATGTAGCAAGAGCGCTTGCACATCCTCATTTTGTTATGTGACGTTTAGCAAAGACCTTATCCTGAAACTACGATCTAACAGAAACCGTTGTAATACATGAGAATAAAAATTTTGTTGAAAACCGTTTGTGTATCTTAAAAATAATTTCTACCTTTGCGCATATAAAACATTAACTTTATATTGTAAGTAGACTGAGATAAAGAATATGAAGATAAAAGGTTACATATATAAAACCATGTTAGCAGCCTGCGCATTCAGTATGACTGGTTGCGGAACCATACACGGTGATGACATACCCGGTCTTGCTTTAGCAGGAGTGGTAGGTATATCTACGATAATTCAAAATACATCAAAGAAAAAGCCAAAGCAAATCGTCGAAGAGCCTGTTCACGAAGACTACTTTGCAGACGGTTACAATCTTACCAAATACTATAACCGTCGTTATGCTGTTGGATTAAAGGAATGTTCTGTTGATCGCTTCGACGATTCTGACACCCTATGTTATGTGAAGCTTGTAACGGATCAGGAGAAAGATGGCAATTTCTACTTTATGGAGTTGAACGAAAAAGATGCCACTATCCTCGTTGAGAATACCATTAATGACAATTATGGCAGTAAGGAAGCTAGGTCACAGTGGTTTACCACATGGCTTGACAAAACAGGCTTCACTAATCTAGGCCCTTATCATCGTTGCAACAAGTATTGGACATATTATAAGCAGCGTCACGTCTTCACCAAGGATCATCCAGAGGCAATAGAGAATCCCATGGTGAGAGGAATGGGTACATTGCCATTCAATCAGAAGACCGCCAGTGAAGCATACCAGCGTCAAGTTTCCAATGCTGACGGAGCTGCTTTTGCCAATTTCTTCTTGGCCATGATGATTATGAATTCCATGGGCTACCAGTCAAATGGGAAATATTATTGCAATGGTTTGGCGTTTGATAGCGAGGCAGCCATGGAAGACTATAAGAATCAGCAAGGATTAAAGTAAGTAAGAAAAGCTTGTGCCTTTTATTCCAGAAGGAATCCGTATTCATACACCTTTGGTTCTATAATCTTTGCAAGAGCTTTCATGCAGTGCCGTAATTTTGTTATTAATGCCGTATAGTGCTCATCTTTACTATCTGTGTTCATTTGGACTTTTCCAGTTTTAGTGGTTTTGTAGCCTTGGAAGTGCAGGCGGATGTCATAGAGCGACGCATTGGGATTAGCATCGGGTTGCTGATGGTAATAGCGCCACAACTCACGACCAGCGTCCATCACGTCTTTGGCATCAGGCGTGAGATGCTCCATAGGAACGAAAATCTTGTCATCCATAGTAGGGGCATTAATCTTAGCTGCTGCCAAGGGATCGTTTGCAAACATATCCTGTTCCATGGGCACAACCTTTAAAGATTTCGTTTTCTTGTCGGAGACTGTCGCTTTTCCGTGAAGAAAGTTGCTCATAAAATGGCTGTCAAACGCTTCCTGTGCACCTACCTCTTCCTCGGTAAAAGGAATCCAATGGTTGGTGCCATGCTGGCAACTTATCCGATTTTGTGTATGAAAAAGGGTATAAATAATGCAGTCGGAGAGGAAGGCTTTATCTTTGACCCATTCGTCGTTCGGATAAAGGAACTGATCCCTGTCATTCTGCCATGTAGCAGGTATGCAAAGACGAACCGAGAAATACACACAGCATTCGACGATGTTTTTAGCCGTTGTCCACGTGCCCTTAACCTGCTTTATATCACTTTGCGATGGCGCCAACGTTATAAAGACCCCGTTGTTATGCTGAAAATCAGTGCCAAGATAACGGAGATAGGCCAAATGCTCACCTGTCTTGTCATAGAACTGTCTCAACCAGTCGATGATATACTTTCTATCACTATATGAATATATGTTCTTTTTTCCAACGAACTCTGCGGATGCGTTATAGACATCCGCCTCAATGCTTTGAAATGTCTGTTTTATCGAAGTGTCATAGATTTGGAACCCAATCGGGAACTCTCCGGAAACATTGTCGAAAGTCTTGGCAGGAACCATGAAAACACGGCAAACAGCTGCAGGATAACGCACTCTGTAACGGGCGAAATTAGGGCCTTGCATCATTTTCAGTTTAGAGAACATGGCAACATGGCAGTCTTTAATCTCGTCGAAAATACGTGCGAAGAACTGGGCAAAGAGTTCATTTCCGGCTCTTCCCAATTCCTTGGCATGATTGACCTTGACCTGAGAAAAAGACAAGCCCACCCTGTTAGTTCCAGTTCCTGTAATGGTTCTGGAATTGCTTGCCTCCGCATACGGCGGATTGATGTAGATGACGAGTTTCTTGCGCTTCTCGTCATTTTTGAGCACCTCCCCTAACGAATCCGGCAGTTTGCTTTCGGAGTTGTCAAGGTCAAACGGATCATTGAGGAAATCGAACTGGAACACATGCTTATCGAGCAAGTTGGCACCTTGCCCGTTTGTTGAAGCCTCGTTCATGTGCCGGATTCGGTCGTGAATGACATCGACATCCGCTTGGTCAAGTGTAGAGACCCAAATGTGATATTTGTTTGTCAGTCCAGCCTCAAGGTTGCCAGTGCCTCCACAGCAATCCCAAACATAGTATTCGTCTTGCCAGTTCTCGCCCAGTTCTTCTGCAAGGTATTGTTGCGACAAGTCTACCCATTTACGAGGCGTGAAGAAAGAGCCTTTGCGCTCCCTGACATCTTGTGGTACGAGCAAGTCTCGTCGTTCTACGATATAATCCCAGTACTCACGTTTTGGAGGACGTTCATAATGATTCCAGAACTGAGTATGAGCCACTTGTTTATCATTAAAGCACGCTTTTTTGGAATCAAGAAATCCTGTTGCGTCTATTTTTCTATCCAGTTCATAGTAGTTATTACGGAGGAGAACATATAACTTCTCTCGCAAAGACACGTTATGTTCCGAAAGGATGTCCGCCAAGTAGAAGTCTGCATCAATGATACCCTGCTTCTTCGCCAATTCCCAATCTACAGCAATACTTGGCTTAACCTTTTGCAGCCATTTTTGGTAGACAGAAGTGAAGTTGTTTTTGTTGATTCGTATTCTTGATACACCTTTTTTCCCTATAATGAAGTTATTCTTGATAAACAGTCGTAGGTCCTTCTCATCTCTATCATAGTTAAACTCCAATAGACTTTCTTGCAGTGACTCTTTTACTTTGTCAAGAACCTGCTTGAATTCTTTTGTCTCATGGTCGGAAGGTTTTACATTCCAGTTAAAGTCATTTTGATAGAATATATCCAGTACCGTGTTATATGGGATGAATGCGATTTTCTCAGCATCAAATGCGCCGAGAAACGAAGGAGGCAGCACCTTGTCAAATGTGCGTGCTTTTCCTATTGTAATGATAAGCTGTACAAAGCTTTCATATATGTCATGCTGAGTGCCTTTTTTCGCTTCTGCCCAAAGTAAGTATTCTGTCTCGAAAAAATGAGGCCCTGATATAGGGACAGCGACTGCAAAGTCAATGTCGCCGAGAACTTGTTCAGCGTCATAGTCTTCAAAGAAGTCTTTCCTTAGGCGATTCTTTATTTCTTCTTCTCGTATATTGTTGCTGTATGACATTTGCTGTTAGTTTTATAACTATGCAAAAATAAACAATTAATCTTGTCCTTGCAAGCAAAGCACGACATATTTTAACTATCATCTTTCATTGCAATCGTCTTAACGGGCTCAAAGTCATGTATTGAGAAACTTGAAAGTGTTAATATAAGTCTTTTATTTTCTAAAGACCTTTGATGTGTCTAACATTTATTTACTTTGCATACAAAAAATTAAAGAGGAACGAAACAAGTAATATATGGGAGCATTTGCAATCTTTGCGTCGATAGTGACATTTATCTTCGTAGTCTATTTCGCAGTAATGATGGCCATGGATGCCTCAGGCGGAAGAAAGACCACGAAACATGATGTAGAAGTCATCAGCACAGGAGGCGTGTCCATTGGTGACAAGCGAGAAAGTATTGATGAAGACAGCAAGCCGACAGTAGTCAGTGAGGGCGAGGACGGATCCTTCTCTATTGACGAGGAAGGCGAACAGCCGAAGGAATCTACCGACAACGGTTATAGCGGCTATAAACCGCAACCAGCAGCACCGTTAGATGCCACTGCCGGTACAGCTGATCATCCTCACAATGTCAATACACCGGAAGATGTATTGAATGCCTCGGACAATGATCTGTTGGCAAGTACAGAGGAAGCAGAGCAGGAATCCACCCCTATCAATGTCACGATCGAGGGAGCTGTTACCGTTTCCAACGAGTTAGAAGCAGCTCTTGACGATTTGGATGCATCTTATGATTTAGATTTAGGAGAGGACGAGCTATGAAGAACAGAAATAAAAAGCTGATGTTGTCCATGGTGCTGTTAGCAGCATCTACGGCTATAGTCAATGCCACTCCGGCATGCGGAGCGACAGACTATACCAGTCACACGTATGCTTTGTATAACATGGTCGTGTACATCTTAGCTGTGATGACCTCTGTTCTTACTGTTCTGTACGTGTTGGCTACAATCATAGGATTATACAGTGCCACCACCATCTATATAAAGATGCAGTCCGGTGAGGACGGTGTGATGAAGGCCATCTACACATTGGTAGGAGCGTGTATTTTCCTTTTAGCGGCAAGTATCGTTCTTCCTGGTTTCTTCGGCTTTCAGTATGGTGATTTCAATAATCTACATCATTGATAATAACACAATTATATATCCAAATAAGTTTCATTTCAAATTTAATTTTTATGTTTTCAAACAACAAAGTAGTTACTACGTTAGTTACAGGTTTAACTAAGGGATTTCACAAGACTGCGGCCTTTGTCTCTGCCAACCGTCGCCCTCTGGCATTGGCACTGTGTATGCTGTTTGTCGTGGTTGCCAACGCACAAACTGCAAATACCGATACAGGTGTTACGGCTATTAACTCTGTTGCCGAGTCTTTGAAGAAATACATTGAGCCAGTCCGTGTGCTCTGCTACGCCCTTGCCGGTATCATCGCCATCGGTGGCGGTATCAGTGTGTACATCAAGATGAACAACGAGGAGCAGGATGTCAAGAAGAGCATCATGATGATCGTCGGTGCCTGTATCTTCCTCATCGCTGCTGCTACCTTCCTGCCCAAGTTCTTTGGTCTCTGATCATGCCTGAGCAGACAGACAATAATCAGGAGTACCCGGTCTTCAAAGGGCTTCAACGACCCTTTGAAGCCTTCGGGCTCCGTGGTAGATATGTCTTTTGGGGGTTAGGAACCGTTGCTGGTACTCTACTATCGTTCCTAGGGGGTTATGCCATCTTCGGATTCCTGCCCTCATTAATCATTGCAGGAACTATCTTAGGCGTTGGAGGAGTGTTGATTCTGGTCAAGCAACATCACGGCTTACATACAAAGAATACCGAGAAGGGTTTGTTTATAGTATGTAGTAATATCAGGTATCATAGAACAACCAAGCAACGCTTCTGAATTATTACTTCCACGGCCAATCATCCGTTAGAAGTAGTAAGCAATTAGTAACCAATCAGTAATTCATTGTTAGTAGCAAGAAGTAAGTAATATATCATAAAAACCATATAGAATGTTTGCTGTTGTTGTCATACTTATCTTTCTGAGCATCCTTCTTGGCATGGTCATTTCCGTGAAAGCATTTGGTACGGGGGGCAAGCGTGCCAAGATCTTCAATAACATCTATTTTAGTGTAGAGGATGTAGAAGGCAAGGGCGTTGTGTATACGATGTCCGGGGACTATTCCTGTATCATCAGCTTAGAGAATCCTATTGCCAAGTACAGTGCAGATACCGATAAGTACTATAACTTTGTTACGCTCATGTCCTCCATCATGGAGTCATTAGGAGACGGCTATGCAATCCAGAAGCAGGACATCTTTGTGCGGAAGCACTTTCGCATGTCCTCATTGTTATCCAAGGACGCTTCAAGGGGAGCAGACAGCAAGCATTTCCTATTCAACTGTTATTTCCGTTTCTTCGACGGTCGTCCCTATGTAGAGCAGAAGACCTATCTCATCGTTACACAGAAAGGTCGTCAGGGAGGCTTTAAAACCTATGATGGGTCTCGTTATAAAGACTTTTTTGTGAAAGTAAATAAAGTCTACGATCGTCTGAAAATCAATCAGATCAACTGCCATTTCCTTGACAGCAAAGCATGTCAGGACTATACAGACCGTTATCTTGCTCAGGATTTCGGCCATGAGAACTATTCACTTTCAGATTTCTATGTAGGCAAGGAAGAGATAGGCATGGGAGACCGTCATATGAAGGTATACAGTCTGTTGGATATCGACGATGTAGGTCTCCCTGCCAATCTCCGACCTTATTCTGTGATGGCTATCAATAATATCGTCTCATCAGAAGATTTGTTGAGTGGTATTGATCATGTTGTAGACACCGATACCGTCGTTTACAACCAAGTCTTCTTTGTACCCAACCAAAGAAGAGTGATGGCACATTTAGATAAGGAGATGAACCACCACGCTTCCATCCCTAACCCCAGCAATCAGATCTGCGTTGATGATATCAAGGCTGTCAAGGAAGAGATAGCCCGTAACGGCCGTCATTTGGTATGGGCACATTTTAGCCTTGTTGTAACTGCAGATGCCGACAAAGACTTCCACAAGATCACCAACTATCTGGAGAATACCCTTGCAAAGAACAACATGCACCTGTCCAAGCGCACTGACAACCAGAAAGAGCTCTTTGTTTGTTCCTTTCCCGGCAACTGTTTCCAGACCAACGAGGAGTATGACCGTTTTCTCACCTTGTCTGAGCCAGCCTTCTGTCTGATGTATAAGGAGCGTCAGACACATGGAGACAAGACACCTATTAAGTGCTATTACACAGACAGACAAGGACTGCCCATGCCTATTGATTTGACAGGAAAGGAAGGAGATATCAAGTATACCAACAACTCCAACTTTTTCGTGTTAGGCCCCAGTGGAAGTGGCAAGAGCTTCTTTATGAACACCGTTATGCGCCAGTATTACGAGCAGAACACAGATATTGTCATCGTAGATACCGGTGACAGCTATGAAGGGCTCTGCTCCTATTTCAACGGCACCTATATTACTTACAGCAAGGATCACCCCATCTCAATGAATCCCTTCAAGATCACAGAGGAAGAGTATAAAGGCAACTTCTTGGAGAAGAAAAATTTCTTGAAGTCCCTTATCTTCCTGATCTTTAAGGGAACGTCATTGCCTACGAAACTGGAGGATGTGATCATCAACCAGACCATTATCGACTATTATGAAGCCTACTTCCATCCATTCAACGGCTTTTCTGAGGAAGAGCGTAAAAACATGCGTGATATCCTATTGCTTGATGACAAGAAGAACGGCAAGTATGAGAAGTTTGAGGAAGAGATGGAAGAGCGTTATGGCAATGACTATGAACTTGACGATTTGACCAAGAAAGGTGATAAGCAAAATTCCATCAGCGAGCGTGAGCAGCGTCTGAAAGGAAAGCTGCAAGCAGTCATTGATGACAAAGCTTCTACGGACGGAGAAAAGGTGGCAGCCAAGAATCAGCTGATGAAGCTTACCCCGGAAGTTATCGAAAACCATTATCTCCAGCGTATCGAGCGTCGTATTGCGAAGATCGAGCACCAGAAGAAGAATATGAAGGTCACTGAGTTGAGTTTCAACAGTTATTACGAGTTTGCACTGGAGCGCATACCCCAGATTATGGCTCAGCAGCATGTGGACTTTGCCATTAACAATTTTGCGATCATTCTAAAACCCTTCTATAAAGGTGGAGAGAAAGAGTACACCTTGAACAATGACATGGACACCTCACTCTTTGATGAGAAGTTCATCGTTTTCGAGATTGACAAGATCAAGGACGATCCCGTGTTGTTCCCAATCATTGTGCTCATCATCATGGATGTCTTCACACAGAAGATGCGCTTGAAGAAAGGACGCAAGTGTCTGGTTATCGAGGAAGCATGGAAAGCCATCGCCACTCCTATCATGGCAGAGTACATTAAGTACCTCTATAAGACAGCCAGAAAGCACTGGGCAATGGTCGGTGTGGTGACACAGGAGATTGAGGATATCACCTCCTCCCCTATTGTCAAGGAAGCTATCATCAGCAATTCCGATGTCTTCATGCTCCTTGACCAGAGCAAGTTCATGGATAAGTTTGATGAAATCAAGGCCACATTGGCGTTAAGTGACATCGACTGCAAGAAGATATTTACCATCAACAGACTGGACAACCATGATGGCAGATCACCTTTCAAGGAAGTCTTCATCAAACGAGGCACCACAGGAGAAGTCTTCGGAGTTGAAGAACCTCCAGAGTGTTATATGAGCTATACTACAGAAAAGGTAGAAAAGGAAGCTTTGAAGCTTTACAAGCGACAGCTTCACACCGATCACGCCCATGCAGTAGAAGCTTTTGTGCGAGACTGGCAACGGAGTGGCATTAAGAAGTCCATCGACTTTGCAAAGAAAGTAATCAAAGAAGGAAGAGTCTTAAACATCAACAAATGATTTAAGAATAAATTTGAGGTCTGAAAAAATACAAAAGTAAAAAACATGCAGACATGAAAAAGATATTAACAGCGTTACTGCTCATTCTTTGTAGTTTCCGGTGCTACGGTCAAGCGTCTCTGGCATCGGTAAACTTGGATTATGCTACTACGTCTGCAATGGAAGGAGCCTTTGACGTGGAAAATGCTGTAGAGCAGAGAGCTGTTGACAATCTTAACGAGATACTATCCCATTATAGCAGTGCAGGTATCGCTACAGCCGGTATCTACTTGTCCAAGTATAATGATCGTCGTTCTTTGACGAATGTGGGACTTTTCTCAGATTCAGAAGAGTTCTACTACCAACGTATCAGAAATCTTGTGATGAACGGCATCAATCCTATGCTGTTAGATGTCTCCATCAAACTGATAAAAAATCCGCAGGGCTGTCTGGAATGGGGGCCTTATCTGTTTCGAGTTACCACGAACGTAGAAAATCTTTGTAAAGAGTTTGAGTTGGTAGTAACTAATGGAAAGCTCAGCTTCAAGGACGTGCCCTTCTTGGTCATCAATACCGCATTGCGTAAGTATTTTGACCTGTCGAAGTTTGATGGAGTCAACTGGCGCAAAGCTATCAATGATGCTATAACAGTAGCAAAGAATATTAATATCAAGAAGATTCTTTCTGAGTTCAAAAATATTGGAGCTGCTATTGCCACAGCCGGTAAGAATATCGGAGAGAGCAACTATGCTGAGATTTCCAAGATAGGCAAGGTTTTCAAGACCAAACCTGACGAAGTGTTCCGTTTGTACAACAAGTACAAAGATTTGTATGACAACATTCACCATGCCGATAACGCCAAGGACATCCTTCTTGCCGTTATCGGAACTTCTGCGCCCAAGGGAGTATATAAGCTCTTTATGTTTGATGACTATAGTATAGAAGGTTTTATCAGCGATTATTTGAAAAATCTCTCAGAGCAGTACTATCGTCAACGTTGGTACATCTACTCAGAAGATAAGGGAGATGAAATTCTTTGTGACTATACCCCTACTCCTGCAGATGGCAATGATTACAATAGCAGCGAGTGGTTGGAGTTTCAAGGAAAAAAGGATGAGATGAAGCACCACTATTTGACTACTGCTGAGCGCAACCAGTTGAAGCAGATGGCAAAGAACAAATGCGGTTGGGATGAAGACAGAGTTGCCGAGTACAACAAGAGTCATCCCAATCATCATTGCGAGATCACCTACACTCTCAACCACAAAGACTACACTGAAAGTTACAAGCACGGCTTGGGTGGAAGACACCGGAAGCTTCATTGCTTCTATTCCTATTCCGTAGTTGTCGAAGACAAGTGGAATGTCGAGAAAGATGTCTATGAAGAGATGTATGATTCCAAGACAATGGATTTGGATGCCTTCACGCAGAAGCTGCACAACAAGCTCGATTATTATAACAGTACGATAGAGACCAACGAAGCTGCCGGACATTCACAATATAAGTTAGGCAAGGATGAGCCTGCCTACTATCAAGAAGCGGATGCCAAGCAAGTCAAAGGAGCCTCCAATGTGACCTTCCTTGCTAACTGCCATGACGGAGCCAAGCTTGCCGAAGGATCATTTCATTGGAAAGAGAACGGAAATCAAGGTAGAGATTTGGATGATAAGTCAAAGGATTTTGCTATCGGTAACACCATTGTATACCCGAACGGAAATGATGGTCAACAACTTGCGGATTTGCTGGCACAACAAGAGGCAAAGCAGAAACAGTTGGAAGCCAAGCTTGCCGATATTGATAAACAGCTCAATGACCTCATTGACCAGCTCAAAGCAGCTCAACTGTCAGGAGATTATAAAAAGATTGCGAGTATCAGAGCCGAGCAAGATAGGTTAAGAGATGTTCGTGATGATTATTACAGTCAGTTGAATGACATAAAAAATGAAATAAGAGAAACGCAGGAAGCCCAGCAGGAATACTGGCAGGATCAGACAGATGATGACAACACCCGTTACAGAATCCTGAAGAATCTCAAAGAGTTAGGAGCAGCCTATCAGATCAACTGGACATTGCCGGGTACATGGGATGATAGCGACAGCAAGGAGTATGTCTACACTGTAAAAGGTTACTGTCCTTCCATAAAGAGTGAGGTTACTTACACGGCAAGATTAAGAGTTGCCAGTCCTCCCAAGTATCTTTTAAAGCACTTTATAAAAATACGGATACACCGAGCTGTGCTGAATGTAGACTATGAGATCACCACTCACGAGTCTTCTGAGACCGTTGTAGATGTCATGCGTTTTGATAAGGAAGAAGATGCCCAGTCACGTGCTGATGCGGTAAATAAGAAAGTACAGCAGTTGATGGAAGACATGCCCGGATGTAGTATCAGAACCAAGTATGACTATGTGAGCAGCAATGATTCTATTACCGATGAAGACGGCATTCATCTTTTATGGATGAGTGACCGTATCGACGTAGCCCGTGAAGTAGACGCACAGCTGACACTCATCTATGCACAGTTGGTTCTTATTGACAAGTACCTGACGCAACAGGAGAGTCTGGAAAAATATTTGAAGCGTACGTTCCTCTCGATGATTGATCGTAAGAGCAGAGGTTTCCTTGCCAACTACGCTTTCTCTCGTTGGCGAAAGGCACTGATGGCTGCTGATGACATGCAAGGATGGTCAGAACAGAAACGGTTAGAGTATTACAAGAATACAGAGAATATGTATACTGGTGATCCTTCGGAACACCGGTAGCAGAAAGCAATTAGTAACAGACAGAATGTTTAAGCAGGAGGTAAATTTTATGACAGAATATAAGATTATACATATAAAAAGCCTTATGCGAGTCAGCATCCTTGCGTTTCTCGCTGTGCTGTTGCTCTTTCCGACGAGAGCACGTGCTGATTATTTGGAGCCGGATTTCGTGTCGCTTCGGGCTATGATAGCTAATCATAGACTTGAAAGTTCCGCTATGCTTTCCCGTACTATTGAAGAGGAATCAGTAAGCAATGAGCACAAGGAGAGCAAAGAAGCTGTTAAGGAGAGTCGTGAGATGAGCGATTCTTTGGACAAGTATGACAGAGCCTTTGATAAGCTCAGCCTTATCTTAAAGGGCACTTCTGTCGGTTTACATTCCATTGCTGTCATCTCAGAGACGTATGATATTTGGAAAGCATATAAGGGACTGGTACAGGACTATGCAGATTTAGTCGCAAGGAATCCAGTCCGCAATATCTACTCCTCTGATACTTTACTTATCAACACATTCTATGATACAGGAAAGAGTGTTGTAGAGCAAGTTAAGGATTTGGAGAAGTCATATTATGATGTAGGTTTGTATGTTACAGGTGTCAAGCACTGTTCGATGTACGACCTCCTTGAATCTTTGGATCGTATCAACTACGAGTTAGACTGTCTCCACAATACCATTTGGAACGCCTATTCAAAGATGAATATCTATATGATCTGTCGTAGGGGCTATTGGAAGGATGAAGTATTCAATGCCGTTCACCTCTCTGACAATGCTCCGGCTTGTCTGTCAGCGTGGATGAGGGCAGCCACTCGTGTTGCGAATGACATACGAAGCAACAACCGTTCCGACGTGGACAGCGAAAGTTTAAAAGGGAGAGGTGGTTTGATAGGCAACTAAAAAAACAAAAACAAGGATGTAACACAAAACGAATGCAGCATATGAAAGCAAACATACTGTTAGCATATATAAGTGCTTTCGTCCTCATTCTATTACCCATGGGAGGACATGCACAAACATACGTCAAAGTGACGTATCACTATGAGCCGGAGATCTTGAACCAGTTCACGGTTATGGAGACAGGAGCCGGAGCTTTAGGCGGTGGCAGTCCTCTTGCTGTTGAATGGTACACTCATTTACACAAGGACTATATGGCCTATGCTTATATGCCAACAAGTCCCAAGCTTGCTCATCGTGAGCTTTTTCGGCAACAGACGGAGAAAGAGATCAAGTTTGCCGAGCGTATTGACTCTGATGCCATACATCGAGACAAAGAAGAGGCTAAGAACATAATAGACAGATCGCCCGGTGCTCTTGATGCTGCCTGGCTGACCGAGAAAAGTAAGATTGAGGGTATGCAGTATAGGTTTATGGCCAACATCAACAAGATAGTAGAGTTTGGTGGCACCCATAGTCTGTATATGGATTGGCGTACCATCTACTATTGTATAGACGATGCCATAAAGGCAACGAGAAAAGCCTACATGAGTAGTGGGCAGCGGCAAAAGGAATACCTTTCCATTTACCATGATTTGGTAAAGCGTAATGGAGACCTCTGTTCAATGTTGTACAAGTTATACAATATCAAGCAAGGCAAGAAGCTCATCAAGGAAGCCATGAAGCCCAAGAAGAACAAGAGTACCAAGGTCATTGCGTATGACTGTCTCAATGATTGGCAGAGTAAGTTCTCAACGAATGTGATGTCAAGTCAGAACTGAGTTTATATCAAACATACATACAATGATACTTATATTTACTTATCGAGTTAATTAACAGCAAGTAATATAAACATAAAACGTATTTAGAATGTTATTCACACCATTAATTTTACAAGCGTCGGGAGGAGCCGGTGGCGGTAATGCGTATCAAGGAGCGTCAGACGCAATCTCTGATTTGTCATCTACGTTGGGTGTAGACCTCTTTGAGGAAGCCATTGACAATGTAGTGTTCCAGACCAATTCCTTTCTGTGTAATTCTACTTTCATTGGAAGTCATGGTCCATTTTGGTGGATTTTAGAGATGAGCATGGCATTAGGTGCCCTGTTTGCACTCATCGTGGCAGGTAACATAGCCTACCGCATGATGGCAAAAGGCGAGCCTGTAGATGTGTTTAAGATATTAAAGATCTTAGGCATAGCCTTAGTTATGTTACTTTGGTATCCGCCATCGTATTCAGGCCGAGGAGTAGGTGGAGATGCCAACATCCTTGATGCGCTTGCTTACATTCCCAACTGTATTGGTAGCTACACTCATGATCTGTACGAGAATGAGGCAGAGCAGGTCAGTGGCAAGTACAATGAACTGTTGCCTTTGTTGAAGAAGCGGGATGATATGATGGAGAAGGCCAAGACAGAGACATCAGTTGCGAAAGAAGGAGTTAAAGACGAAAAGACTGCCGATGCTGTTGGCGGAATCACTGACGTACAGAAAGAGTTGGACAGTAAGAAGCAAGTCAATAAAATTGCAGATCAGGCGGCTTTTGCCGGCCTGATGGTAGCCTTTGACAAGATAGTGATGTTCTTAAGTCTCGTCATCTATCGTATCGGTTGGTGGTCAACGATATTCTGCCAGCAGATATTGTTGGGAATGCTCACGATTTTTGGCCCTATTCAATGGGCATTCAGCATACTACCCAAATGGGAAGGTGCCTGGGCAAAATGGATCATCCGTTATCTCACCGTTCATTTCTATGGAGCCATGCTATACTTTGTAGGATTCTATATTCTGTTGCTCTTTGACATCGTGCTGAGTGTACAGGTCGAGAATCTGACTGCTATATGCAGTAGTGATGCCACCTTCACCGGTTATCTCCAGAGTGCCTTTATGACCGCAGGTTATCTGTTGGTAGCGTCTGTCGTGTCTTTAAAGTGTCTGAATCTTGTTCCAGACCTTGCAGCATGGATGATTCCGGAGGGCGATACCGCATTCTCTACACGTAATTTTGGTGAGGGTGTATCTTCTTCTGTCAAACAGGGAGCAATGGCTCTTTTGCCACGTTAAAAATATTTTATTATGGCAGTATTAAAGCATTTGGAAAACAAGATAAAACTGGTTACCATAGTAAGCTGCTTCTTCATGGCAGGCTGTATTGTGATCAGTCTGGGCAGTGTTTTCACCGCAAGGATGATGGTTGCTGATGCTCACAAGAAGATCTATGTCCTTGACGGCACCGTCCCGGTGCTTGTCAAGCAGACAGACATGGATGAGACCTTTGATGTAGAGGCAAAGAGTGATATCGAGATGTTTCACTATCTCTTCTTCACCCTTGCACCTGATGACAAGTACATAGAATATACCATGCAGAAGGCCATGTATCTCGTAGATGAGAGTGGACTTGCCCAGTACAACGCCTTGAAGGAAAAAGGTTTCTTCTCCAATGTCATTGGTACCAGCACGATATGTAGTATTTTCTGTGACAGCATCAGGCTTGACAAGAAGAAGATGACCTTCACCTATTACGGTCGTCAGCGTATTGAGCGTCGTACCAGCATTCTGTACAGGCAACTCATCACATCCGGAGGGTTGAAGAGAGTACCACGAACAGAAAACAACCCACATGGTCTTCTCATCATCAACTGGAGAACCCTCGTCAACAAGGATCTTTCCGAGCAACAGAAGACTGATTATTAATCCTTAACTAAAGAACTATGAGTTGGAAGAAAATGTTTACAGGAGAGCCGATGCCTGATAAGAATGATCCTCGTTACAAGGAGCGTTATGAGAGAGAGGTAGAGGCCGGTCGTAAATTTGCAGAGAAGAGTGGATTTACATGGGTGGTGATGAAGATTCAGAAGTGGGCGAATAATCATCGTATGGCTTTTCTCATCATTTCCTTTGGTATTGTGATAGGCTTCTTTGTGATGAACATCATTGGATTGGTGAGAAACTACAGCTATAGTAACAACCAGAATAGCAATTCTGTTGAGCAGGTAGACTCAGCCATGAACTATCAACGTATACACTATAAAAAATAGATAGAGATGGATATAAAGCGTATAGACTTAAAGCAGCCGAAATATGTTATTCCGGCTTGCATCTATCCTATCGTGTTGTTCTTGGGATATATGATTATATCGTCTTTGCATACTGACACATCGGGCAATTCACGATTACGGTCTACTACTTATCTCAATTCCGATCTGCCGGAAGCATATACTGACAGCACCTTGGGTTCCAAGATGGACAACACCGAGAAGGAGTATGGAAACATCGACGACTATTCCGGAGTTCAGAGTGTCGAGAATGATAATGACTCGATACGAAAGAAAGAAGAATATACATCTAAGTATAGCGAGAACGAAGCCCGTGCCGTGTCGGCACAGGATGACCGTGCCAAGGAAGCCATGGAGCTGAGAGCCATGCAGAACCGTGTCAGGGAAGAGAGCTTGAAGCGGCGTTCGTATAACAGAAGTCGCAGTACATCTTACGATTCGGATGATGAGTTCACGGATCCTTATAGTGATACCCAAATCGCCCGTGCTCAAAGAGAGCGACGGAGAAGGGAGATGGACGCCATCAACCGCAACCTCTCTTCATCCCCCACCTATAATGGCAGCGACTATGGCCGTGTCGTTAATCAGTTGGGCTATGCCCCGAATGGAAACAGAGGAAACGGCAGCACAGACGGTACCGACGGCAGTTATGGCAACGGCTATGGCGATGGCAGCGGTAACGGATCTCGTGGAAACTATCGAAGCGGTAACGGTGGCTATGACGACAACCGTGGTCAGGGTGGCAATGGGCACATGTCCGAGGCCGGAGAGATTACTGGCAAGGAAACACCTATCAAGGCTGTCAAGAAAGTTCGCCAGAACTCTGATTATTTCAATACCATCAGTTCCAACAAGGATCAGTCCAAGCTTATCACAGCTATCATTGATGAAAACATCAAGGCTGTTGATGGAAGTCGTGTTCGTCTTCGCCTGTTGGATGACATTGAGATCGGTGATATCATCGTGAAGAAGGGGACCTATCTGTATGCCTCCATGAGCGGCTTTGGTTCACAGCGAGTCAAGGGAACCGTTCAGAGCATTTTCTTCCACGACGACATCATCCCTGTCAGTCTGTCTATCTTCGATACTGACGGTTTGGAGGGATTGTATGTACCCCAGAGCCAGTTCAGACAAACAGCAAAGGATGTGGCCAGTTCTGCAATGGATGGCGGTAATGATATTGTAGAAAATGACGGTTCTACATCTGGTATCAAAGGATGGGCATCACAGGCAGCGAGAAATGCTTCTACGAAAGTTATGAGTGCTTTCGGGAAAGTGTTCAAGCGTAATGTCGTCCGCTTGAAATATGGTACTAAGGTCTATCTCATTGACAGTAGTCAGCGAGAAAATAACAACAATAGCAGTAGTAAAAAGCAACGACAGTAATATAAAGAATAACAAACAAGTAAGCTTTATGAAAACAAATATTCAAAACAACTATAAAAAGAGCAGCTTTAAGGAGCGTGTCTTACTGCTCTTGATCGCCTTGATGTCTGTCATCACTGTGAGTGCACAGAAGACACTGATCAATATCGACCAGCTTACCGTCAATGAGCACGTATCGACGATTATCACAGCTTCGGAGCCTATCCGCATGGTAGACATCTCGACGGATTCCGTGGCCGGTGACAAACCTTTGGATAACGTCGTGCGTGTTAAGCCCAAGACCGGTAATCACCATGACGGAGAGTTGTTAGGCATCATCACCATTATTACAGAACGTTACCGTGTCCAGTATGCCTTAGTCTATACGAGCAAGATTGAGGAAGCCGTTTCAGACAAAGAAGTAGAGCTTGTAGAGCGCAATGCCTTTCACAATCCTGATGTCAGTATGTCGACATCAGACATGGTAGGCTATGCCATGAAAGTCTGGAATTCTTCGGCTCACTATCGTAGTACATTCACGAAGGCCAACCGACTGACCATGCGTTTGAACAACATCTATGTAGTAGGCGAGTACTTCTTCATTGATTTTTCTGTCGAGAACCACAGCAATTTGCCGTTTGATATCGACGAATTGCGTGTGAAGTTACAGGATAAGAAGGTCGAGAAGTCTACCAATGTACAGACCATCGAGTTACAGCCATCGCTGATACTGAATAGAGCTCCCTCGTTTAGAAACGGCTACCGTAATGTCATTGTAGTGAAGAAGATGACCTTCCCCAATGATAAGGTATTGACCATTGAGTTGAGCGAGAAACAGATCAGTGGTAGAACCATCTCTTTGAACCTCGATTATGAGGACGTGCTTTCCGCAGATTCCTTTGACACCCTTCTTCTTCATGAAGACTAAAAGTATAGAGTTATGAGAATGTTCGTTTCACATATTTTTCCAGTGGGAAAACTTAGGATGGCGGCCTTTGTTGCCGTCGTCCTTTGCTCCCTTTCAGTTGTAGGGCAGACACACGGAGATCATCTGATGGTAGGTGTCGGAGCCTCTTATCCTAATGGTGTAGAAGGTACCATCTCTTATGAGCACGAGATGAATTATCATAGTGCTTGGGAATATTTCGGGTCATATTATCTTAAATGGGAAAAGGATCCGGAGGTAGGACATATCACCAAAGATAGTTTCTGGCACAATTACAACACATGGGATGTGGGTATTGCCTACAAGCCCTGTGTGACTAGAGGACGTAATCATCATGGTAACTTCCGTATTGGTGCTGCCGTCGGTAGTGATCTTAATCGTTTTATAGGCATAGCTACTGCCGGTTATGAGCATACATATAACCTTTATAACGGTTGGAGTTTGTTCTGGCAAGTCAAGGAAGATGTCGTCCTACACGGACAGGATCGCTTCCGTACAGGTGGTACAATCGGTATCAAGATTCCTTTATAAGAGGATTCTACCTCTATTAGTATTCACGTAAAACGAAAAAGTTATGAGATTAAAGAAACCAATGTTGTCATCTCTGATAGGACAAGCCTATATAATGCCCCTAATTGCTTTTTTAGCTTTTGTCGGGCTGTCTATACTTTCATGTGATAACCATGAAGCAGTTGACACAAACATGCACATAGGATATGTCTTGTGTGAGGATAATAGTTGTATGGACACAGCGACATACTTTCACCAAACGGCCAAGAAAGGCGTAGGAGTTGTCTTCTTTGAGAAGAATGATAGCGTTCCTGCTTTAGCTGTCATGTTAGATGAGTATAGGGCAGCTTATAGCGATACAATATCAGTATCTTTTGGAACTTCTACAAATATCAAAGAGTTCAACGGACGTGCTAACACTGTAGCAATGCTAAATAGCAGTAATGACAAGGGCTCATCTCCAATCGCACAGATAGCGTTTACGTCACATGCTGATGGCCAGAGCGAGTACATACCTTGTGTACTGGAGATGCGTTTGCTTAGTCAGGTGGCACCAACTATCAATCCCATCATTAAGCGGTTGGGAGGAACGCCAATAGCACTTTCTGGAGATTGCTGGTATTGGACAAGCAATGAAGTCAGTAGCAATGAAAACAATCAAGCATGGCTTTGTTCAGCACCCAACGGAAGTATATTGGAGTCTTCAAAAATCAAGTCGCACAAAGTGCGTACCATCATTCAAATTAATTACCCCGAATAAGGGCATCCGAATAGTCTTCACCTAATTTTTTTATCATGCCAAATTATTTAAAGTTGTTCGAGCCTATAGGTAAGGCTGCAGAAAAAGGCCTTGCAAAGGTCGGAATCAAAATTACAGGAGAGAAGGTTACTACTACTGGTACCAAGGCTCTTGCTAAGATGGCAGAGGATGGTAGAGGAACGTTTACCAAACTTACGGAGAAACTAGCTAAGGAGCGTGGTGTTTCCTCTGCTAGGTTTGGTGAGGACGCTGTTGCTAAGCAAACACGTAAGATGGCTGATGAAATGGCTCGGAAAGCAGCACCGCACGTTAGAAATTATGCGTCGAATGCAGCTGCAAAGGTTAGTCGTCAAGCCTTACGTCCAGTTGTAAGTACAGCAGAGAGAGCCAGCAGTTACGCTGCAAGAAGATCTGTAGGAGCAATTAACCGAGCCGCTTCACAGGCTTCCCATTCTATGCTTGGGTCTATTGGGTCTCGCTATGAGCATCATATCGAGCGTATACTTGCGAATATGAATCCTGTTCAACGCTTTTTCTACAATGTTCAGGTACAGTTGAGCAATATGCTTTCACGTTTTTTCGGAATAAATACAGGTTTTATGAATCGTTTCGCAGACCGTATGGGACGTGTGGCTTTTGCGGATGCAAGACTAGCAACCAAAACCGGAGAAGGCTTAGCTACTGCCGGAGTAAGAGATTCATTTAAGAATACCTTCGAGTCTAACTTATCAAAGTTAATGAATATTACTGGTCGTAGTGGCCGAGCTCTTTCAAACATAGCCAAGCAATCTGTCGGTAAGAGTTACGAGCGTCTTACTGGCGAGGAACTTTTTGCGTCTGCTTCAAAGGCAGGAGAGAAGGCCATCGAAGAGACCACAGGTAAGGTTGGCAAGAAAGAGGCCGAGAATCTTGTTAAGGAGGGTACTGAGCAAATAGTCAGTCAGGAAGCCAAGAAAGCGACCGAGGAAATAGTAGAGCACACTGCAGAAAGCGTAACAGCTCATACTGCTGAGCAAACTGTTGTCCACACCGGTGAGAAAGTTGTTGCTGATGAAGGTAAGAAAGTAGCTGATACTGTTGTACACGAGTGGAAGAATGTTGCGAAAGGGGACCTCAAAGTAGGCGACCATGTTAGACTTGTTGACAAGAGTGGAAAAGCTTTAGACGGATCAGAAGTTATTATAAAAGGCATCAAGGATGGAAAATTCACAGTTGAATCCGTAAAAAAGGCTGGATTAATTCCAAACCAGAATTTTGAAAAGCAGGCGATCCAGCGTTTGGAGAATACTACAGCCCATGAGGCAGTAGAACAAGTCGCCAAACAAGGACTTCATGATGGTGCTGAAACCTCTGCAAAGGAAGGCTTGGGAGCAGTTGCCAAGGAAACCACAGAGAAGGCCGAAAGTAAGACTCATGGACTTTTAGATCTGTCTGAGGACTTCCAAAAGAAGATGAATCAGACGGAACTTTTTCAGTGGAAGAGAAACAAACTCGTCAACGAGGGATTTGAGAAGCAAAAAGAGGGCATACAGAAGCTCTATGAAGCAGCTAAGGCTGAGACCAACCCTGCTTCTTCTGCCAAGTTGTTTAATGAGGCTGCCGAAAAGGAAACAGCCCTTAACATCAAATATTCAGAATTCCTGAAAGAGCAGGAAAATCTCATAGCAGGTGTCGAGCGTCGTATTGCTGTCGATGCGGAAAAGGCAGCCCGTACGGAGGCAGAGAAACTGACAGCAAAAGAGGATCCTTTTGCCTTACCAGAGAATTTGATGAAGAGACTGCAAGGCCGTCCAAAGGAGCTTGCTCAGTGGAATATGAACAAGGCAGCTTGGGATGGCATCAAGGAGCAACGTAAAGCTATTGATAAGCTTTATGAGGCTGCAGCCAAGACTACAAATTTAAGAGAATCAGCAAAACTTACAAGCGAAGCTGCTGAGAAGAGCGCAGCCCTGCGAAAAGAAGCTACAGAGATCATGCAAAAGCATGTTGAATTGACTGGTCGGCTTAACAAGACTCTCTTCCGCCAAGGAGCTGAGAAAGTAGTGCAAAATCCTAAGCAGTTGCTTGGATGGTCTGGTGCTGTATTAGGAACAAGCATTGCTGTTTCTGGCATGGCTTCTGGTAAGGGCGCACTTGCCCCCTATTTCAGAGGATTGTTTGGAAATGAGTATGAAGAGAATGGATTAGGTGGCGTTATCGTCAAGACTGCCATAGGTGAGAAGAATCAGAAAGCAGCTGCAGAAAAACTTTCTCAACTGGGGCAAAAGACTAGTAATGTTGTCGGTGAAACAGTTCCAAGGGTTGCCAATGAAGTCGGTAGAATCTACAATGGAGTTGCCAACGATGTTTCTGCTATTAATTCAGAGGCAGGAAATGTTTATAGCAATGTTAGGGATATGACATCTAATCTTTATCATGGTAATCAGCAGATCTCTGATGGTAATGGAGGTTATTATGACTCCACTACCCAGCAGTATGAAGGCGTTCCACAAGATGGTTCCTCTTCCCAGTATGCGATGGGACTTGCTAGAAACGCCATGAATTCTGTTTCAGGTGGTAATGTCTCAAAGATGGATTTAGGAACGCTTCTTGGAGCTTCCATCTTAGGCTTTGGACGATTTGGCTTGTTCGGCAAGGCGATTGGCGCAGTAATGGCAGGTAGTGCCATCCATAACATCAATAAGCGAGGCCAATCAACTCAGCAAGTTCAGCAGACGCAGGGCTACAGCCCTTCTCAGAGTCAGCCTGTCATTCAGACACAAGAATACAAGACTAGTGCATACCAGCATCCCGAGGTCAGCTTTGACGATGAAGGTAATGTGCAGCATGCACGACATATGTAAAACGCAAGTAATATGGAGAAAGAAACAAAGAAAGTTAACTACAAGGACATGTTTTTGGAGTCGCCATCGGGCTTCTCCATGCCCTTCGAGTTAAAAGACGAAGAAGAGCTACATGTCACACTCCCATACGGGGAGCAGACACATCCAAAGACAGGCGAGAAATTTACGCATTTAGGCGTAGATCTCGCTGTCAAGGACAAGAACCTATGGGCATTGGCCAGCGGCACCATCATCGGAGCCGGTGAGAATGCCATTCATGGCAATTACATTGTTGCCAAGTATGGTAAGTATGAAGTCACATATGGTCATATCTCAGAGGCATATACCCCTTACGGAACTGTCGTCGAGGCAGGTGACACCATTGCCAAGGCAGGAGACTTCTTGCATCTGGAAGTCAGATTTGATGGAAGAGACATGGATCCAATGGAGTTTCTGAAAGTCATCTGGGGGAACATACAACAGTTGGCGGTGATGGGCATACATAATAAAAAAGTCGATGACACCGTGCAAGGACGGAAGATTCATACCCAGTATGATGCCCATCAAGACGAACTCTTGATGTTGATGCTCCGTTGGTTGCCTGAGTATATGAATGAGTTACGCAATGGATCCTATGCCCCTCAGCTGGGAATGGAGACAACACTCCGTAATATTTTTGCTCAGGCTGCCCGGAAGGACTACTTCTATGAAGCAATACCATCTATCGCCAATCCTTTGGGATTAGGTAGCCGTTCGGTGCCCCTGATTGAGAAAGTCCAGAACCTGCTAATACAGGATTTTCTCAGTTATATGTTCACCAGACATTCAGCAGTGATGCCTGAGATGGATGATAATCAAAAAAAAAATTTCTTGCGAGAGCAGCCGAAGATGGAATGATCGTCGATCCTCTTGCAAAGTTAAACATCAACGTACAGAACTACGATGTCAAGCGTAGAGCTTCTGTCTACTATGACATGGGAGGAACCATGTGCTGGACAAAAGCATGGTTCAACGATCGTGAAAGAGGAGAGCGTTCTGTGGCCATACCTTTGCATTTGGCATTGCAGTTTGCGCACGATGAGATCAGTCTTGACGAGTGGCTCGCACGCTTTTATCCCAAGCAGATGTCCGTTTATCAGAAAGTGATGACAGAAGCAAGAAAGCAACTGTTAGGCATATAAGCAAAAAGAATAACAATAATGGCAAAGAATCAAGATCTAGCACAGATAGACTATGCTTTCAACAACTACTATGGGAGATATATTGCTCCCATAGTGGAGAAGGAGTATGCTTCGTTGATAAAAAAACAGAGCAAAGAATATACTGATGCAGTCAGTCCAGTGGGCTTATCCGGTGCTTTGGCTTCTGGTCATTTAGAGTATCAGACTATTGCCGGTCGTGAGGTGGTAAAAAAAGGTAAGTGGAATAGTAAGTCGATAGCTACTGTAGTCGACACAAGCATAGAAAAGATACAAAAAAATAAGACTTTTGTAAATGACTGGCTTACTCTTGCTGGGCAATGGGATAATGTGCTACATAAACAGCTTGGCGATGCAAAATATAATGAGCTTTATAAGAAATGTAAAGTTAGTCCTGGTATATTATACATGCAAGAACGCCTTGCTAACTTAATGTGTGAGCAAGTTGGCAGGAAAGGAGCTCCTAAGACCGCAGCAGGGAGAATTGTAAGAAAAGGATTGCAATTAAGCTTATTTGGTATGGCCCACGACGTTATCAATTGGCTAATGACTCCTAATAACAAAAAGGTTTCTGCTTATGAGCAAAGGGTTAAAGCCTATAATAACAGAGCAAGCGATCCTAAAAGCCGTGGTGAGCGATGGGCTTCTTATGCTACAGCATCATTGATAGATGTAGGTACTACCGGACTTGCCGGGGGAGCTAAGAGTGCAGCAACAAGTTTTGCCATTGGAGCAGCAGCCCTCGGCGGTATGGAATCCGCCTCGACACGTCTTCTCGGGGGAGAACATAGTATTGACTATGGTCAAGCTAGTCAATACGTGCTGAACTATGCCTATGGCTCATCCCAAGCTGCTGATAAGGCTTGGACGGCAGCTAATAAACGTTACCGTAATCAGGGATCATTACTACTGTTACAAACCAATACCCTCCTACACAAAAAAGTAAAGGTAGGAGGTCTTGGTCTCAATGACCGTGCCAATGTGCTTTGTAATAAGGTGTTGTCCAAGAACCGCAGTTCCATCACTCTTAATCGTTCTATTGGTACCAGTTTTGACCGACAGACCATTCACTACAACGCACATGCGAAAGTTTCTAGGTGGATGATGGCCATGAGCGAAAAACAATGTCGTTCGTTTGGCAGTAAGTTCTATGCTCTTGCTATGGAATTGTCAAGATCTCGCAAGTCTTTTTCCGTTGTTAATGGAAGAAAAATGTCTATCAATGAAATAGCGCAAAGAGCCTTTGACTATTCCCATGCAGCTGCTATCAAGAGGGAAGCTATTGATGCTCAGAATGCGAGAGCAGCACAGCGTCTTGCTCGACATGCTGCCCAAGCAGCACCCCATAGAAGTCAGTCATATGGAACCTTACATCATCAACCACAACAACAATCTGGTCAATCCACTACTTCCCCACAACAGGCTGCTTCTGGCTTGTATAATCAACAGAATCAGCCAACAGGAGAAGGTCAACAGCCGAATGCCTATGAATCGCAGGCGCAACAAGGACAGTCAGCTCAACAGAATATGGGTTATCAGCCGCCTTCGATGGGAGGATGGGACAGTGCCATGAAGCAGATGGGACTTAGTGGCTTTGGTGATACATGGCAAAACATAGGCTATGTGCTGGCCATGTTACCAGACATGCTTATTGGCATGTTCACCGGGAAGAATCAAAATTTCAAACTGGAGAACAACTATATGCCTTTGGCAGCTATCATAGCAGGTATGTTCTTCACGAAGAACAGTTTCTTGAAGATGCTGCTGTTAGGTCTCGGCGGTGCCAACCTGCTTAATAATGCCAACCACGCCATAAAAAATGACGGCCAAGGTAACAAACCAGTCCGTCAGTTAAAGACCTATCCAGATGAGCCATTGAATAGCAGGATCAAGAATCCAGTTATCAAGGGACGTTCATTGCTGGGAACCTTCGACGGCAAGCCCTTGTGTATCACTATCAATTCCAACGAAACGATCTATGCCTACGAGAAAGGAGCACTACCGTTGAATACTCTGGCCAACGCTATACTGGCAGACATGGACAAACAGCAAGCCAGTGCTTCTGCTTCTTATGACAGGAGTATGGCAGAGGCAGAGGAGAGACAGAGAGCAGTAGGCATTAAATAATGCTTTTATATATATTACTTGCGTTCGGGTCTTCTGGCATCCTCGTTGATGTCGGGAGGCCTTTTTATATAGAAAAGCCTCCTACACATCACGTGCAGGAGACTCCAATAAATTCTTTTACATGTAATTGTCTACTTCTTCATGAAGCATTCAATTATGGTCACGCCGCCAGCCCGGTGGCGGCTCCTTGTTCAAAACGGCTATACAGTGGCCGGGGCTGGAATATTCTCCGCGGCACGGCGGATGCGCTCGCTCAGGTCGAATAGTGCTCCCTTGAGCTGTCCGGCTTCTTGCTCGGTGAAGCCGCCTACACCGCCATTGCCGTCGATGCCATACATTTTATGCTGGAACCATGGCACGGACTTGTCAAAGTAAGTGCGTGCTATCTCCCTCCATGACACTGCGAGATAGATGTCACTCATTCGCTGCTTCATGTCGGTAATCTTCTCTGCTTGTTTTACTGCTACTTCCATAATTATTTCTTTTTAAGGTTCTCCCCGGAAGGAGAGCCGTTGTTTGTCATTCGTCTTTTGGCATGTCCGTTATTCTGTCGAAGAGGTCTTGCGCATACTCCAGTAATTGCGGATAGCCGTTAGGGTAACTGTTGCAATAGTTTCTGATTGATTCAATCAACTCTTTCTCCTCAAAGGAGAGCTCCATATTGAATTTTTGTTTTTTCTTCAATGCTACTGTATTTCTTTTGAACACTGCAAAGATACTATTTTTTTAGATACTACACAAACAGGACACTATTTATTTTGATAGTAGAAGTAAGATTTGACATTCCCGTATCAAAAAAGCCTCCTACACATCACGTGCAGGGGGCTTCAAGAGTTCATTATTTATTCCTATCTACTTTGCCACCAAACTTGCATTTAGTGGAAATTTATCGAAGAATGCCCATACATCATATTTAAATGACATTTCTAATTCGGGCATATCTACTCCGTCTTTGTCGATATATTCCTGCCTTGCAGCAAGCAAGTTCTTTACAGCTTCATCCACTGTTGGTCCATATCCGGCAAGATCATGCTTGTCATCAACGTCTTTCTCTAAAAAGCAGGAGCAATTTCTTACTCCTGACTGCTTCTCCACGACGACTGTCACTTTCATTACTATAGTATTTATATCGTTAAGTATTAAGACAGCATGACATCAGTAGGAATATCGAGGATCTTACATATTTTGCCAGCCATTGAAAGATTTGGTTCACTGCGTCCTCTAAGGAAATCGCTGATACGACTATTACTTACTCCCAACGAGGCAGCTAAGGTTCTCTGCGTCATCTTCTTTTTTTCTAAACCATATCTGATCAATTCTGCAACAGAGAGCCCTTCTATTTTTTCATGACTTTCTTCGTACCTTGCTACGACCTCTGTCATAAGTTCCAGCTCTACCCTGCTGTCATCATCACTGGCTGTTGTCTCGTTAACAGCCAACAGTAAAGCTTTTACTCTCTTTACAGCGTAAGTATATTGTTCTTTGGATATAGAAAGCTCTTTCATTATTTCGTAAATTGCAGACAGTATTCCTCGTATGTCCCTATGAATAAGATATAAATAAGTTCATTCTGCATGAGAACCGACAGGAGAAGCCGATTTTTGCATTTGGAGAGAGAAAAGACATAGATATGTTGACCCGGCATATCCGTTTTAGGAAACACCTTCCTTATATCTCCAAGATTTCTCCAGTTACTCACTCTTGCAACCATACACCAGTATTGGATTGGGATTTTTGCCCAGGCGTGTTCTTTTTGTAGCAAGTAATCTTTTATCTTATGTTGTAAGACGATTGTCATTCTCTTTTTTCCTACAAAAGTAATAAGAAAACTGGAAAAAGCAAAATATATAATATAGAAAATGCCATGTAGAAGACTACATGGCACCAAAACGCAGTGTTTTTCTCATTCCTCCTTCAAGAAATTCATCACTTCATTCAAGGAGTAGCGGAGATCCGTCCCCACCCGGAAGTGAGGCAGCTTATTGCTGTTCCGTCGGATCCACGTTACCGAGATCCCTGTCCGCTGAGACAACTGCATGGTTGTTAAGATCTCGTCCTTGCTATAGTCCTTGGGCAGAAGCTTCACGATCTCCTGTGCTAACAAGTGTACTTCGAACTTGTTCATAAGGCGTTTTAATTTGTTGCTACTTTAACAAAATAGTGTAGTCCCCGGCCGAGTAGAGCGCAAGTCTTTTGAAATTTGATAAATGTATTGCATATTGTTATCTGTTTTAATTATTTGAACAAGATGGATTCTAAGATCTCTGTAAAGTCCGTCAACTCCAGTAACTCTTTCCGTGTGCACCATAAGAAGACGTCATTATTGTCGATTATCTTACCGTCACATGAAAATGCTGGAGATCCATCATCCTTCCATCCGCAGAATCTAGCTTCATTAAACATCCATCCTTGTCGGCCTAAAAAGACGATGTTACCACCTTCTCTGTAATCTTTCAGTTCTTCTGCTCTGTGCCATTTCAGCTTATTCATAATCATATTCTTTATTAGAGTTATGTTATGGCCACCACATTGGAGCGGTGGGTAATTGTTATGCTTCCTTGATAAGTTTTATTCGCACATCGTCGGGACGGAAAGCTCAAACCGTGAGAGCCTTATCTTTGTTATCGACGAATCTGTCAGTGAAGGCGAAGAAGCAGGCTTGTACAACACAAAATCTGAACTTGTTGAAGATCCATTTACGACGGAAGCGCTTCTTGAAGAGTAAGCCCAGTAGCTCCACCTGAATCTCTTTAGAGAAGGTTTTGAACTTCTCTATCATCTCAGCGTTTAGAACTTCCTCAGCGTGAGATCGCATATCTCCATCGTTTCTGTCGAGATATATAGACAGGTCGTGATCAAACTGCTTAATTTTGTTCTCGAAGAACATTTCTGTACTTTTTCCCATAATTTCTTTCTTTTAATGTTTAGAATGTGGTCCAAAGTTCACGACGGAAAGTATAAGCCTCCTTGAAAGTTTTGAAAGTGGCCAAGACCCGGTGTCCATACCAAAGCACCACACTCTTCATGGGATCACCGCAAAATGTCCGTGAGATGGGGAAAACCTTACAAGCTTTCCAACCATACTCTTTCAATATCCCCACATGACGCAAGGCATCCATCTTACTGATGCTCTTCATGTTGTTTACTGTTGTTTCCATATCAAAGTATTTTAAAGTTGAACTTAAATTATTTATATCGGCATTCCAGATTCATCTAGTCTTTTTTAACTTGTTGTTCTGGTCGTCCGAGCTTTTTTTTACATCGACATATCCGTCATCTCTGAGTCTTTTTCTGCGCAAAAAGGAGATAGTCCAGAATAGCCCAAAAGCAGGCAATCTGAGGAAAATCTTTCAGGAATACCCAATCTATGATTGTGGAAGGCTGCCTGAAAGATTTTTCTCAGATAAGGAGGAACGACTGGTGCTTGCTGTGGGCGAGGACTGTCTAACTTTGCAAGGAAAAAGCGTAAGATGATGGTTATGACCTTTGCAAAAAAGCGAGGACGGCCAAGAGACAACAATAGCATTTAGGTAGAGAAAAGAGAAGCCTTGTGCGACTGAGCTGCGGGAAGGAACACTAAGCTTCATAAGGAAGCGTGAAGACTGTGCCGGAGCATTCCGCCATTGCCTTCACGCATAGTTTTAGTTAAAGTATGTATTGGTAGAAGAGTAGATTTCCTAATATCCAAATATTATATAGGATTTCATTTTTTTTAAGAATAAAACCACATTCCCAAAATTTTAAAGGCCAAAATATGTGCCAACCCCGAAATTTTGGCTTTTCTTGATGTCTATCTTTGCTGTGGAAAATAAAGCTCTCGAAATTAACACTTTAAACTGAATACTTTACAAAAAACCGTGATTAGTATCTTGAAAGTGTTAATATAAGACTTTGATTTTCCAAAGACCATTTGTCAGCACAGAAATGATTTACTTTGTAACTAAAGAAACCGATCTTTACCCTCATGGCAGATATTAAGGAACATATTAACGATTATACTTTGGAAGAAGACAAACTTTCTTCCAACGAATCAATTTTGCGTGATTTGCTTATTGCTCGTTTACGTTCTTCTGGTATTGAGGTTATCACTGATAAGAAAGAAGTTAAAGAATTACTTGATACCTATCAAGCTTTAGGGAATAGTGATATTAGGTTTCAGAGTGTTTTTCATGGCAGTGGAGTGAATTTTGATCATTTTGATCACAGCCACATGGGTGAGGGCGAAGGAGCTCAGTCTCATGGTTGGGGAACTTATGTGACTTTGGATGAAAAGATAGGCAAGAAGTATGCTTCCAAATCTGACCAGGCAACGGGATTGAAACGATCGGAATTAGAATTTGAAATACATCGTGCAGAAGACCAACTTTCTTTTCTTCGTGGAGAAGTCAAGGCTTCAAAAGAGAAGGAACTCAAGAAGTTAAAGGCTGAACTTAATAACCTTGAAAGATCGAGATTTTTGTATACTGTGGATATACCTGATAATACAGGGTATAATTATCTTGAAGAGGATGGCCCACTTAGTGAAGAACAGCAGAAGATGTTAGCTGATGAATCCGAGAAAGAGGGCTTTGGAGACTACACTTTGTCATACAGAGACGAGAAAGGAAACCTGATGCTCAATGCTGACGCGTCTAACGGGCGCTGGTTGTATCGTAATGAGCTCACACGTGTATTAGGCTCGCCAAAAGCCGCAAGCGAGTTTTTGTCTCGTGCTGGGTTTAAAGGCATTCACTATAATGGTCGTGAGGATGGAGATTGTTATGTCATCTTTGATGATAAGGACTTGAATATTGAGGATAAGATAAAGTTCTTTAAGACATCCAACGGTGATGCTTATGGCTTCACCTTGAACAACAAGATATATGTCGATATCGACATTGCCAATAGTGAGACACCTATCCATGAGTACACCCATCTTTGGGCATCAGCTCTGCGTGCAGGTAACGAACATGAGTGGAACAATGTTGTTGCTTTGATGAAGCAGCAGACAGACTTATGGGATTCCGTGAAGAGCAGATATCCTCAGTTATCCTCTGATGATGATATTGCTGATGAAGTGTTGGCGACCTACTCTGGACAGCGAGGCGCAAAGCTTTTACGTGAGCAGATGAAAGGTATCATGGGAGCAGATGAAGAAAAAGCCACTTCAATGCTTAGTGCCTTTGAGGAAGCCATAAAGCGTTTCTGGCATGAAGTAGAGGAGATGCTTCATATTCATTATATCAGCTCCGAGCAGGTAGCAGATCAGATCATGTCAGACATGCTTCATGGAGTAAATCCGAGTGAAGTAAAGAAAGAAGCATTTGTCAGACAAGAATTTGAGTCCTTAGTCGATTCAAATAAGAATTTTAATGAGCGTTTATCTTCTTTGATGGAGGATTCCCATCAAAAAGATCAGCGTTTACGTCTTGGGTACGCCAGCACCTTTCTTCGTGAAGGAGGTTTGGGAGATGGCATGATTTTTTTACAGTACAACAAAATACTTAGGAAATCATCAGAAAATTATGAGAATAATCATCCTTATAACATTGCCAGTCTGAGAAATCTACCTATGGCGATTGCCTATCCTATTTCAGTCTTTGAAAACACAAACGACAAGAAGGCAGGGAGTACTATCCTTACGGAATTAAGTGATGGCAATCATAATTTTATTGTTGCTGTAAAGACAGTCAACGAGCAACGTTCGAATGGTGTAACTATGGAAATTAATGATATCATGCCACTCTTCCCCAAAGAAGAGAAAGGTATTATTAATTGGTATAACACAGATAAGGCAACGAATATAGATAAAAAGAAAGCCCTTCGCTTCATCTCGTCCCTTCAGACCCATTCTGAAAACGAAATAAACTCAGAAGAACTTTCCTCAGCTGCAAATATAATAAATAATTTTGAGAAAGCCAAATATCAAGAGGAAAATTTTGACAATACTTTTAAAGAAGTTTCTCTTGACCGTCGTTATGCCGAGGCAGTAGCCAGAGGGCATTTCGAGGAAGCCCGTCTGTTGTTGTCCGACAGAGCCAAGAGCAAGGGCTATCTGCCCACCGATTATCAAGGAAAGGACAGCTGGTCAGCTCCTGTTGCAGAAGTTGAGCCCAGTGATCTTGATAATAAGGAAGCCTTGCAGCAGATGGTTGATGATTTCGGTAGAGAACCGAATATCTACGGCATCATCAATGGTATTCAAGCACATGATTCAGATTACTATTATAACCCTGATGTTGTCGGGTTCCATGGTCAAGCAGCCGAGGAGACTGCCGAGATTTTGCGTAACCTTCGTGACCAGCAAGCTGATGGAGACACACAGGTAAACATCTATCGTGTTGTTCCCAATGATGTTGTTGGCAGTCAAATCATGCAAGGCGACTGGGTAGCATTGTCCAAGGCTTATTGTGACGAGTTAGGTAAGCACAAGTATGGTGATGGCAATTATCATGTCATAGAATCTAAGGCACCTATCAAAAACCTATGGATGGGTGATGAGGATATGCGCGAGTTCGGCTTTGACGATGGCCAAGGAGATGTAGAGAAGAATGTTTTGCACAACAGAAAGTTACTTGACATTACCTATGACGATCAAGGGCAGCTCATACCATTGAGTCAGAGATATAATGAAAGAGATGAGGATATAAGGTTTCAGTTACATAATGATAAACAAAATAAAGTAATGAGCAATAATAAAGATAAGATTTCTCCGGGTACTCAAAATGCCATGGAAGCTTTTGCCGATCATATGGTAAAAGTCATGGAGGATATGAAGCGTTCTGACTGGAAGAAAGGCTGGTCGGTGGGATCAAACGGAATGTTTGGATTACCAATGAATATCAAAGGCTTCACATATTCAGGTGTCAATGCCATGATAACCGGTTTTCACACTTTGGATAATGGCTACACTGCACCTGTTTATATGACATTTAAACAGGCTAGTAAGTACGGGTGTCACGTAAAGGAAGGAGAGCGAGCAATACCTATTATTAATGCAGGTGTTCATAAGTATTACAATCGTAAGCCCATTTCTGATGAGGAATATGATCAATTACCAGACGAAGAAAAGGACAAAGTTTACAAGAGGCATCATATTACTTCATTTGCAGAATTCAATATAGACCAGACCAATTTGAAGGAAGTCAACAAAGATCTATACGACAAGTTAGTTTCTTTGTTCCACGGCGAAGCCCCCTCTTATGATCGGGAGGGAATGTTTGCAAGCCCAGAGCTAGATCGTATGCTAAAAAATCAGGAATGGGTTTGTTCTGTTGATTGTAGTCATGTCACAGATAGTGCGTATTATAGACCGTCGACGGATCAAATAGTAATCCCGATGAAAGAGCAGTTTAAGGTCGGCGACACTCCTGACGAAATCTTTAAGGACGGGCAGGAGTTCTATTCTACTGCTTTGCACGAGATGGCTCACTCAACTGGTCATCAGAGCCGTTTGAATCGCCCGGTTTCAAGCTTTTGCACAAAGGAATATGCTAAAGAAGAGTTGATTGCAGAGCTGACATCAGCCCTGGTCTGCTCTGCTTTAGGATTTGACAAGCGTATAAACCGCAACAGTGCTGCCTACTTGGTCAGTTGGGTACACAAGTTAAGCAGAGATCCCAATTATATACGTGAAGTCATGCCTCAGGTTAATCGTGCTTCAAAGATGGTTTTGGAGAATATTGACAAACAGCGTGTTGCACTGGGGTTGCAGCCCTTGATGCGTAGCGGAGAAATAGATTTAGACACTATACAGGCGAAGGACTCCGTAAAACAGCAGCAAGCGGTTGTTAATACCAAAGAAGCTCAGTCTTTATCTGAGAAAGTTAACAATCAGGGAGATCAGTTGGACAAGGAAAAACAGCATACTGTCGATGGCACCCTTGACAAGGATGCCATTGCAGATGGATATGCCAACAATATGGAAAAGCAGTGGGATGAAGTAGTGAAGATGTATAGTCAAGATGAAAATCTTTTTGATCAGCTTACCGCTGCTGCGTCCGGACAGCCATTGGACTCTGTTAAGCATTCTGGCAAGTTCGATATTATACACGATTTTGTCAATCTTAACGGAGGCATGAAAGAATTAGGTGCTGATTCAGAAACTAATTCTGGAGCAATGTATAACAGTCATACAGTCTCCCAGTTGAATTTAGCCGATGGTTCTGTTCTTGAAGCAAACGATTATTTAAAAGCTGTCGATGATTCTGTCAAGGATGTTCAGGAACTTTCTCGTGTCAGAGACGGTGCCATCATTGACAGTGTTAGTAAGCAGATAGGAGCAGATAATCAGAATATTAGTCAGGAATCGTTAAACAATTTGTGGGCTTCCTTTGTTGAGTCGGCTCCTATGAACCGTCCTCAAGTTCAGCATGTTGGGGGGAAAGCGGAAGATGTTGTCCATGACACTAGTGAGGAAGTGGAAACTACCAAGTCTAGTGATTCTGAATCTGTTGACCATCAGCAGGAAAATGATAACAAGCAAGTCAATGATCAACGTTTCAATGGCACACGAGAGGAAGCTTGGAACGTTGTTGATGCCATGCAACCATATATAGACGACCCTGATATAACCGTGTCTTTGGAAGAATGGCTGAAGGCTACCGATGCCTATGGCACACCTTTTAATACTGATCAGTTCTGGTACAAGAAATTTGCCAAGGGCAAGACCGAAGGACAACTAATCTTGTTGTATCATAATGCCAAGGACTTCCTTGAACTTGTTCCAAAGGAAGATGACAAGAAAGCCGTTGACCCCATTATGAGGGTCTACGGTCAGATGAAGGAAGAGCATCCTAATACCATTCTTCTCTTCAAGAGTAAGAGTGGCAAATTTTACAACTCTTACATGGAAGATGCCTCCAAGGTATCAGAGATACTACATCTTCCATTGCAAAAGAGTGATGAAGTAAAAGATAAGGATGGTAAGTTCGTAGACAACTGCACTTTCCCCAGTTATGATCTTGACATCTATCTCCCCATGTTAGTTCGTGCAGAAGAAAGAAGTATCTTGCTTGACTATCCACCATATGTCGAAGACAGAGTAGAAGCAAACAACCTGTCCAAGGTCAAGCAGGAGGCACCCCATGAGGACAGTGATATCACTACCGATGTCACTGGGAAGGCCAAGGAAATAGCCATGACTACCAATAAGCCCATGACCGAGGCTGAGAAAGAAGCCAAGGAAATTGTCGATGACAAGAAACACGAAGAGTACCATCATCATCTTGATGAAGAAGAAAAATCCAAATCTGAAGTTGAAGCCAAGAATGAAGATATGAGTGCAAAAGAAGGAGCTAATAAGGCAGAAGAAGCTAAGGCAAAAGCCGAAGCAGAAAAAGCCAAGCAGGAAAAAGCCGAAGCCGAAAAGGCTGCCAAGGAAGAGCAGGAGAAAGCCAGCAAGCAGAAATCTGTCGGCAAACATTCTGATAAAGAAGATGAGAAAATTGTCAGTACCGCAGCTGTTCATGCCGGGTTGTTGTTGGGAGCATTACAAGCTGCCAAAGATGGAGTTTGGTTAAATCCCCATGGAAAGAACGGAGCCGCTTTACTTGAACAAGGCAAAATGATCACAGGTTACAACCGTTTGATGATGGACTTATTCGCAGACAAGAACCATTATAAGACAAATGTCTTTACTTACTACGATTACGCTAAAAAGGAAGAGATGCCCGTCAAGCATGGCGAGAGTTCGTTACCTATCGACTGGACACGCTGGGACTATGAAAATGCAGCCACAAATATAGTCATTACCAAAGATCAGTATGCCAAGCTTACACCGGATGAGCAGCAGAATTATGCACGGCATAACACCAAGCAGACACGTCATTTGTACAACATAGATCAAACTGCCATGGCCGGTACGAAGGTAGCAGACTATAGCAAGTTGGTCAAGGATAATGGCTCCAAGTTTGAAGACATTCCAGAGCTTCCTTCCGACAAGAACTTTTTGAACCTTACTAATAGATTACATGGCAAGCATAAGGATTGTACTATTATTCTTGGTGAAGGCGATAAATACTTCGCCTATGGAGCACATGCCGAAAAGGTAGGTTCCGTTATGAGGGCTCCTGTTCAATCGAAGGACATTGATGGCAAGAAAGTGTCTTATATTGAGTTTCCTCACAACGCCCTTGATACTGTCATATCAAAGATGGTACGTTCTCATAACAAGGTGGCTATTTGCAATAATGTACTTGAATCCAAGTTTGAAGCCTCCAACAACATATCCAAGAACACTGTTCGGGATGCTGCTACTGTGGCAGAAAAGGTGAGTCGTAAGGCCGGTTTCACTTTGGAGCGAGTCCTTGACGATGTGCCAGTATCATATGACAAGGAGAAAGACGTTCTTACTTATAGTGGTAATAACGCCCGTCAGCCCGGTCGTGAGAACCTTGCAGCAGTAGAGAAAGCTAATGATATCTATCGTGCTGTCGTCGAGGCTACAGGCAGAGAGAACCGTCTTGACCGAGAGGCACGCTTCAACATGCTTCCGGAGGACAATGCCAAATATGAAAAGCTAGTTCAGGAACTTTCTTCCGGAGTTCTCATGGCAGCTCATGGCCTACCGGCTATTATCTCAAAGGAGAATCGAGAGCTCATCCCCTATTGGGAGCGAGAGATCAAGGAGAATCCCAAGATGATGGCCGTATTGGAGAAGGATGTCAACAATTCCATCGAGCAGATAGAGAAGCACTTGTTGGGTCAGGAAGTTGATTATGCGAAAGTGCGTGGTGCCCGTCCTGCTCTGTTTGATGCGAAAGACTACACCGTGGCCAGTAAGATGGCACAGCTTCCTAATGCCGAGACAAAGGAGTTCGTTGTCATCCGGAATGCGGAGAAGACCGCTGCTGATGTCATCCTTCCCGAAGGAGCTTCCCTTCCCGGTATGAACAAAGACAGAATCACCCATGCTTTGGCGAAAGAGAATATCAAGGAAGTCCATTTCTACAATGCTGGTGGCGCACAAGGACTGTATAAGGACAATGCCTATTTTGCTGGTAAGACAGCAACGTTGTCCAAGTTAAAGCAGTGGGAATTGCAGCCACGACACGTTGTAGACATTTCAGCAACATATCTCAATGCCGAGAAGAAACCGCTCATCGAGCGTTTCCGTGTTATCTCTGACGATTCCAACAAGAAAGTATTCAATATTAAAGCCAAGGGCGAGGGGCAATTCTCTGTCTATCCTGCTAAAGATTATTTGAATGCTTTCTTCAAGGCACTCAAAAATCCAGACAAAGCAGAGAGGTCGGTAATGCTTACAGCTCTCGCTGAGCGTTATTATGCAGTTGCTCAGGCACATCCGGAAGTCAAGAAAGAGATTATTATGCCTAAGATTCCGAAGGATGTAGACATGAACAAGTTGCATGGAACCACTATCACCCGTGATAAAGAAGATCACAGCAAAGTGTACGTTCAGAGTACCATAGACGGTACTTTCCATAAGGTACCAATAACTATGACCCAATATCAGCGCATGTGGCTTGCTGATGACATGCAAGACTACAAGAAAGCCATTGCAGCCAATGCTTTTGCTTTCATTATAAAGTCTGCAAATGCTCAGCAGGAGACTGATGCTAATTTGAAGATTGTAGACAACAACAATGTCAAAGAAATTGTTGGCCATACGGAGAATCAGGAACACGTCCGCAGCGAGTCTCATTCTGATGGAGGAACCAGCGGTTCTGACAAGTCAGAGAGTGAGGATCAGAGTTTAGAAGACACACCTTCCAAGCAAGCTGACAAGAGCAAGCCTGAGGAAGAGAACAAGTCACGTGGTTTCCACATGTAAATAACATTAGCAACCAAAATTCGGGCGTGATTATTCACGTCCGGATATTATACTTTATATATCTTATGGATATATCAAAAGAAGAAATCATCAACGCAGCCATCGAGCAGCAGATTAGATACGGAGTACCGGCTTCCATAACCTTAGCACAGGCACAGTTGGAGAGCGGCATGGGTACATCGTCCATCGCTCAACGTTCCAACAACCTCTTTGGTATAAAAGCCTATAATTGGAAGGGGCCTTATTTAAGTACAGCCACAGGTGATTATAGGGTCTATTCTAGCGTTGCCAACAGTGTTTGGGATCATTCTTTATTTCTGTCAGGGAAAAGATATCAGCCCCTTCACATGTTAAACGTGACCGATTATGTAGGTTGGGCGAATGGTCTTCAAAAATTAGGCTATGCAGAGAACGCCAAGTACGCAAACCTGCTAAAAGAAGTTATTGAGAAGAATGGCTATGCCAAGTATGATCAGATTGCCGTACAATTAGCCTCACAGCAAGGCTTGAAGACAGGCTATCAGAGCGACAATCTTGTACATCTTGATAACCTACAGGGTCATTGGTTTATGCCTATTGATTTGTCTGGCACCCAGATCACGGGTGAGTATCACGAAAAGCGCCCTAATCATTTACATGAAGGTATTGATATTTCCACAAAAGGAACGTATAGAGATGTTGTAGCAACAGAAGACAACGGTGTTGTAGTAGCTACAGGATCGAGCAGCTCAGCAGGCAATTATGTCACAGTACAATATAATCGTGCTGATGGAATTAAGTTTCAGTGTACTTACATGCACCTTAGCAGTATTAATGTAGCTAAGGATCAAATAATACAGGGTGGTACAAAGTTAGGAGTCAGTGGCAGCACGGGGCGTTCCACTGGCCCCCATCTTCACTTTATGGTCAAGGTTCAGGCACCGGGCAGTCAAGAGTGGAAGAGCTACAATCCTCTGGCCTATTTGGGAGAGATATCAGTTCGTGGAGGAATGGACACACATCTGGTAAATGGTAAAGGACAGGATGAGTTGGCTATCGCACGTTCTACCATGATAGTAGAGCCTAACAATGTCAACCAAGATGGATCTTGGTCTCAGGCAGATCAATATAATTGGCTAGCCGATTCAACCAATTCCAACGATCCCACCAAATGGTTATCTGCTCTTACCGGTAATGAAAATTCGGATGGTCAAGATATGATTACTAATCTTATCTCCACCCTTTTTAAAGGAGCCGTCTTCTTCGCCATGCGCCTCGATCATCCTATTGATGACGACCAGTCACAGAGTGATGATCAGAACAAAAATAAAGAGCAGTCGAAGGATGTCAAGATAGACGAGAAAGAGATGAATAAAGAACGTGAAGTTGTTGATGCCGATGAGTTGCATAAGTCAGCATCATTAGCTTATGATGCACAGACACAGGAGCAGCAGACACAGCAGCAGAACGTCAAGCTTGCATAGATGTCGTATCAGTAACTATATATATAAGCAATTAAATAGGGTGTCCAGTTCGTTGTGCCAATTTTAGCTCACTTTTCTGAGCGTCTTGTT